>Ga0315309_1002663_pt1 | contig 10378 bp, 12 predicted proteins | sample TDP4_MG_FD_203080 | JGI IMG/M metagenome (GOLD analysis project Ga0315309, IMG submission 203080) | Freshwater sediment microbial communities from Lake Towuti, South Sulawesi, Indonesia - TDP4 | ecosystem: Environmental > Aquatic > Freshwater > Lake > Sediment | place: Indonesia: South Sulawesi...
GTTTTTGCAAGGGAGGCCGGACTATGCCAAAGAGCAGGTGTGCCATTTGGGGCTGTTGTTGAAAAACTTGCCGCGAAGGGAGAGAAGCTGATTCCTCTGCCATACACTGTTAAAGGTATGGACACATCCTTTAGCGGCTTACTAACTGCCGCAGTCAACTTGCTCAAAAAAGGAAAACACAAGCTCGAAGATTTATGTTATAGTCTTCAGGAAACAGCTTTTTCAATGGTTACAGAAGTTACTGAAAGGGCATTGGCGCACACAGAAAAAAAAGAGGCTTTATTAACTGGAGGAGTGGCCGCCAACAAGAGATTGCAGTCGATGATTAAGGCTATAGCGGAAGAACACGATGCTGAATTCCGCGTTGTGCCAAGCGAGTTCGCAATTGATAACGGAGCCATGATTGCGTGGACAGGTGTGCTAGCCTATAAGCATGGCATAGTTATGCCAATTGAGAAAAGCTTTGTGAAGTTGAAGTGGCGGCTTGAAGAGGTTGAAGTTCCGTGGATAAAACAAAGCTGATTTTGATTAAAAAGGGAGCTGAAGCCAGTCTCTACCTTACAGATTGGCATGGCAGAAGAGTGATAATGAAGAAGCGTTTGCCTAAGAAATACCGTCCGTCAATGTTAGATGAGCAGATTCGAACTTACAGGACGATCCATGAACCACAATTAATGCATGAAGCAAAAAAGGCCGAAGTGCCAACACCAACAATTTTTTTGGTTGAAGTGAAAGATGCCACAATAGTAATGGAGTTTATCGAAGGAAAGCAGGTGAAACAGTTGCTAAGCGAGGTTTCAAAAAGCGAAAGACAAAGCCTATGCCTCAAAATTGGCGAATTAATAGGCAAACTTCATGAATACGGGATAATCCACGGCGATTTAACCACATCAAACATGATTCTAGATTCTGAAGGAAAAATTTTCTTTGTGGATTTTGGACTTGGCGAGAAAACAAAGGAGTTGGAAGCCAGAGGAGTTGACTTACATCTTATGAAAAGGGCTTTGCAAAGTACGCATTTCCGCTTTACTGAAGAATGTTTTGACGCTGTAATTAGGGGGTATTCTAAGGTTTTAGGGGATGCGACTGTGGAAAACATTTTAGATAAGATAAAGGAGATAGAGCGGAGGGGAAGATACGTCGCAGAAAGAAAGGGTGAAAGAGAATGATTAAGACTGTTTGGTGCATCACTTTTTATGTTTCAGATTTAGGAAGAGCCGCAAAATTCTATGAAGAAACGCTAGACTTGAAAAAGAAATATGAATACTCAAGTTATGTTGGTTTCGAATGCGGCGACGTGGAGATAGCAAAGAAGAGTCGTGAAACGAAATGAATTTTCAACTAAAGGGCAGAGTCATATTCTTCGCAACGAACAATGTTAACAAGTTTAACGAAGCCCGCAAGGTATTAGCCATATACAAGATAGCGGTAGGGATGCTTAGGGTTAAAACATTAGAAATCCAAAGCGAAAGCCTAGAGGAAATTGCAAAAACAAGCGTTATGGAGGCTTTTAAGAAATGCAATTTGCCAGTTATAGTGGAAGACGCGGGATTATTTATAGAGGCGTTAAACGGGTTCCCGGGACCGTACGCTGCTTATGCTTACAAAACAATAGGTAACAAGGGTTTACTGCGGCTTATGGAAAACGTTAAAAACAGGAGCGCAGAGTTCCAGTCGGTAGTGGCATACTTTTCTGCAGAGTTAGAATCGCCAATATGTTTTAAAGGTGAAGCCGTCGGAGAGATAACAAAAGAAGAAAGAAAAGGAGGCCATAAATCCTATTTTGGTTTTGACCCAATTTTTGAACCCTTAGATGGGGGAGGAAAAACGTTTGCGAAAATGACGATCACTGAGAAGAACAAGTACTCGCACAGAGCTAAAGCCTTGCGAAAACTCGCTGAATGTTATGGAAAAAATGTTAAATGCAACAAGTTTAATAAGCAATAATGAACTAGGTGATTGCAATTGGATGGGCAGCCTTCCGATATAGCTACAGAGTTCTCTTTGTCAGTACCCAAAGAGGTATCCATAGCACCTAACGAAAAGATTCTAATGGTCTTAGGAAGAAGTTACATATCGTTCGTCACTCTAGCTACCATTGGACTTATTGTGCTTTGGGGAATCCTAGCCACCGTAAACTTCTATATGCCTCCGGAACACAGGGGGATTATGTTCCCTTTGTCTGTTTTTTGCTTCTTAATTCTTCCAGCTCTCCTTTACGGGTTAGGCTATATTTACGTTAAGGGGCACCGATATATGATCACCAATGAAAGAATCATAATGTTCAGAAAATTCATAGGAATTCTTATGAGGACTGTGACTCATGATAAGATAACTGACCTCATTGTGAATCAGGGACCAGTCGGTAGGATCTGCAATTACGGAAGGGTTTCTCCAATCACAGCTGGAATGATTATGCCCATGGGAGCCGCTATATTCTCTATTTCTGGCGTGCGGAACCCCTACGAGGTTAGAGACAGCATAGCAAAATTAGTGAAGACAATGCAGCCGGAGGAGCAATAAAAATCAATGACTGCTAAGGAGCCTGTTCCTATTCCTCCGCAGGTGTCACTGCTTCGAGACGAGAAAGTCATAATGAGGTTGCGGAGACGTTATCCATCCGTATTCACATCCATCCTATCGTTTGTTGCAACAGGATTTTTGGTAGGTTGGGGGTCAACCATCAGATACGTTGCTCAATATCCTAACTACTTGGGAATTATCATGAATTTCCTCTACCTAATCATAATTGCTGCAGCATCCCTCTTTGCCTTTATGGCTTTAGTCGGATACCTTTACGTTTAAGGTCACCTCTACATTTTAACAAACCGCCGCGTTATTCTATTTAGGAAATTCATCACAATTTCAGTTAGGGAGATTGCGTATTCGGAAATAACAGACATAATTTTGAATCAAGGCCCCATCGCTAGAATCCTTAACTACGGCTCCGTAACCCCGTTAAGCCCAGGTGTTAGAGCCCCATATACTCTTCCATATCCTTACATGAGGCGATTTTCTTATGCAAGAGTGGAGCTGAGAGACGTCGGTCAACCTTCGAAGATTATGAATGAATTGTTTAAGTTGACTCGTTTTCATAAGTTAACGTGAAATTTAACATCGAAGATTTTAAATATCTGTCTACCTTCGCTCATACAGAGTTTAAGGGATAAAAATGCCTAAGCAGGAAAAGGGAAAATCGCGCCAAACAAGACCGGTAAGCAAGCGGCCTCCAAGCTGGTGCAAATATCAGCCAGAAGAAGTGGAAGGTCTAGTCATTAAACTGGCGAAGGAAGGGAACCCGCCGAGCCGCATAGGAACAATCCTTAGAGACCAGTACGCAATTCCCTTAGTAAAGCCGATAACCGGAAAAACAATAACAAAAATACTTAAAAATGTGGAGCTTGCACCAGCAATACCAGAAGACCTAGCAAACCTATTAAAAAAAGCTGAAAGCCTCACCGCCCACCTTGAGAAAAACAAAAAGGACTTACACAATAAAAGGGCACTCCAAATTGTAGAAGCAAAAATCCACAAACTCTCAAAATATTACAAGCATGAACGCGTTTTGCCGCCAAACTGGAAATATGAACCAAAAATAGCGTCTTTAGCCTAATTATTGATGGCTAGATTCTTCCTAATAAAATTGCAAAGTAAGGAAAACTTGTGTAAAAAACGTCGTCTTAAATCTTTAAATAATTTAGCTTTCTTAGCCTAGTGTGATTGTTATGGCTTCAGAGGAGACCCACATTGCAGGCTTTTTGAATTCAGCCGCAGAAGCAGCAAAAACGATTTTGGAAACTGTAAAAGAAGACGGCTTTATCCATGTTTTTTCTCATTTGGATGCTGATGGGGTTGCGGCGGCTGGAATTATTGGAAAAGCCTTGTTTAGGCTTGATGCGAAATTCCGAATTCGAATAACTCAGTGGATTGATGAAAAAATTGTTGGTGAAATTCTTTCAGAAAAGCCGCAGCTTACAATTTTTACAGATTTTGGAAGTGGCTATATTGACTTGTTAAATGAGAAGCTTGCGGACTTCAAAATAGTGATTTTAGACCATCATCAAGTTGTAAGCAAAGAATCAGCCAACTTTGTCCATGTAAATCCGCATTTGTATGGGATGGATGGGGCACGTGACATCAGCGGCTCCGGCGTCGCATATTTTGTGGCTAAGGCAGTTGACAAAATCAATGTTGATTTGGCGTCTATAGCTGTGGTTGGAGCCCTAGGAGACTTACAAGACAAATATGATCAACGAAAGCTAGGTGGCGTAAACGAAAAGATAGTTGAAGACGCAACAAGTGTAGGGCTTCTAACGGTTGAAAAAGACCTGATATTTTTTGGCAGAGAAACACGCCCCATCCACAGAACTCTGGCGTCCACGACCAATCCTTTTATTCCGGGTATAAGCGGTGAAGAAGACAAGAGTTTAGCTTTCTTGGCAAGTTTAGACATCAAGCCAAGGCACGGCGATAAGTGGCGGGCTTTAAGGGACCTTTCAGAGGAAGAAAAGAAAAGGTTGTGTTCAGCCCTTGCAGACTACTTGCTCTCAAAGGGTTTACGTTACGAAGTGACGAACCTCATTGGGCACGTTTACACTTTAAACCGTGAAGAGTCTTGGACTCCGCTTAGGGATGCCAGAGAATTTGCGGTTTTGTTGAATGCAACTGGTCGCATGGACAAGCCGAGTCTGGGTGTTTCTATTTGCATGGGCGACAGGGGTTCAGCCCTTGAAGAGGCAAACAAGGTTTTAGAGGAGTATAGGAGAACCATTAACAAGTATCTTGGATGGGTGATGGAAAAGCCCGAGAGAATGAAGGAATTTGAGAACATTTACGTTGTTTACGGTGAAGACTTCATAGACGACAAAATAGTAGGTGCAATTTCATCCATACTTTCAGCAAGTCTTCCAAATCCTGAAAAACCGTTGATTGCATACGCCACTGTTGAAGAACAGGGTTTGGCGAAGTTTTCGGCAAGAACCATAGACACCGTAACCAACAGGGGAGTGAACCTAGGAGAGGTTATGCAGGTGGCTGCTGAAAAATGTCTAGGGAATGGGGGAGGTCATAACATAGCGGCGGGAGCGCAAGTCCCCATCGAAAACATAAACACTTTCATTAAAATTGTTAATGAGCTTGTTGGAAGGCAGCTGAAGGGTGAGAAAATTGGAGGCTGAAATAATACTGGAGTATGATGACGCGAAAACTGCAGAAGCCATTGCTAAGGCAGTTTCACCAGACAACTTCAAAACACCAAAGGGCTTGTCAATCAAAACCACTTGGAAAGAGGGAAAAGTTGTCACGCAAATAAAATGTAAAAGAAAACTTCCAACATTCATCGCTACAATTGACGACTTGCTATTTTGTGCTTCAACGGCGGAAAAAACACTTCAAACAGCAAAGAAGCTTAAATGAAAAACCTTCACCTACGTTATTTTCTCGGCTGATGTGATTCTGCAGTGCAAACTAGAAAAGATTAGACCCCTATAGGTTTTCTGTGTTTGGGTGTCTTCTTTGTGCGCTGTGCAACTAGACCCCCCTTATATATAGGTTGAATTTCTGGTACTTCAGCCATGAAAGATTTTTTGGAGGTTTTCGGTTGCAGTAGGATAGCCCCCTAGATTTGTCGCGCATCTGAATTTTCTTTTGTTAGACAATAATTGCGGCGTGTTGCAGTTCTTTGTGCAAGTTTTACGGAATAGTCCCCCTCCAGGTTTCTGCAATGAACAAACATTAGGCTCCAAATAGACTGCTTGTTATTGGGTGTAGGCTTGTTAAATTCAGTAGCCTCTATCTTTTTCAGCAAGAGGGTTTAGGGAGAAGATGTCATCAAGAGTGCAGCCTAGAAACCTTAACCAAAATTGGATCGAAAAATGTCAAAGCTGACCCTTACGCTAAAGGAAGCATCAGCATATGCAAGTTTCTAAATATAGAAACGCAAAAAGTATAGCAGAAGTAAAAGATCATAATTAGAGATCAATCAATGTAAGCGATTTTGCGGGAGAAAACTATCAGATATGCAATTTTAGCGAATGACAGCTTTTATCGTAAGGTTAAATAGTTGATTTAAGGCTAAAGTTAGAGGGTTAAACGCAAGTTATAGGGCATAGCTGCATGTGAGAAAGATGTTGGACATCAAACTCATCCGTGAAAATCCAGAGTTCGTAAGGAGCAATTTGATGAAGAGGGGCGACCCTGCAAACATAGTGATGTTGGATGAACTCATTGATTTTGACCGGAAATGGCGGCAAATCTTGACAAAGTTGAACGAGCTTCGACATGAAAGAAGATTGATAACAACAGAGATTGCAACGCTAAAGAAGAAGGGAAAAGACGCAAAAAAAGAAGTCTCAAAAGCAAAAACCGTCGACATGGAAATCACAAACTTGGAAAAGAAAGTTAACCAAGCCGAAGAAAAAGTACGCGACTATCTCATGCGACTCCCAAACCTCTTGCATGAAACTGTTCCAACAGGCAAGGATGAAAGTGATAATGTTCCAATAAGAACCTGGGGAGAAATACCAAAATTCAGTTTTCCAGTCAAGGGTCATATAGATTTAGGCTTAAGCCTTGACGTAATGGATGTTGAAAGAGCAGGAAAAATTGCCGGAGCCAGATTCTTCTACCTAAAAAGGGACGGCGTCCTACTGGACATGGCTCTGATGAGTTTTGCTCTAGAGGAAATGGTTAGAAAGGGCTACACACCAGTAGAACCTCCCTTTCTCATGAGAAGAAAACCCTACGAAGGCGTCGTAGCCCTAAGCGATTTCGAAGATGTTCTATACAAGATTGAAAATGAAGACTTATATTTAATTGCGACTTCGGAACATCCAATGGCAGCGATGTTCATGGATGAAGTCTTAAAAGCAGAAGATTTACCGCTCAAACTTGTAGGAGTAAGCGCAAACTTTAGGAAAGAAGCTGGGGCTCACGGCAAGGATACCCGTGGAATCTTCCGAACACACCAATTCAACAAGATTGAACAGTTTGTTTTCTGCAAACCAGAAGAATCGTGGAAAATGCACGAAGAGCTTATACGAAACGCCGAAGAGCTTGTTCAAAAACTCGGTCTGCCATACCGCGTCGTTAATGTCTGCACAGGCGACATTGGAACAGTGGCCGCTAAAAAATATGATATAGAAGCTTGGATGCCGGCGCAAAATGCTTATAGAGAGATAATTTCATGCAGCAACTGCACAGACTACCAAACCAGAAGGTTAAACATAAAATATAGGGAAAAAGAGGGCGAACCGCCTAAAGGGTTTGCGCACACTCTGAATTCGACAGCAATAGCTACAGGCAGAACAATCGTTGCAATACTCGAGAATTACCAGCAAGAGAACGGCTCAGTTATTGTTCCAGAAGTTTTAAGAAAATACATGGGTGGTATCGAGAAAATAGAGCCGAAAATATAAAACTTTTAATACTCTGATGCGAATTTTCAAGCTCCATTGGAGGGTAAACTTGTCTTCAAAAACGAAGCGTGTAAGAGATAAATGGCGAAGCAAATCGTGGTACATGGTGCTGTCTCCGCCATACTTCGGAAACGTCGAGTTAGGAGCTGTACCAGCCGATGAGCCGGAAAAACTGGTTGGGAGAGTGATTGACTCAACACTTTATGAGGTTACAAATGACTTTGCACATCAATACTTGAAAATGTATTTTCAAATAACTGAAGTTGATGGTAAAACTGCTCGAACGATGTTTAAGGGGCATGAATACTCACGAGACTATTTACGAAGCCTCGTGCGAAGGAGAACAACGAAGGTTGATGGACTATTCAGTGTAACCACAAAGGATGGATATAAAGTGCGGGTGGCTGTCTCCGCTTTCACGCTCTCAAGAATTAAGACATCACAAGAGAAAGCCATACGCTTCACAATGGAGAAAATCATTAAGGAAAAAGCTTCAGCGCTTACGCTGGACCAATTCGCGCAAGAAATGGTTCTTGGAAAAATAGCGTCGGACATATACAACGAAGCAAAAAAAATAGCTCCACTACGCCACGTGGGCATTAGAAAATCAAAGCTTGTGACGCAATTGCCGCAGCCGCAACTACAAAAGGCTGGATAAACCTAACTTTTTAGAAGATTTTTCCCGTATTCGTAACCCCTTTCAAAAGCCGTTAAATTCAGTTCCTCAGTACCCTTAGGTACATTTGCTTTAATTGATTCTTTGAAAGCGTTTTTATCCAATATGCTTGTAATAGCTACAAAGACACCTAACATGACAATGTTTGCAACTATTTTTCTTCCAAGCTCTTCCGCAATTTTCGTAGCTGGAACTCGGAAAACTTTTACGCTTTTTAAATCTTTCTCATGAGGAATCATATCTGGGTCCATGATTATTGCTCCACCAGGTTTCACGTTTTCTGCATATTCGTTGTAGGCATGTTGAGACATCACAACCAATACATCGGGTTCAACCACTTTTGGAAAATCGATTTCCTCTTCTGATATTACAACCTCAGATTTACATGCTCCACCTCTTGACTCAGGACCATAAGACTGTGTTTGAACAGCGTTTTTTCCGCTGTGGATGCAGGCTGCTGTGGCTGTGATTATTCCAGATTTAATTATGCCTTGCCCGCCAAAACCTGCAAATCTTATTTCAACTCGCATGTTAGTTCACCTATTCTCCCGCTTTCTTATTAATTTGAGCTATTTGTTCATGGAGTAGCTTTTCGTAGCTTGGTTTTTCCATATCCACGAATTCGCCAACAACTATTTTTTCCGGGGTGATTTCTGCTTTTGCTGGATCTGAAAAGTGTTCTACCACCGAAGCCTTTTTGAACCATTCCATCATTTCGAGTCCTGTTCGCATCTTGTTATAACGACCATAAATTTCGGGGCAAGGTGAAACCGCTTCGATGAAGCAGAATCCTTCCTTTTGTAGCAATTTTTTGATAGATTGTGTTAGTCTTCGCACATGCAAAGTTGTCCATCTAGCTACATATGTGGCCCCTGATGCCGCTGCTAAATGGACCAAGTTGAAGGGATGCTCAATATTTCCATAAGGAGTTGTGCTTGTTAATGCTTCAAGTGGTGTTGTTGGACCCTGCTGTCCACCAGTCATACCATAATTGAAGTTGTTTGCGCAAATTACTTTAATTCCTAGGTTTCTCCGTGCCGCATGTATAAAGTGATTTCCGCCTATCGCGAAGAGGTCGCCATCCCCGCTTATAACCACAACTTCCAAGTTTGGATTTGCTAATTTCACTCCGGTTGCGAAGGCTATTGGACGCCCATGGGTTGTATGGAATGAATTTGTATTTATATATCCGGCTGTGCGTCCAATACAGCCAATACCAGAAACAACCACTAGTTTGTTTAAGTCCATTTGCAGTTCATCTACTGCATGAACGAAGCAGTTGAGGATAACGCCATTACCACACCCTGAACACCATATGTGCGGCATCATTGCCTCTCTTAAAAACTTTGAAATTGGATGCGCTGTTTCTTCAGTTATTAACGTTTCTTCAACCATTAAGTACTCCTCCTTATTGCTTCAAGTATCTCCATTGGAGTGTGAGGGTCCTCACCCAACTTTGAAAGAAAAGCCACCGGGGTTTCCTTTGCTGATCTTTCCACTTCACGCACTAATTGCCCGCAATTCATTTCTGGAACAACCATTGCCTTTGCTTGCTTGGCGATTTTCGCCACGTGCTTTTCCGGGAATGGCCATAACGTAATTAAACGCAGAAGTCCTGCCTTTATTCCCTTTTCTCTAGCCTTTCTTACAGCACTTAACGCAGCTCTAGCAACTATTCCATAAGCAACAACCACCACATCTGCGTCTTCCAGCGCAACTTCTTCAACCCTTATTATTTTGTCCGCGTTTTTCCGAATCTTATCACAAAGCCTGTTCACCAGACTCTGTTGGACTTCCGAACTTGACGTTTGTGGGTAACCGTGCTCATCGTGCGTTAAGCCTGTGGCGTGAAAACTGAACCCTTCTCCAAAACAAGCCATAGGCGGAACTAAATCATCATCAGGCATAAAGGGCAAATATTTTTCTGGCGGAACATTCGGCCTTTTACGATTCACTATTTTTATTTTTTCACCCGTGGGAATTACTACCTTTTCCCACATATGTCCAACGACTTCGTCCGCCAACAGGATGGTTGGAACGCGGTAGGTTTCAGATAAGTTAAAGGCTTCAATGGTTAAGTCAAACATTTCTTGCACAGAAGAGGGGGCCAACGCTATGATCTCATAATCTCCATGGGAGCCCCATTTAGCCTGCATGACATCTTGTTGTCCTGGCAATGTTGGCTGTCCGGTGCTCGGTCCGCCGCGCATAACATCCACAATAACGCATGGAGCTTCTGTCATAACAGCTAAACCTATGTTTTCTTGCATGAGACTAAAGCCAGGTC
>Ga0315309_1002665_pt1 | contig 10374 bp, 6 predicted proteins | sample TDP4_MG_FD_203080 | JGI IMG/M metagenome (GOLD analysis project Ga0315309, IMG submission 203080) | Freshwater sediment microbial communities from Lake Towuti, South Sulawesi, Indonesia - TDP4 | ecosystem: Environmental > Aquatic > Freshwater > Lake > Sediment | place: Indonesia: South Sulawesi...
ATCTTGTCTCTTGTGTTCAGAAAATCGTAAACGTCAAAATCTGTTTGGGTTCCGTATTCAACATAGGATGGATCAGGAACCGGCTTTGGAGTTAGTCCTGTGAACGTTTTCCAGTGGGTTCCATTATGCAAATGAATTTTTATTGAATCGTCGCCGAGAGGGCTCTGCCAAATTCTGAAGCGCACCACCACCCCCCCAGGTTCCGGATTCCATGTTAACCCTGCGGGAATATCTGCAAAAGTGAAGTTGCCTATTCTGTCACCTCCAGTGCTGGTGTAAATGTAATTCGAAGGATAATCTTCCTTATTCAACCACTCGGTGGTTCCCACTTTTGTCCAGCTATCCCAGCCAACAACTGCTATTCTACCATTAACATTCGCATCGAATGTTGTTGGGCCACCTGAGACATGTATGTAAGCATGGTCTACGCCGATAGTGTCAGGAGTGCCAACTGTAACCTTCTCGATTGCCATCATAGTGGCGTTAACCTTTGCTAGTGTGTTCAGCCAACTGGAAACAGGAACATTCACGTAGGTTCCAGGTGCAGTAGTGCTGGTTGGAGTAATCGTGAACGCCGTACTCCATTTTGTTCCGTTATACAGGTAAATGTTCATGTAGTCGTTGCCGTCGCCGCCGGTCTGCCAAGTTTTGAGGTACAACGTCACTGTGCTCCCTGTTATCCCTGCGGGAATATCTGCAAAAGTGAAGTTGCCTATTCTGTCACCTCCAGTGCTGGTGTAAATGTAATTCGAAGGATAATCTGCTGAATTCAACCACGGACTGTTTCTGTTCCAGCCATCCCAGCCCGAGGCTGCCACGAATGAAGAAACGTTTGCATTAAGTACAGTACAAAGCACAATCTGTACCTGTTCATCAGAAGCCACGGAGTATCCTGCTACAATGTTGACCCGCAACTTTTGTATGGTGAGATCTCTGCGTTCTGTAGGCGAGGACGTTAAGGCTGACGTTTCAATCTGATTATTATATGATGCTGAAGATGCCTGAACAACGCTACTGTCAGGATCTGCCGGCTCGTCCCAATCACCGGTAGCTCCAGCCCATTTTGTGTAGTTTTGGTCCACCTCCACTGTGGGTTGGAGGTGAATCCAAGCAGGCCACTGCCTGTAAGTTCCTTCGCCGTTAGGATTAATCGTAAGAATCCTTCCAGTCCAGTCATTGTAGGTTCCCTCGCTGTTAGGCCTAAGCACAACGGTGCTATTGGTCCATTCTTTCAAGGTGGTTACCGTTCCATCGGCGTTCGGCCTAATTGTCCTCGCTGTTTGTGGTTGCAGCGTAGGGTCGATGATGCCTGAAGGATCGACGAAAACTCTGGTGCTGCTGTCGCCACTCTGAGTAATCGTAACCATGCTGATCATGCTAACCAGAAGCAGAACTACCAAAATTAAGAAAGGTTTCTTCAAGATTACCCTCTCTCCTCATTAAGAATGTAGTCAAAAAATGGATATTTTAAAGTTTCTACCAGCATTCTTATAGAGCGATTTACCCCTAGCTTTCGCTTAATGTGCCTTCGCGCCGGGCTTTGGTTTTCTGAACTTTATCAAGTAAACAGCTGTGACCGCGACGATGGAGACGCTGGCAACGGCGGCGACAATAAGTTCTACGGGTAATGATTGCCCGGCCAGCAATTTAAACCCGCCTTTCATGGTAAACTTATTGTTAAGCTGATCTTCAACGGTTTCCCCGAGTACAGGGCTTGCTTCCGCCCATATTGTGTAATTGCCTACTTCCAAGCCCTCCGTGTTCCATTCGAAGACAAGCGATGTTGTGAAGCCCTCTGAGAGGGTTACCTTCATCGGGGCGCCGATGCGCGTGTCATTGTAGTGAGCGGTCACGTTGAAGTTTTCACTTATGGTCCCATCGTTTTTGACGGATACTGTGACGTTTACTTTCTCACCGGCGTATACTTCGCTTACGCGTTGAGTTACCGGGATGGGTGTGCCATCCACGACTTCCATGGTGGTTACAGTTGTTTTAACGTCGGTGAGGACTATATCGTGGATTATGTCTTTGTTGTTGAAGTAGCCATCGAATGAATGGTGTTCAATTGGCGTTGCAGTCGGGTCGGTGAGCTTTGTGTTGTAGAGGCGTAGGTACCAGTCGCCTATTGCAGTAACGTTAAAGGTTATCATGGCTAACGTTCCGCTGCCAGTTTTGGGCCAGTTAGGAGTTTCGGCTCCTATCGGGTCGACGAGTGTAACGTTTCCTTCTACAAGGCCGAGTGTCTCGTTGATTTTTGATACGAAATTCGTGTTTCCGAAGCTTGCCATGAAGGAACCCTCAGTAATTTCTAGGACATCTAGGAGTCTGGTGTCGTAGTCAAGTTTAAATTCCGAGCTGTGGAGGTTGGTTACGTTGAAGACATTTACGTTTATTGTGAAGTTCTTGCCCGGGACTAGATCTAGGTCGATTATTCTTTCTGGGTCTACGTAAAGCCTTGTGTGTCGAAGAATATTGCTGAAGTAGCCGTCGTATACATTGCGAGGTATCTCCTTGCTCTTATGGTTGACAACTTCCAATGCGTCCAAGTCTAGAATGGTTTCACCTATGGAGGTGACATTGAAATTAATAGTTAGTAGCGTTCCGCTTCCGTCCACTCCGTACTGTGCTCCGAAATCCATGGCGTGACTGTACCATACGTAGCCTAAGGTTTCGTTTATTTCCTCGTACATCTTTGTTGGGAATAAGGAGCCTTGAGTGACCGAGTTCACGTCTAGAAGGGTTGTGTTGTAAAATAGCATGATGTTATAACCATAGAGGTCAATGATGTCTTTGACATTTATGTTGACGGTGAAATCGGTGCCAGCCGTTTTGGTTGTGTCTATGATCCTTGGAGGGTCCACGTAAAGCGTAGCGGTTTGTCCATAAACTGGACTCACCGCAACCATGATGCCCATGTTAACCAAAAGAGAAATGATGATTATTTGGGGAGATTTATTCAATTTTCATCACCAAGGGTCGAGTATTCAGGTGTGAACATTGAATAAATTTAAATTTTGTTCCCATTCTATTGGGACTTCCCATAGTTTTTGCCTAGTTCGAACAGGTCGAGAGCGTCAACGTTGTTGTCTCCGTCGAAGCCGTCGAAGTTGCAGTCAGGATTCCAATTGGAATCTCCAAGCCGGGATCCGTAGGCGTTGCTTAAGACAGACAAGTCGGAAACGTTAACGGTTCGGTCATCATTCACGTCGCATAGGATGGCAGGAAAGGTGTTGTCGACGGTATAGATTTCTCCGTAGACAACGCTTGCTTTAGCCCATATCTTATATGTGCCTGAGTCTAAAGCGGTCCATGTGAGGTTTATTGGGTACAATTGTCCAGGAGACAAACCAATTGGATCCGATTCATTCTTCCAGGTTAGGTCGGCGTACAATCTGACTATGACGCTTGTGTAGCTTGTTCCATGATTCTGAGCTACAACTTCGATGAAAACTTCTTCGCCTGCATCTACTGTGACTTCGGTGGGAATGACGCTAAATATAGCCACATCGTTGAGTTGAGGGATTTTGGTTGTCATGTAGCGAATGTCCCAATTGTTGACTCTCACTGTTGCCCAGATCGTCCATAAAGTTCCGTCCGCTGCGTGCATGATGGACGGCATGATGTCATCTTCCGTATTGCTAGTTAGCCTTATGATCTGGGTTGCACTGAATAAAGGCGGAGAACGAGTCTGATAATATATATCCGCTTGCCCGCCTACTTTATCCGAATCCCAGACAACCCATATTTTGCCATCGTTTGCGCTCATGACCGATGGATGCAAATTGAATATATCTCCCGAATCTGTGGTGACTTGGGTGGTACCACCCCACGTGTTTGAAGCGGCGTCATACTTCTTGTACCAGATGTTTGAAGTTTCGGTTCCGATGACATTTCTTACCCAGACAAACCATATATTGCCGTACACATCCTGCGCGATCGATGGGTCCTGATCATTTGTTGTTGGGTAGTTGAGAAACTTGTCCGTTGACCAAGTCGCGCCGTTATCGCTTGAGTTCTTGCAGTAGATGTCGAAGTTTCCAGTTCTGTTCGCTGACCATGCGAGCCAAACCGTGCCGTCCGCTGTCTGCATGATTGAAGAGCACTCGTCCTCTTTTGGGTTTGCGGTTAGGTTTTGTTCCTGTGACCAAGTCGCGCCGTTATCGCTTGAGTTCTTGCAGTAGATTTCATAGTTTCCGGTTCTATTGGTTGACCAGACAACCCATATTTTGCCATCGTTTGCTTGCATGATCGATGGTGATATGTCGGCGTTTGTATCCTCGGTTAAGTTCTTTTCTGAAGACCATGGATGCACTTTGGATGAATCGTAGACTTTGTAGAAGATATCGGCGTTACCAGTTCTGTAGGAGTGCCAAGCAACCCAGACTTTTCCGTCGCCCGCTTGGGCTATTGACGGGTTCGAATCAATTTCATTATTCCAAGTGAGCATCATCTCGGGCGACCATTCGTATCCATAGCCAAGGGGTATGGCTATGGTCATAATGAGTAAGAATGAAAGTAACGCCATTACTCTGAAGATTTTCTGTCCCACATTCATTCCTCTGAGAAGACAGAAGACAAAAAAATTGGGGGTCGCGCGCTTGTGCACGCTCTGAGGTTTCTCTTGACTTTTGCGTCTATGAGACTCTGAATTTGGTGGTCCTTGTCCTTCCATCAACCCACGTGGTGCCGACCAAATAGCGGCAGGTTGCTTGCACGACGTACGAGCCCTTTACCCAATTGGTTTCATATTGCCCTGGACTACAATCTGTGGCAGTGTTGAAGCGGTGTTCAGCTAAGTAGCTTCCTTCTGGAAATGTGAATGTACTCGTTTCAAATGACGCTACTATGACGCCGTCTCTAGTTATGGTGAATTTGACCTTAACCTTTACGGATCCGCCAGTTAGGCTCTGAACATCGGCGTAGAGCGGGTTGAAATGGGTATCCTTCCTCCACCATTCTTCTTCTGGGGGCCAGCTAGTCTTTATGTTTCTGAATTCTGGGAATGCATCGATTATGTCGGCTCTCAGTCCTCTTGGCGGAGTGACTTTGATCGTAACTGAAGCTCTGCCTTGGATGCCCATGTCGTCAGTTATAGTAAGTCTAACCGTATAGATTCCCACAGATGCCCAAGAGTGCTCTGAGTGTGGTGTGGGCATTCCCCAGTGGTCGTAGCTGTATTCCGTAGTTCCGTCGCCGAAGTCCCAGTAGTAGCTTACGATATAACCGTCTGGGTCTGGGTCGTAGCTAGCTGCGGCAGAGAACGCTACTGTTTCACTAATCTCCGGGGTCAGTAATGAAGCTTCAAGGATTGCTACGGGCGCCGCCTTCAAATTGTTGAAGAGGCCGGGTATTACCTCATGGTCGATATTTCCGCCTGCAGGGTCGACGAGATTAGTGTCTACTAGGTCTAGGATGGTCCCACCGATACCAGTAACATTGAACCCGATGGTTGCCAATGTTCCGCTTCCAGACTTCCCAGAATAGAAGTATGGTGAGCTCCAGCCAAAGATGAGACAGTACGATACATAGCCTAAGTCATTGTCTATTTTGCTGTTCAACACTATTACGGGACCTCCGGGCATTGGGCCGATTGCCCCTTCAAAGAAGGCACCTTTGGTGATTGCAGTGGCCTCTACAATGGCTGGATCATATGCGAGGTTAAGCACGAAGCCTGTGAGGCCGGAGACATCTGTCACGGTTACGTTAACATCGAACAGGTAGCCTGGCGTCTTCTCATAGCCAACAACTGTGGAAGGTTCCACGGAAAGGGTGGTGAGCTGAGCGTAGGCTGGACTCAGATTCGCTGTGGCTGTGATGAAAAGCGACAGAGTTAGAAGCAACAGAATAGAATTTCTCAGTTTTTTCATTTACTTCTCCTCCTATTAAGGATCTCCTCTTGCTCCCCAGTTGTAAATAATTAGTGTACCATCTTTGGCGGACACCCAGTTGTCTTCGACGACATCGGCTCGTCCTCTGTGCCATTTAGGCTCACCTGGATGGGCATTCCAGTCTAGGAGTACAAAACGGAAGTCTCCAGGGTATACGATTCCATCATTGTTTGCGTCGCCTGGCACTGGTAATATGTCGTTAACGGCGTCTGCTGTTTCATCCGCTACGGTTTTTGGGTCCTCACCATAGCTTGCAACTCTTTCAAACATGACTCCTACTTTGTCCTGCACTTCTTGGGCTTTTAGTAAGACAGGATCTGCTCTTCCGTTGTTTGCAAGTGTGTTACTGAATCCGCTGAACCAAACGTCTTCCGAGAGATGTTTGCCATCTCGCGTTGATCCGTAGGCTATATCAGTCTTTCTGCTAGGCATAATGCCATCGTAGATGAAGTAATCACCTAGTATTGAAACGGGTCCGTGTGGAGGGTTTACTGGTTTCCTAGGAATTGGGCCGACAGCCGAGGTAGGTATGTAGTTATAGGGCCGTGGCTGGTTTATCCATCTCAAGAATGTCCATGCTTCACCAGCTCTACCTTCGTTCTCGGCTCGTTGGCTAACCCCAAACAGATGGTTGAATGTAACACATGTGGAATTTTGTGGGTATGTTCCTCCTGCAGCCACCATGCTTGGTCCAATTGGCACTGGCACAACTCGTATATTGTCACTGAAGTATGGCTCTCCAATAGCGTCTCTTATGTAGTTGAACCATGTTGGAATTACCACCATAGCTATTCTATGCTCCGACCAGCCAGACCAATAGATGTCAGGAAGTATGTCGGGATCGTATGACGCATCGGCTGGGTTGGCGACTTTATTGTCGTTGAGACTTTCGAAGAGCTGAAGGGCTTCAACTCCTTCGACACTATTGAATACCGCTTGGGGGACTCCATATGTTCCGCCAGGCAGTTCTCCCATAAGGTCCAAGAATTCTCCTTTGTTTGACCAGAGCAAATTCATGAATTCGTAGCGTTTTTCTTCATTACCATTTATGTAGGGCATGAAACCGCTTACGTAGATCGCCCCAGCTTGCCTCGTTGTTACTGCTCTAGCTACCGTCCTCAACTCATCCCAGTTTGTTGGCGGGCTGTAAGAACCCAACAGAGCCCTGTCGTATACCAGCGCGTGAGAGTCGATTTCAGTGGGGTAACCGTAGATAACACCCTTGTAGGTCGATCCCTCTACCGCTGGGATGTAGAAGTTCGCCACGTCCGCTTTAATATCAGAAGGGACATTTTCGGTCAATATGGGGTCAACAAGTTTACCAACAGCATACTCAACAGCAAATCTGGGTAACCACATTCCGTGTACAGATATAATATCTGGGTCCTGACCCAATAGGTGCAATCTAATGATCTCGTCAAACAAGGCATCGAACTCTATGGCAGTATGTTTTATTGTGATTCCAGGGTATTCTGCTTGGAACTTCGGAATAACTTGGTCCCAGTAGAGTTTTTCGTGGGGTTCAGCGAAAAATGTCAGCATTTCAATCTCAGTAGGGTTAGCAGCAACAGGTGTGGGCAAGTATGTTAACGGCAATGTGCTCAACAGTAGCAGCATTAGTAATGGTATAGTCTTCTTGCTTGGTTTCGTTTTCTTCATTCTCCTCTCTCATATAGCGAAAGTTATCGTTTCGCTATAATCTAATGAATTCCACGCACTATAAATCTGTTTCTGCACGTCAAAAAAGGCTTATATTAGCTTACGAAGCATTAAGAATGAAGAGAGGGGACACCGTGAAACGGTCACGCGTTCCATACATTTTTCTAATACCGTTTTTTTTGAGTTTTTTAATATTTGGGGCCTTCCCCTTGGGTTTCGCTTTTTACATTAGCTTTACTAATTGGCAGTTTAGACCCCCTATTTGGGGAGGTCAGTGGGTCGGCCTAGAAAATTATGCAAGAGCATTCAGTGACAAGGACTGGATGCTAGCCCTACAGCATACCTTCACATACGTATTGTATGAACCAGTCACAATATCTATAGGGCTTGTCTTAGCTTTGGTCTTGAACAGCGCCATCAAAGGCAGATCAGTGTTCAGAACGATTTTCTTCCTTCCAGTAGTCACTTCAACAGTCGCAATAGCCTTCGTGTGGACTTGGCTCTACGACTACGAGAGGGGCCCATTCAATGCCATATTAAGGCTGTTTGGCCTGCCTCCCCAGACTTGGTTAGCTCCCCAAAACGCCCTCTACGCCGTAATGCTAATGAGTATATGGCAATGGATGGGGCTCAATGCGATAATATTCCTAGCAGCGTTACAGAGCATTCCTAACGAATATCACGAAGCCGCTCGTATGAGTGGCGCTGGCGCATGGAATACTTTTCGACACGTAACTGCACCACTGCTCAAACCTTCAATCTTGTTTTGCATAGTAACGGCTACTGCAGGATCGCTTCAGGTATTCACAGAAGTATACGTATTAACTCGCGAAACCCTTACTACTACAGTAGCCGTACAGTACATATATAGACAGGCTTTTTCATATCTGAACTTCGGGTATGGGGCAGCTCTAGCAATCATACTCTTCCTAATCATTCTTGTAATAGCCCTTGTAGAATTCAGACTTATGCGCCGAGGAGGGATGGTCTATTACTAAGGATTGGTCTCGCTTCACACGTAAGATATCGATAAGCACGCTGAAGTATATGATCCTAATAATTGGAGCTATATCATCACTTCTCCCATTCTACTGGTTGTTCATTTCATCTCTCAAGAGACCAGCAGAAATCCTCGGTCGTATAACTACATGGTGGCCAAATAATCCCAATTTTATGAATCTCGTTGAGGCTTTGGATTTCCTAAGGCCATCGGTTCCGAGGGCAATTATGAATAGCGTTATAGTCACCGGTTCTTATACAGTACTTCTCTTACTTTGCAGTTCGCTAACAGCTTATGTGCTCGCTAAATATATGTTCCGAGGGGGTCGCCTGGTTTTTTGGATAATCATATCCACAATGATGCTACCCGGTATTATAACCTTGATTCCCTCTGTCATGCTCATGTTATGGCTGGGGTGGTTGGACACTTATTGGGCGTTGATCATACCAGGAGCTGTAAATGCTTTCAGTGTTTTTCTTTTGCGGCAGTACATGATTACTATTCCGGATGAAATATTGGATGCGGCGAGGTTGTATGGTTGTTCAGAGTTTGGGTTGTTTTGGAGGATAATGCTTCCATTGTGTAAACCTGCGCTTGCATCCGTCGGATTAATAAACTTCGTGTGGAACTGGAACGATCTCCTCTGGCCTCTAATAGTACTCAGAGGAAATCAGGATATGTGGACAATGCAGCTAGGGCTCATGGGTCTATGGGACGTCCGCGGATCTCTTCCAGCTCTAAATCTCGTAGCAGCATGTACCGTGTATGCCACATTGCCACTAATAATTCTCAGCCTGATTACCTCTAAATATCTTATAAAAGCGTGGACCGGGCTCACCTACGCAAAGAGGTAAAACAAATGGTCGAAGTTAGACTGGAAAACCTCACAAAAGTCTTTGGGAAAAATGTTGTTGCCGTCGATAACGTAAGCCTACATATCAAAGATAAAGAATTCATAGTGCTGTTAGGCCCGTCCGGCTGTGGAAAAACAACCACTCTCAGATGTATCGCTGGCTTAGAGACTCCTACATCTGGAAACATCTATATCGGAGACAGATTAGTCAACGATGTATCAGAAAAAGACAGAGACGTCGCAATGGTTTTCCAAACCTTTGCCCTCTGGCCCCACATGAAAGTCAAAGACAACATCACATTTCCCCTTAAAATGCATAAAGTTCCTAAAGAGGAAATCAAAGAACGATTGAAAGAAACAGCAGAACTCCTTAAAATGCCGCATTTGTTGGATCGCGTTCCTGGACAACTCAGTGGAGGTGAGGCACAAAGAGTAGCGCTTGGAAGGGCGATCATAAGAAACCCGAAAGTCTTCTTGCTGGATGAACCACTAGCAAACCTAGACGCAAAGCTCAGAGTCCACATGAGAGTGGAGATTAGGAAACTGCAAGAAAACCTCGGTGTCACAACAATATGCGTAACCCACGATCAAGTAGAAGCCATGGCGATGGCAGACAGGATTGCCGTAATGCATCAAGGAAAAATACGGCAATTGGGGACAGCTCTCGACCTATATGATAAGCCAGAAGACCTATTTGTCGCAGGTTTTATCGGCAGCCCCCCAATGAATTTCATAGAGTGCACTTATGAAGAAGAAAAGAAAGCCCTAATCTCTGAAGCATTCTCCCTTGAGATTCCAAAAAACCTTGGGAAAGAAATAAAGGAGAATGCAACTAGTTCCGAGATCATACTAGGTGTAAGACCGCAAGACATAACATTACATGAAAAGCAGACTCCTAACTCTATTGGCGCCGAAGTGTACGCCATGGAGCCCTTAGGATCCGAAGCCATCGTAGACCTAAAGCTCGGAGAAAT
>Ga0315309_1002667_pt1 | contig 10369 bp, 7 predicted proteins | sample TDP4_MG_FD_203080 | JGI IMG/M metagenome (GOLD analysis project Ga0315309, IMG submission 203080) | Freshwater sediment microbial communities from Lake Towuti, South Sulawesi, Indonesia - TDP4 | ecosystem: Environmental > Aquatic > Freshwater > Lake > Sediment | place: Indonesia: South Sulawesi...
GGCGATCCGTTCCCGCAGCTCGATGACCCCGTTGGCCTGGGCATAGCCCAGCTCAGTAGACAATAGCTTGTCCATCACCACTGGATCATCCACCAGTTCGCGGACTGTCAGGGGATGAACGCCGCTCTCCGAAAGGTTATAGTCAACGACGTTCTCCCATTTGGACATCATCCGTTCCATCAGGAAAGGTTGAAAGCCAGCTTTCTTTTCAGCGGTCATAGTCGGTCTCCTTAAAGTTTGAAATTTGCCACGCCATGTCCCCAGCAGGCTTACCATTTAGCTCACGCTGAGGGCCTGCCGAAGTCATGGCATCGCGGGCGTTGATGCACAGGTTGGCCAACACCTGGCTCCTCAGCTATTATATCACATCTATGTCTGTAAGGCTAGGTGGATTGATGGCTCCTCTCGGACAGGGTCCAGTTGTTGTCTCCTGAGGTCCGGCGGGGGGCGAACTTTGGGTAGAGATGAAAATTTTAAGGTTTGGACTATTGACATTTGTCAAAAAGTTTGGTATAATATTCTATTGCGATATACGTATTATCGTTATGTCACGAACCATTGCCGATGTGTTTAACTTTCGGGCCTGGGCTTCGGGGAAGTCGGCGTGGTTTATAGCTCTTTCAGATGCATTATTACCCCCTGCGACAAGGCGGGTCGAGGGCTGAAACCAGCGGCGGTCCTCTTGAATAAGCGCCAGGCAAATGGCTGCTGCTATTCTTCGCTGGCTCTCTTGACAGGTTTGTTCCCCCGAGCGCTCTATCCCTCGGGCCGTCTTGCGTAGCCTCTCCATAGGATGTGGCAAAAGGGCTCGCCCTTTATTGCGCTAGACCGACTCCCTGTCCGATTGACAATCTTACCCCACAGCTTCCTTTTTAGCAAGGATTATCGTCCCAGAGAAAGCGGCTGGGTGTGAGAGGCATTGTCTCCCATTGCGTGTTTGGGCGTCATGCATTTATTCTGATTGTGTTCTCATTCTTCGAGGGTGTTATGAGAAGGAGCGGATAAAAAATGGTCAATAATGCGTTGCGCAAAAGTTATGCTACAATATCTGATGTCTATCTTCTACCTAATCTGGTTAAGGTGCAGGTGGATTCATATCGCTGGTTCCAGCAGGTGGGCCTGAGGGAGCTTTTCAATGAAATCTCACCGATAGTCAGCTTCAACAGGAACCTGGAGTTGCACTTCTTGGACTATCGTTTCGATGAGCCCCAATATACCGAAGAGGAATGTCGCGACCGGGACATGACTTACGCTGCTCCGCTGTGGGTGCAGGTCAGGTTGATTGACAAAGAAACGGGGGAGATCCAGGAACAAGAGGTCTTCATGGGCGATTTTCCCCTTATGACCGAGAACGGCACCTTTATCATTAATGGGGCTGAGCGAGTGGTAGTTAGCCAGTTGATCCGTTCCCCCGGCGTGTATTTCACCATTGAGGAGGACCGTGCCACGGGGCGGCAGTTATGTATGGCCAAGCTCATCCCTAACAGAGGAGCCTGGCTTGAGTTTGAGACTGGCAAGAGAGACGTCCTTTCCGTTAAGGTTGACCGCAAGCGCAAGATCCCTGTCACTGTCCTGCTGCGGGCTGCCCTGGCTATGGAGTTCGACAAGGACGAGGCCGAAAGGCGACGCCGTTGGAAAGAACTCTGGAACCGAGCCAGGAAGGTAGACCCGGCTTCGAAGGAGGAGTGGAACCACCTGGTTGATGAATTGACAGCCGAGAGGCTCTGGTGGATAGGGTGGGGACTCCCTATCCCTGCCGAACAAGAGGCCATAGTGCGCGCCGATACTGAGCATCGCCTGGAACGGGAGGCTGCCGGTTATACCGAGCGCTGCTGGGGGAACACTGACCATCGAGTCAGCTCCCAGGTGAATGAGTTATGCCCGGAATGTGGTTGGTACATTTGCTCTCATGACGGCCGATGCCAGGGCCCTCACAATACCTGGATCGGGGTGGGTGAACGCCGCTTTAGTCATCGGTGCAGTGGTCGCCATCACATCTATGAAGGCAGCGATGAGGAACTCACAGAGCTGTTCAGCCTGCACGACAGTATGCCTGAACACTCCTACATAAGAGCAACCATTGAGCGTGACCCGACCAAAAATGCTGATCAGGCCCTCCTTGAGTTTTACAAGAAGCTGCGCCCTGGCGATCCGCCCACCTTGGATAACGCCAGAAACTTCCTCACCTCTCTATTTTTCTCTAGCCGGCGCTATGATCTGGGCAAGGTGGGCCGCCATAAGCTTGACAGGCGCCTTGACCTTGATGTCCCCCTTTTCCATCAGACTCTGACCAGAGAAGACCTGGTCAAAGTGGTGGAGCACATGATTATGGTCAATAATGGGGTAGATTCCCAAGATGATATAGACCATCTGGGCAACAGGCGTGTCAAGACAGTGGGTGAGCTCATCCAGAACCAATTGCGCATTGGGTTGTTGCGTACGGAAAGAGTGGTGCGCGAACGCATGAGCATCCGTGACCCAGAGCAACTGACCCCCATGTCCTTGATCAACATCCGCCCCGTGGTGGCTGCCACCCGCGAATTCTTCGGCGGGAGTCAGCTCAGCCAGTTCATGGACCAGACCAATCCTCTGGCTGAACTGACCCACAAGCGCCGCCTTTCCGCTCTGGGGCCTGGTGGTCTCCGACGAGAGCGGGCCGGGTTCGATGTGCGGGATGTCCATCACTCCCACTACGGCCGTATCTGCCCTATTGAGACGCCGGAAGGCCCCAACATCGGGTTGATTGGCTCTCTGGCCACCTATGGCCGGATCAACGAGTATGGTTTCATCGAAACCCCCTATCGTAAAGTTATCAATACGGTGCCCAATGAGTATGAGCAACTGCTGGAGAAAACGTTACGAGAGCGGGTCGTGGATCCGCAGAGCGGTGAGGTGGTGGCTGAAGCGGGGACCTTCGTTACCGCTGAACTGGCCGAGCGTATCGCTGCCCTTCCATTGGAAGAGGTGAGGATCGTGCCCATCGCTACCAATGAGATCGTCCATCTGTCGGCTGACGAGGAGGACAAGTATACCATTGTCCAGGCCAACGTCCGTTTGGATGAGCGAGGGCAGTTTATTGATAGCCGGGTCTCAGTGCGGCGCAGCCAGAGATTCCTCATGGAATCCGTCGAAAAAGTGGACTTTATGGATGTCTCGCCCAAGCAGATCGTCAGCGTCTCGGCTGCCCTCATCCCTTTCTTGGAGCACGATGACGCCAACCGGGCTTTGATGGGTTCCAACATGCAGCGCCAGGCTGTACCTCTTCTGACCCCGGAGGCTCCTCTTGTGGGTACGGGGATGGAGCGGCAAGCGGCTCTGGATTCAGGCCAGGTAGTGGTAGCCGAAGAGGATGGCGAGGTGGTGAGTGTCACCGGTCATCAAATCGTGGTGGCGGGGGAGAGTGGCTTCCACATCTACTCGTTGCGTCGGTACAATCGTTCGAACCAGAGCACCTGTATTGACCAGCGGCCTGTGGTTGATAAAGGTGACCAGGTTAAAAAAGGTGATATCCTCGCTGATAGTTCTTCTACCGATCACGGTGAACTGGCTTTGGGCCAGAACATCCTGGTGGCTTTTATGTCTTGGGAAGGTGGCAATTACGAGGATGCCATTCTTATCAGCGAGAGCACGGTGCGTGAGGACAAGTTCACCTCCATCCATATTGAGAAACACGAGATAGAGGCTCGCGATACCAAGTTAGGCCCTGAAGAAATCACGCGCGACATCCCCAACGTGGGTGAGGACGCCCTCAAGGACCTGGATGAGAACGGCATTGTGCGCATTGGGGCCGAGGTTGGCCCTGATGACATCCTGGTGGGCAAGATCACACCTAAAGGTGAGACCGAGTTGACCCCCGAGGAAAAGTTGCTGCGGGCCATCTTCGGTGAAAAGGCTCGCGAGGTCAAGGATTCCTCCTTACGCCTTCCTCACGGCGAAAAAGGTAAGGTAGTTGACATAAAGCTTTTTAGCCGAGAAGAGCACCGTGACCTTCCCGCTGGCGTTGACAAGTTGGTGCAGGTCAGTGTGGCCCAGAAGCGCAAAATCACCGAAGGTGACAAGATGGCTGGTCGCCACGGCAATAAGGGCGTCATCTCCAAAGTGGTACCCGTTGAGGATATGCCCTTTTTGGCTGATGGTACGCCGGTGGAGATCATCCTCAATCCCCTGGGGGTGCCAGCTCGTATGAACATCGGCCAGATTCTGGAAACACACCTTGGATGGGCTGCTGACCAACTGGGTTTTCAGGTCATCTCTTCCGTTTTCGACGGAGCTGATGAGGAGGAAATCGCTGCTGAACTGGCCAGGGCCTGGCTGATGGGTCGAGCCTGGGAGGATGTAACGGAGCGTGCCTGGCAATGGTTGAAGGAAGCAGGGTATGGTCCACAGGATATACAAGATGATAGTGAGGCTCGTATTCTCTATATCATCTGGTGGCTGAAGGATAAAGACTACGACGACGGTCTCCTGACTTTTGACCAGACTTATGCCCGTCGGGCTGCTCTGTGGGAGTGGCTGAAGGAACGTGGTTACGACCCGGAAAAGCTGATGGTTCTGGAAGGAGATGAGCGTTCCCTGCCCGAGCGAGAGGAAGCGGACCGCTGTGTACGTGGGGTTTGTCTGCGGGAGTGGCTGAAGCACGTGAGGGAGAAGGAGTCCAGAATTGGGACCTGGGAAGTGGAAACTGAGACCTGGGAATTGGAAGTGGGCGAGGAAGGTATCCTCTCCTTGATCCCTGACCCCGAGACTATTTCCGATGAGGAATTGTATGAGGTAGCTTTACATGTCAGTAAGGCCATTGGGGAACCACTACCTACCACCGGCAAGATGATCCTCCACGATGGTAAGAGGGGTGAGCCTTTCGATCAGCCAGTGACCGTGGGGCTGATCAACATGATGAAGTTGGCTCATCTGGTAGAGGATAAAGTCCATGCCCGTTCTACTGGCCCTTATTCGTTGGTGACCCAGCAGCCCTTGGGGGGGAAGGCCCAGTTCGGCGGCCAGCGCTTCGGCGAGATGGAAGTCTGGGCCCTGGAAGCTTACGGGGCGGCCCATACTCTCCAGGAAATGCTGACCGTCAAGTCTGATGATGTCGTAGGGCGTGTCAAGACCTATGAGGCCATTGTCAAGGGCGAGGATGTCCTCGAATCTGGCGTGCCTGAATCTTTCCGGGTGCTGGTCAAGGAACTCCAGTCCCTGGGCCTTTCCATTGAGGTTCTCAACGAGAACAGTGAGATGGTTCAGTTTGGTCGGGAGGACAGTGAGGAGAAATTGCCTAAATTAGGCCTGGGATTGAACTTACCCCCCCTCAGGAGAAGGAGGAGAGCGAGGTAAATTTGACTTTTTGGAAAATCCCTATTATAATAAATGTTTGTGAGATTGATACCCTCTTAAGTCGTGATCCGTCCGTTAACGTGGTAGGTTCCCTAGTTGATGTCATCGCCTTTCTCTACAAGGGTCACCTCTGGTTAGGGAGAAGACTCTAGAGGCTGGTTGGGGAGAAAAGGACATTTATCCGCCGTACGGGGAGGGGAGTAAATGCCAACTATCAATCAGTTAGTGAGGAAGGGGCGTAAGCCCGTAACCAAGAAAGTAAAAGCACCGGCTCTCGGCTTCAGTTACAATGCTCTTATTGGCCGTACCACCCGGGGTAGGGGAAATCCTCAGAAACGGGGTGTCTGCACTCAAGTCAAAACCACTACTCCCAAAAAGCCGAACTCTGCCCTTCGTAAAATTGCCCGTGTTCGTCTGACCAATGGCATTGAGGTGACGGCCTACATTCCCGGCGAGGGACACAGCTTGCAAGAGCACTCGGTGGTGCTGGTCCGTGGCGGGCGTGTGAAGGACCTGCCTGGCGTGCGCTACCACGTCGTGCGTGGAGCCCTGGACTCAGGTGGCGTCGAGGGGCGCAAGCGCGGGCGTTCTAAATATGGCAGCAAACGCCCGAGGGAGAAAGCAGTTCTCTAGCTGATGGCCGATGGCCGATGGCTGATAGCTGATGGATATATACGCCATCCATTATCTGCTATCGGCTGTGTGCTATATTCTATCGGCCATATACTGAGAGGAGCAGGAAATGCCAAGACGCAGCCGTCCGCCTCGGCGGGAAATCGAACCAGATATCAAATACAATAGCGTCATGGTAGCCAGGTTCATAAACAAGTTGATGATGCGGGGCAAGAAGAGCATTGCAAGGCGCATCCTCTACGATGCTTTTAACATAATCGAGAATAGAGTTAATCAGAATCCTCTGGATGTGTTCGAACAGGCTGTCACTAACGCCACACCTATCCTGGAGGTGAAGCCTAGGCGGGTAGGTGGGGCTACCTACCAGGTGCCGGTTGAGGTCAGGCCGGAGAGGCGACTCTCGCTGGCCATGCGCTGGCTGGTACAGAATGCCCGCAAACGCACTGGCAAGTCCATGGCCGAGAAGCTCGCCGCTGAGTTGATGGATGCGGCTCAGGGTCAGGGGGCTACCGTCAAGAAGAAGGAAGACACCCACAAGATGGCTGAGGCCAATAGGGCTTTCGCCCATTATCGTTGGTAAGTCGTCCATCGCCTATCGTTCACTTCGCTCTATTGCCTGTCGCCTGGTTTTATCCCCCAGGTGATGAGTGATCGGCGATAAGCGATGAGCTATCGGGCGAAGTGAGTTTTCCCATGCACCGAGTGTACCCTCTGGAACGGACGCGCAACATAGGAATAATCGCCCATATTGACGCAGGCAAGACGACCACGACCGAGAGGGTGCTTTTTTACACTGGCCGTACCCACCGTATGGGCAATGTGGACGAGGGTACGACGGTCACCGATTGGATGGAGCAGGAACGGGAGCGTGGCATCACTATCACCGCCGCAGCCATCACCTGTTTCTGGCGCAATCACCAGATTAACATTATTGATACGCCGGGACACATTGATTTCACCGCTGAAGTGCAGCGTTCTCTGCGCGTTCTGGACGGGGGCATCGTCGTTTTCGATGCAGTAGCTGGGGTGGAACCCCAATCAGAGACTGTCTGGCGGCAGGCCGATCGCTATCGCGTGCCGCGCATCTGTTTCGTTAACAAAATGGATCGTATCGGGGCCGACTTCTGGCGGACCATCGTTATGATCCAGGATAGGCTGAGGGCCAATCCCGTAGCCGTCCAGGTACCCATCGGCGTCGAAGGCTCTTTTAAAGGCATTGTTGATCTGATCCGGATGGAGGCCATTATCTACACCGACGACCTGGGCACTCGCCTGGATACTACGGAGATGCCTGAGGAGCTCAAGGAGGAAGCGGCGAGACGTCGGGAGCGTTTGGTCGAACAGGTGGCCGAAACAGACGAGGCTCTGACGATGAAGTATCTGGAAGGCGAAGAGATCTCTGAAGGTGAGTTGCGCCGGGCCCTGCGTCGGGCCACTCTGGATCTTAAACTGGTGCCCATTCTCTGCGGTGCAGCCCTGCGCAACAAGGGCGTACAGCCGGTGCTTGACGCAGTGGTTGATTATTTGCCCTCGCCCCTCGATGTACCTCCTATCGTGGGGGTTAATCCTGCGACGGGAAAGGAGGAGAGTCGGATAGCCGACGAATCAGAGCCCCTGGCCGCTCTGGTTTTTAAGATCGTCTCTGACCCTTATGTGGGACGCCTGGCCTATTTCAGGGTCTATTCAGGACACTTGAATTCCGGTAAGGCAGTCCTCAACTCCACCCGGGATAGAAAAGAGCGGATTGGTCGGCTGCTGCGCATGTATGCTAACCATCGGGAGGAGATCGAAGGGGTCCCGGCCGGCGACATCGGCGCAGTACTGGGCCTCAAATGGACCTTCACCGGCGAGACTCTTTGTGACCGTCACTATCCTATCGTGTTGGAGTCTATCAAGTTTCCCGAACCCGTCATTTCGGTCGCTATTGAGCCCCGCACCCAGGTCGATCAGGACAAGATGTCTGATGCCCTGACCCGGCTGGCCGAAGAGGACCCCACCTTTCAGGTGCGCGTTGACGAGAACACTGGCCAGACTCTTATCTCCGGCATGGGCGAGCTTCACCTGGAGGTCCTGGTGGACCGCATGCTGAGGGAGTTCAAGGTCAGCGCCCATGTCGGCAAGCCTCAGGTAGCTTATCGGGAGACCATCACCCAGCCGGCGCGAGCCGAGGGGCGCTTCATCCGTCAGACTGGCGGGCGGGGTCAGTACGGCCACGTCTGGCTGGAGATAGAGCCCCTGGAGAAAGGTAAGGGCTTTGAGTTCGAGGATAGGACTGCCGGAGGAGTGATACCTAAGGAGTTCATCCCAGCCGTAGAACAAGGTGTCATGGAGGCCATGGAGAGTGGGGTCCTGGCGGGCTATCCCCTGGTTGATCTGAAGGTCGCTCTGGTGGATGGTTCTTATCATGATGTGGATTCATCAGAGATGGCTTTCAAAATCGCCGGCTCTATAGCTCTCAGAGATGGGGTGCAGAAGGCGAGGCCGGTCCTCCTGGAACCGGTTATGAGTGTTGAGGTAGTAGTACCCGAGGAGTTCACCGGAGACGTCATCGGCAATTTGAACGCCCGCGGGGCGCAAATAGAAAGCATGGAGTTTCGTACCAATGGTGTGCAGTCTGTGCGGGCCCATGTCCCTCTGGCCGTGATGTTTGGCTACGCCACCGACCTCCGGTCAATGACTCAGGGGCGGGGCACCTTCACTATGGAGTTTGATCACTACGATGAAGTGTCGCCTGATGTGACGGAGCGCATTGCCCTGGGCAGCCTACGCTGAATAGACGTATGTCCGCTAACACCCCAATTGTAGGTGGAAAAATGGGATGGTTCATTTTAGGCCCAACACCGGTGACTGACATTTTTGGTGAAACCGAAGACGAAATTCGCGCCGACGAAGAGCGGTGGAACCAGCAATTTGCGGCATCCCGCGACAAGCTGAGAGCCATGGCCCATGAGGTGGCTGCAGAATTTCGCGCCGGCCGAACCAAGCCGATGGAGTTTACGCCTGAAGGACGATTGGCCCGATGAGGTCGCACACCGAAGCACGGTTTTGGAAGTTCTACGACAGCCTGCCCGAAGACGTTCAGCGACGTGCCGATGAGGCTTACAAGTTGTGGCAGAATGACCCGTATCATCCCAGTTTGCAGTTTAAGCGCGTTGACCCACAAGACCCAATTTATTCGGCTAGGGTTGGCAGGGGCTACCGCGCACTGGGTTGGCTAGAGGGCGATACCGTCACTTGATTTTGGATTGGCAACCATGACGAATACGAACGGCTGCTAAAGAAGATGTAGCAGGGCATCGGAAACGTGCCTAACACCCTAATTGGAGATTAGGTGGAAAAATGTCCGTCTAATAATAGTTATGCGGCGCGGGTAGATGGGATAGGCCTGGTCGGAGATGGGGACTGTCGGGGCATGGAACGGGCAGGCCAGGGTATCGGGCGGCTGAGAGGTCAAGGTGTTCGTAAGGAGTGTCTCAAAGAGGCTGATCTTGCTCACCGGGGCGCCGCATAACTGCTCAATGAAGCCGACCCCAAGAACGGCTTGGATTCGTGTTAGGCCTGGAGGGTAGGCCACGTTTCTGTGTTTGTATCGCCAAGAGCGGGCAGCTTATCTCGCATCCGTTATGCGGCTCTTTGCCTTGGGTAGGATGAGGAATCCTCCAACTTGCTGCTATTGGGCATCTCGGAAGAAAAAATGCCAACTGCTTTACGAATCGGACCCTATCGCTTTTATTTTTACTCTAATTTCGCCTGCCAAAGAGGAAGTTGGAGTGCAGAATGGAAGGGCCCATAGAGCTGGTCTGATGCCAGGAGAACTTAAGATGAGCGTCGCTATCCAGAATCTGCTTAACGCCTTCGAGCGATTAGCCGAAGTTGAAAAGTGGGAATTGGCCTTTGAGATTCTTCGTCGGGCGGCCTACTTTGATTTTCCGCCTTTGACGGACGAAGAACTGGTCTTTAATGCCGAGGCCATCTTTCTAGGACTCGACCGCAGCGAGTCTACGAATGAGTAAGCCCAATCGAGGGGAGGTTTGGTTAGTTGATCTTGGCTTAGTGGCAAAAGTCAGGCCCTGCCTGGTGGTCAGTATCCCCACGCTTGATCAAGACCGGGCCTTGGTTACTTTGGTGCCTCATACAACCAGTGCACGGGGGTCTAGATTTGAGGTAGATGTCAAGGTCAAGTTTCTCCGTGCTGGGGTATTTGACGTGCAGAATTTAGTCACAATTCCCGAAGCAAAGCTGATGAGAAAATTGGGCACACTTTCATCAGCCCAAATGTCGCTTGTGGAGGATGCCATACGTTTTTGGCTAGCAGCCTGTCGGAGTGAAAAATGCTGCCTCTAAAGCACAGCCTGTTGTGCCGAAAAGTGAAGAGCAAAGTCCGAATTATGGTCGAAAAGTGGGG
>Ga0315309_1002668_pt1 | contig 10369 bp, 5 predicted proteins | sample TDP4_MG_FD_203080 | JGI IMG/M metagenome (GOLD analysis project Ga0315309, IMG submission 203080) | Freshwater sediment microbial communities from Lake Towuti, South Sulawesi, Indonesia - TDP4 | ecosystem: Environmental > Aquatic > Freshwater > Lake > Sediment | place: Indonesia: South Sulawesi...
ATAGAATTGCGCGCGCAAAAAAATGCAACCCTCAAAGCGAAAAGCATTGAGGGCGAAGGGTGAAAGTGAGCCAAAAGCTCAAACAGCGAAGCTCACCATGACCACCATGCAAAGGCCACAAACGCCAAACAAACACCAATCACCAAGTAAGCCCGACATGCTACGCCGTTTGGCGAATGGTCAGGCTTGAGCGCTGAAGAAGGGCGTGGCAAGCTGCGAAAAGCCGCGGGTAGGCGCATGCAGCCTTAGAACCGCGGATGCCTCAATGGGACTTCCTACCGCGGAACCCTTCGGGGAACCGTGGTGCTCCGTAAGGAGCGGGAACCCCCCGAACTGAAACATCTTAATAAGGGGAGGAAAAGAAACCAAAAGGGATTCCCTAATTAGCCTGAGCGAAAGGGGAAAAGTTCAAACTAAACTCCGCGGGGAAACCCACGGAGGATGTAGTGTGTGGGCTCGGCCGCCTTCTCTTCAGCTAAGCCAAAGTGGCCTGGAAAGGCCCGCCAAAGAGGGTGAAAGCCCCTTAGGCGCAAGCTGGAAGAAGATGGGCCGAAGTCCCCGAGTATCATACCTCGGTTTTAGTATGAGAAGATGGGAGTCACCAACTCCTAAGACTAAATACGCCTCAAGACCGATAGCGCACTAGTACGGTGACGGAAAGCTGAAAAGTACCCCGGAAGGGGGATGAAAAGAGCCTGAAACCAAACGGTTAAAGACGTGTGCAGCCCAGAAGGGCAGATCCCTCCCAAAGGAAACCATGGCAACATGGAAATACAAGAGAGGGGGACCAGGGTTGCACGCTCCGTCTAGAAACACGGGCCGGGGAGCTCACAGCCACGGCAAGCATAAGGGTCAAAAGCCCGAAAGCAAAGGGAAACCAACAGGCGCACAACCAGCGTAAAGCTGACGAGGCGCGGGATCTGAAAGGGTCCGAAGTCATGGCTGTGAAGCTAGAAACCGGGCGATCTAGCCCTGGGCAGGGCGAAGCCAGGCGAAAGCCTGGTGGAGGCCCGAAGGGGTGCTGACGTGCGATTCGCTCCCATAACCTGGGGCTAGGGGCGAAAGACCAATCTAGCCCGGTGATAGCTAGTTCCCCCCAAAGTGGGTCGCAGCCCAGCCTCGAGCGAGGCTGCCGATGGGGTAGAGCACTGATCGAAAGGTAAGGGGTCGAAAGGCCCCGCCTTCCTTTCAAACTCCGAATTCATCGGCGCCATAGACCTCGGGAGACGGGCCCTAGGGGGTAAGCCTCTAGGCCGAGAGGGGAACAACCCAGACCGGGGTTAAGGCCCCAAAGTGCTGGCTAAGTGTCAAACAGAAGGGCGTCATCAGCCCCAGACAGCGGGGAGGTAGGCTTAGAAGCAGCCACCCTTCAAAGAAAGCGTAACAGCTCACCCGCCGAGGCTCATGGCCCCAAAAATGGACGGGGCTAAGCCAGCCGCCGATACCCCGGGGCACGGCAAAAGCCGTGATCCGGTAGGGGGGCGTCCCGACTGGGCGGAAGCTGGGCCTTGAGGTCCAGTGGACCGGTTCGGGATTGCATATCCCGGCGGTAGTAACAGCTAAGAGGGGTGAGAATCCCCTCCGCCGTAAGGGCAAGGGTTTCCCGGCAATGCGTCGTCAGCCGGGGGTAAGTCGGTCCTAAGGCTAAACTTAACCGAATTAGCCGAATGGGAAACCGGTTAAAATTCCAGTACCACGGCGGTACACGCGGCAACGCAAGCCCAGCGCCCGACGCTTCTGGGTAGGCTGAGCAAGGCTGTCGCCTTGTTTAACCGTATAAGCTTGGGGAGTGCCGTAATGGCGAGAACCAGGCGAAGGCGGGAATAGCCGCCCGTTTAGGGCGGTTCAGCTGATCCCTGGGACCAATGAAAAGGGCGTTGGGAAGGATCCTCCGTGTCCGTACCCACAACCGACACAGGTGCCCCTAGGCAAGAAACCTAAGGCGTGTCGGGTACACACCAAGCGAGGGAACTAGGCAATTTAGCCCCGTACCTTCGGTATAAGGGGTGCCTGCAGTTTTAGCCTTTGGCTGGAGCCGCAGGTCGCAGTGGCAAAGGGGTCTCGACTGTTTAATAAAAACACAGGAAGCCGCAAGCCCGAAAGGGTGTGAACGGCTTCTGAATCCTGTCCAGTACGGGTACCTGAAACCCGGGTTCAACTGGGCTAAGGGCCCGCAAACGACGGGAGTAACTCTGACTCTCTTAAGGTAGCCAAATGCCTTGTCGGGTAAGTTCCGACGCGCATGAATGGAACAACGAGGGCCCCGCTGTCCCCGCTTGGTACCCGGTGAACCCACGTAACGTGGCGAACAGTCCACGAACTCCCAGAGGGATAAGAAGACCCCGTGGAGTTTTACTGCAGCCTGTCGCTGGGGCGAGGCTGCGGATGCAGAGTGTAGGCGGGAGCCGTCGATCTCAGTCTCTCCGGGGACTGGGGGAGGCGACCTTGGAACACCGCCCTTCTGCGACCTTGTCTCTCACTGGCGCCTTTGGGCGCTGGAACAACGGTAGGTGGGCAGTTTGGCTGGGGCGGCACCCCCTTGAAAAGGTATCGAGGGGGCCCTAAGGTCGGCTCAGGCGGGACAGAAACCCGCCGCAGAGTGCAAAGGCAAAAGCCGGCCTGACTGAATCCTCCAAAGTAAGGGATTCAGGGGCGAAAGCCTGGCTTAGCGAACATCCATGTCCTCCTTGGTGGGGGCTGGATATGACAGAAAAATTACCCCGGGGATAACAGGCTCGTCACGGGTGAGAGCTCCCATCGACCTCGTGGCTTGGTACCTCGTCGTCGGCTCTTCCCATCCTGGCCCTGCATAAGGGGCCAAGGGTGAGGCTGCTCGCCTATTAAAGGGGAACGTGAGCTGGGTTTAGACCGTCGTGAGACAGGTCGGACTTTATCTGCTGGGAGTGTCGGCTGCCTGAGGGGAAAGGGTCCCCAGTACGAGAGGAACGGGACGCTGCAGCCTCTAGTTTACCGGCTGTCCGATAGGGCAGTTGCCGGGCAGCCACGCTGTTGTGGATAAGGGCTGAAAGCATCTAAGCTCGAAGCTTCTCCCGAAAAGAGGCAGCCATTCCCTAGCAAGAGACCTGGCAACAGGCCTCAGCTTGGGACGAGGGCTCCCATAAAATATGGGTTTAATGGAGCCGGGGTGTACGCGCCAAGGCTTCGGCCGAGGCGTTTAGCCCGCGGCTCCCAATCGCCCAAGGTGCCGGGCTGAAAAAGATGGTTGGTGTTTGGACGATTTATGTGGCCTACAATGGCATGGTGGTCATTTTCGTCTCTTCTATTCCGTATTTTAGGTTAGCGTGTGTGCTGCTGTTAAGATAGGGTAGAGGGGATCATTTTGTCTTTTATTCTTATTGATTGGTGGGTTTGGATTGTGAAAAGGGCTTTGTGGTTGAAAAGGAGCAACTGCCATGGAGATAATGGACACGCGCCAGCAATCAACATTTAAAATGGATGGATTTAAATTTCGCCAAGATAATTATTTTATTGAGAGGTTGTGGGAAAATGGGCTTCACCAAGACCGTGGTAACGATAATTAACCCAGTCTCCGCCTTAGAAACTAATGTTGAACTTCTCGTCGATACGGGTGCGATGTTGACATCTGTGCCCAGAAAAATCCTTGAGTCATTAGAAGTTAAGCCCATAGGCAAGCGCAAGTTAAGGGTCTATGGGGGACAAATCATCGAGCGAGAAGCAGGCGTAGCCCTAGTCAAGTATGGCAACGTGCAAGCTGGGGTTACCGTTCTATTTGCCGAGGAAGAAGACACTCCAGTTCTCGGAGCCACAGCCCTAGAAGCGTTGGGCTACCAAGTCGATCCTACAACGAAACAACTGAAGCCAGTGGAACTCCTAATGATATAAGAAGCATGTTGACTCATGTGATTTATAATACCATCTCTCCATCGTTAAAGTTCTAACTCGTTTAAAAGAACGACTTTTATTTCCTTTACTGTCTTGAAGGTTTCATCGTTGGTTACTAGAGCGTCTTTCCCAAGGGCGGAAGCAGCGACGATTGCGTGAGAAGCAAGCAAATCACATTTCGCCCTGAGGTAGGTGGCTTCTCTTGCAAGGCTTTCTGAATGTAACCTGATCGCGTTATAGCGCGCGCTGACGTTTTCCTGTCATCAAGCCTTTTTCTTGAATCGTTCTTTAACTTGGATGAAATACTCTTTTGGTCTGGACATCAGGTCTTTCCAGGTGTTCAGTGATTCTCGGGCATAAACCATATCTTCCTTGTAATGGGTCTCGCATGGAAATTCTTTGCATTTAAAGCAGCAATCTAAGCCTTTATCAGTTGCGCACAAAAATAGCGTGCATGCTGGTTTAATCAACTGATTCCGTTTGAAGCATCCCTCACATCTCTCGTCATCATACACCGGACACAGCTCACAGTAAATGCCACAAACACCAAATACAGACGTTATCTGCATCCTCTTCTTTATTCAATTAAGGCTAACCTATTCATTAATTGTTTCCGCTTCCTCATGAATCTTGTCTTGCCTTGTGTTCAAATTGTTTTTCGTACAATTGCTTTATTCTTGTTATTGTGTCTGCTTCTTGGGGGCTTTTGTCTCCTCTTATTCGGGTTATTCTTGCGAATCTTAGGGCGAAGCCAGACTTGTAATGTGGGCTCTTCTGGATTTCGTTGTAGGCTATTTCCACCACTACGCTAGGCTTTACATAGACGGTGTATTGGCTTTCCGAGGTCTTTATTTCCTGTAGCCTTTTTGTCATTTCTGTGAATTCTTCGTCGGTTAAGCCCTTGAAGGTCTTGCCCACCACTAAAAATTCGCCTGTTTTTTCGTCCCTTGCAGCTAGATGATAGTTGCTTAGCCAGCCTGTTCTTCTTCCGTATCCCCAGTCTGCGGCAACGATTACCAGGTCCAGATAGTCAGCGGGCTTAATCTTAAACCACTTTTTTCCTCTGACGCCTGGCGTGTAGTTGCTGTTTAAAGCCTTTGCCATAAGCCCCTCGTGTCCAGCTTCCATCGCCCTTTTTAGGAAGAATTCGGCTTCAGAAACGTGGCTTGTGACGATTCTTTCTGCTAAAAGGTGGCTTTCGCAAATTTTCGAAAGAAGGCTCCACCGTTCTTCATAGGGCGTATCTATAAGGGATTTTCCATCAAAGTAGATAGCGTCAAAAAGGTGAAGCTTCAGCGGAATTTCTTTTACCATTTCTTCTATTTTGTGGACTCTTCTGAACCTTCTCATTAAGTCTTGAAATGGGAGGGGTTTTCCATCTGTGCCTACCGCCACTACTTCTCCCTCAAGAAGGGCATCCTTTGCCTCTATTTTGCTCTTAACCAGCTCCACTATGTCTGGCAGACTATCGGTGACATCGGTTAGGCGTCGGCTGAAAATCCTCACTTGCTGATCTTTTTTATGGATTTGTATGCGGGCTCCGTCGAACTTGTATTCGAAGGCTGTCTTGCCTCCGTGGCTGGCAATGACTTCGCTGATGTTGTAGGACATTTCGGCGAGCATAGGCTTAATAGGTTTGAAAAGCTGAACGCTAACGTGCCTTAGTCCTTCTTCTCCCCTTTTTAGGGCGGTTAAGGCTATTTCGCCTAGATCGCCCAAAAGCATGTAGCTTCTTCTCACGAGTTCTAAATCAACCCTTGCGGCTTCGGCTATTGCCTCCAGCATCATTCCTTCAACTACTCCGATGCGCATTTCCCCGAACATGATTCTCACGAGGTACTCGGCTTCTATGGGACTCGCTTGGCTCAAGAGGCTCTCCACAAGGTTTTCTTTCCTTTTCCTCGAACCCTTCCCAGAGGCTGCCGCGATATCCTCAAAGTATTTGCGAACCCGCAGAATCGTAAGCGGCTTTGGAATCAGCGTGGCTTGTTTGCTTTTATCAATTATTTTCCAGACGGTTCTTCCGCCGATTTCTAAGACCCTTGGGTCCCATTCTGGAAAAACCGTGCCTACGATTAGGTATACTGCTGGCGCTATTTCTTCCTCATTTAATCTAAGCAAAAAAGAGCTGATTAGCCGAGTTTTCTCTTTCCTTTTGGTTGTTTCTTCGAGTTTTTGGCAAAGGTTTGCCAATTGTAAGAAAGGTGTGCCTTCCATCATTTGAGGGTCTAGCGACCTCCTTTATGTCCACTTTCCTAAGCCAGTTTGGGCTTGGTTCGAATAGAACTTCTTCATCCTTTGTATAACAGTTTCCACTCGCTGTTTGGAGAAGCCCCTTTGGTCGCATAGAAATTCGTAGAGTTCATCTTCACGTAGGTTTCCCCATTCAATGCGATAATCATCTGAGACCTTTGGTTTCAAAAATATGTTCCGAACTTCGTCGTATTTAGCGGGAAGTTTTGATTTAAGGTTTTCAGGCAGGTTTTCCAGTTTTCCGTGTTCCCGTATGAGCCTCAAAGCAGTTTTTGGTCCTACCTCCTCGATTCCCTCGTTAAAGTCAGTTCCAATCATGATTGCCAAGTCAACGAGCTGTTCACGGGTTATTCTATGGTGGGAAAGAAGTTCGTTTAGGCTGATGATCTCTGGCTCAAGCGGACGCGCCACTCCTTTGCTTGGCAGAAACTCCTTTCCCGAGATTGTAACGTATCTTACGAGGCGTGGAGCCCCAAACAGGATAGAATCGTAGTCACGGCTGTTAGACGCCCAGACATCTCCTCTAATTGCCATGTGGGCTGTTTGAGCTTCGCCTTCGCTTGGCGCCTGAAAATACGGAATTCCAAGGAATTCTAGAAGCTTTTTTGCGTCTTCAATTAAAGGCTTAGTTAGCCGGCTTGTCATAACAGCCTTCGACCAAGCGGTGGCATAGTCTCCCATCTTTACGGCTTCTTCCCACTCACTTATCGCCTTCCTTCGTGCCTCACGCCTCTTTTCGATTTCCTTATCTTTAAGTTGGGGCGGTTTGCCATCAAAAACGAAAACCAGTTTGATTCCATAATCGTGAATAAGGCGTGTAGACCTGAACATGAGCCCGACCAGATGAGATGTTATATTGCCTTTAAGATCCATGAGCGGCGTTCCGTCGGGAGTGCGAATTAAAGAAAGGAATTGGTATAGCACGTTGTTGGCGTCTACGGCGAGACTTTTGCCCTTAAGGTCCTCTAAATTAACGATTTTTTTCACAATTATGGGCGTGAGGTTAACTCCCATTCATGAACCACAATAGAAAAGATTGGAGGGAGAAATAAATCTCTTCTCCATATCAATAATCATTGTTAAAGGATTGGAGCAAGAAGTAGGGCGGTCATGCCTACTAGCTTCATGAAGATTAGAAGTGATGGTCCGGCTACGTCTTTAAATGAATCACCTACAGCGTCTCCCACTATAGCAGCCTTGTCGGTTTCTGATCCTTTACCACCGAACAACCCGTTTTCAATCATCTTCTTCGCATTGTCAAAGGCTGCGCCCACGTTATTGAAAAAGGGCGCTAATATGGCGGCTGAGGCTGTTATTCCAATTAATAGGGCGCCCAAAACTTCGTTGCCGAACAAAAACCCCGCCACGATGGGCAGGACTATTGCTACAAAGCCTGGGAGCATCATCTCCTTCAGAGCATTTTTAGTAGAGACGTCGATGCATTTGGCGTAGTCGGGGTCTGCGTCTCCATTTATCAGACCTTTGTTTTCCCTAAACTGTCTTCTTACCTCATCGACCATTAGTAAAGCCGTCTTTGCGGTAGACCCGATAGTGAAGGATGAGATGAAGAAGGGTAGTGCCACGCCTATGAAAAAAGCCGCTAGGTCAAATGGCTGCGTTACATTCAATCCCCTAATTCCAGTTATTTGAAAGAAAGTGGCGAAGAGGACAAACGCGGTCACGGTGCCAGATGCCATTCCATACGCTTTGGTGCATGCCTTCATTGTGTTGCCAACTGCATCAAGCGATCCGAGGGTTTCGCCCACATCTGAAATTCCAGACATTTCAGCTATTCCATTAGCATTATCAGCTATCGGTCCGAAAGTATCAGATGCCATGATGAACCCTATTACCAGATCGGTTCCAATGTTTGCCGCAACAATTGCGTAGAGGGAATAACCAGATATGAAGAAGGAGAAGGCCACAGCGCCCATGACCGCCAGAATAGGAATGATCGAACTCTGGAACCCATAAGCCATACCGGTCATAATGTTAATAGCCGCTCCACGCTGGGACGCCTCAGCCATCTTCCTAACTGGTCTCCCAGTGATTCCAGTGTAATACCGCGCCACAAACAAGCCAACAATGGTTGCGATCAGTCCGCTTAACGCCGAGTAGAAAATAGTTACATCATTAAGGAGCCAGATTGAAAGGAAGTAAGATCCGACAGCGCACAGAACCACTGTTGTGCAGAGCCCTAGGTTAAGTGATGCTGATGGGCTCCAGCCTCTCCATTCTTTGACAAGGAAAATTCCGACAATTGACGCTAAGACTCCGACAGCCTGCAGCATGAATGGAAAAATCACGGCGTTTGCTCCATATCTACTGATAAAAGCATAACCGAGGATCATTCCAGTAATGATGTCGCCGCTGAAAGATTGGAATAGGTCGGAGCCTCTTCCGGCGCAGTCGCCAACATTGTCCCCGACTAAGTCCGCTATGACTGCTGGATTTCTCGGGTCGTCCTCCGGAATGCCTAACTCCACTTTTCCAACTAAATCAGCCCCGATGTCCGCAGCCTTCGTATAGATTCCTCCTCCAATTTGCGCAAAAAGGGCTGTGAGACTTGCTCCAAATCCGAAACCAATCAGAGGTTTCCAATCCCCGAATAGGAGGTAAAGCAGGTAGAGTCCAACTAAGCTTAGTCCAGTTACACATAATCCCATGACGCTTCCTCCTAGGAAGGCGATTCTTAATGCCCGCGACGAAGACTTTCTGGCGGCGTTGGCAGTCCTTACATTGGCTCTAACAGCGACGTTCATTCCAATGTAGGCTACTAGGAGTGAAAGTAATGCGCCAAGAATAAAGGTGAAAGCGGTTTTCCAACCTAAGAAATAGAACAGTATTAATGCTAAAGCGGGTATAAACCAGGCGATGGTCCTAAATTGTCTACTTATGTAGGCTTTTGTTCCAATTCGAATGTAGTCCGCTATTTGCGCCATCCTCGGCGTTCCGACGCTCTCCCGTAGAACAACGGTCGTCAAATACACGACGACCAAAACCGCAAATATTCCTACAAGGAACGGAAACGCCGAGATATCCATCATAGACACCTGCGGTAATCCTCATTGATCACCCAACCTTTGTGGCAAACTCTAGGAATGGCGCCCACCATTATTTAAAAGTTTGCACTGCTCTGGCGATAAGGCTGTCAAACTCTTTCAGGCTTTCTTTCGAGACAGAGTTTTCTCTAAAACCGCTGGCCCCTGCTCCCTTAATAACTCATCAACCTTTTTCCTAGTGACAGCCGTCGTTGTCCCTGCAGCTGTTACGCATGCAGCGCCAGCCGCCTGTCCCTTAAGCAGAATGCGGGCTAGATTTTCGATTGTTAAACTAGATATTTCAAGGCGTTTATGGCGCGCAACTTTAATAATACCTTGAATCATGCCAGCGCAGAAGGCGTCTCCAGCCCCTGTTGGATCGATCACAGGCACTCTGAATGCAGGCATCTCCAGCCTGAATTCCTTTGTTGCTGCAATGAGCCCCCTTTCACCCATGCTGACGATTGCAAACTTAGCGCCCCTTTTTATCAGAGCATCGACAGCGTCTTCCGACTCTTTCTCACCCGTTATGCTAGCTGCTTCAATGTTATTACAATGGAATATGTCGGTCCACTTTAAGGCTGAAACGACTGATTTCCACCCGTGCCTATATGGGGCAACTGGATCAACAAAGTTGATGCAACCAAATCCCTTTGCCTCTTGAAGAATGTCTGAAAGTTGCTCGTCAAATTTTCCTAGCAAACCGGTTGCTCCAACATAAAATATGCTTGGCTTTTCATTTTTTAAGATGGTCCTTACATGATTTGGGTTTAGCCACCGATTTGCACCCACATCCCCATGGAATCTGCGGTCTTCTCCCTTAACCACAAGTATTACGTTCTTACTGGTTGCTGATATAGACTCCCTTTGCAAGTGGGTAATTACACCGTGTTTCTTTAACTCGCTTTCTATAAAATCGCCAAAAATGTCTTCTCCAACAGCGCCTACTGAGCTAACTTCGCCTTTGGGAAGGCCAAGTTTCAACAAATCGATGGAAACATTTGCAGAATGTCCGCCAATACACAAATTTATGCCGCTGGGAACAAATATGAGTTCTCCGGGCTCTGAAACTTTGGGTAACTCCGCCGCTATAATGTCGCATACGAGGATGCCGACGCATGTTACCAGCATTAATCTTTCCTCATTTTCAGAACTATTGTTAATGAGCCGCTGGCTACAACCTTAACCATCACGTTTCCGGAGGCGTCGAA
>Ga0315309_1002669_pt1 | contig 10369 bp, 11 predicted proteins | sample TDP4_MG_FD_203080 | JGI IMG/M metagenome (GOLD analysis project Ga0315309, IMG submission 203080) | Freshwater sediment microbial communities from Lake Towuti, South Sulawesi, Indonesia - TDP4 | ecosystem: Environmental > Aquatic > Freshwater > Lake > Sediment | place: Indonesia: South Sulawesi...
CTCCTTGAAGATGTCCGTTATGGCATCTATCTCCTCCTTGGACCTGTTGTAGTTCTCCGTGGAGAAGGCATAGATGGTGAGCGACTTTATGCCGATCTCGCGACACCACTCCAGTAGCTGCTTTACCTTCTTTGCCCCTTGCCTGTGACCGGTCGCATGGTCCAGTCCCAATTGGTCGGCCCATCTCCTGTTTCCATCTAGTATCAGGCCAACGTGTGATGGCTTCGGGCCGTTGGCTATCCCCCTGCCAAGGTACCACTCGTATAGGCGAATGGTGAGCCCATTATACACGACTTTCGATGCAAGGCGGAAGACGGGAGATTGCAACTAGTTTCCCCTGCGACCTAGTCCCGAGTAGGCTGCTTCCTCTCATACTCTTCCTTTCTAACCTTCTTGGCACCTCTGCTGAATGCAGTCCACCGAACGGCGTAGACTGATAGGCCGGCCACCAACAGCGTTAGCAGGGCTCGCAGTGAGGACTCGATCAAGTTCGATAGGGTGTTTGCATCAACTGAGATCAACGCCGAAGCTATCGTATTGGCGAGCGGATAGATTGCCACTATTAGCACTATCCCCAACATGCTCCTCCAGGTGTCCTCGCTCTTCTGATAGGCCGCGGGCACGAGCTTTCCAACGGCGTATACCATGAGTCCCACCGCCATGGCATCTATGCTCTGCCGAATCCATTCCCCCAATAAGACGGATAAGTTGGCCATTATCGTCGTCATGCTCGTGACTTTGGCTGGGTAGAGGATCCAGATCCTGAAAGCGCCTATGTATCCCCCGACCAATATCAGGGTCACGGCCGATATCGTCGAGAAGACCTCGATGACGAAGATGGGCGCTGGCAGGGTCGATGTCGCGAACTTCTTGACCTGGGAGAGCACCATCTTGTCCACGTCAAATCCCCTGATGACGGCGGCCGCGCCCACGATGGCGAGGAAGACCGGGAGCGCCCAGCTCGGGGCCAGGGCCAAGAGCACGACCGCGATGCCCGGAGCCCCCAGGAACCACTTCTTGAACCTAGGATCCGTTACGAGCATCTTGATGTAACGGCCTAGGACGATATATGATTCCTCAACGGATCTGCTATGCTTGACCACCACCCTCCTAATCGATGCAAGTGGTAGTTTCGATCTGACAACGGGCACGATGTCCTCATCCCCAAAGCCGTCGGTCACGACGACCGTCTCAGTTGGGATGTACTCCGATGCCACCTGCGCTATCTCCCGCAGCAACTTCCTATCGGACTCGAGCGTGTCCCGAGGGCCTCCCGTTACGACCGCAACCCTATAATCTGATCCGTTCTTCTCCATCTCCTCCGAGATCCTCAGTGCCTCGAACATGGCGTTTGAGTCGGATTCCTCCGGATCGGCTATCGCCAACCTCGTGGCCGCCTGAAGGACTTGGAGCCTACCCACTATTGGCGTCGAGACGCCGGTCTTCTGGCCTATGTCGTCATCTCGGTCGATGCACAGAATGAGTATCTTCTCCTCGCCTTCCTTGACCTCGCTCAACCGCCGCTGTCTCCAATATGACTTACTTCATCGATCAGGAATATATGGCTTGGTCGTCACTGGCTCTCAGCATCCCTAGACTTCCGAGGTTACAACCCGGTGGACCATACCCCATATATAGGACTTTGACCTCCTTCTCGCCTATAATCACTTCACCCAACGGGCTCGGTCTCCCCATAATTTCCGGTTGAGGATATATGCGTTGATTGCCATAAGATCCATATCCTTCATGCAGACACCCATCATGATCTTCATGCGATAGGGAAGCCATCGTTTGGGGCTCATCGGGGCACCCCGTCGATTCGCTCTTCGCTCTCCAGTAAGATCTTGAATTCGTCCCAAGTGAGCGACTCCCCCTTTTTCAACTTCTCAGCTGCCAGCTGGGCAACCCTTTTCTTCGCATCACGCTCCTGTCGCTGGCTTTCCTGTATCTGCTCGTCCCTCGCCCTCCTCATCTTCGTCTGCAGGATGTGCATCTCGGCATTCGCGGATGCGAGGTCCATGAACTCCTTGTCCGCCCTCGCCTTCAATTCGGCCACTTCCTCCCTTATCTTGGCAACCTCCTTGAGGACGTTCATGCGTTCATCCCGTAGTTTCAAGAAGGATTCGTGCCGCCGATGGGCCTCCTCGACAAGCGCTCTCTTCTCCTCGAGCATGCCCCCTAATTCCCCCCTCAATTTCCCAGCCTGTGCCCTCATGGCCCTCATCTCCTGTGCAATTTTATTCGCTCCCTCGTAGGGCGCTAACTTCCGCCTGAGTTCAGCTATGGATGTCACGATGGCCGATTCCTCCTTCGCTGAAGCCCCCGCGGTCACGAGTTTCCATTCGAGGGCACTGAGTTGTCTGCTCATCTCCTTCTCATCGCCAGTGAGTTTCGCCCTTAGGCCATCGAGCTTGCTGCCCTTCTCCTCGATCTTCGTCCTTATGCCCGAGACCCTGCTCATTATCTCATCTATTCTGCCCTTGAGCTCCTGCACCTTTCCATTGACCACATCCCTCTCCAAGGCAGCCCTATCGACATCCTCCTTCATCTTGGCAGCCCTATCGAGCAGCTCCCTCTTCTTCCTGATGAGATCGTTCGACTCCTCCTTGGTTTTGGCCAGCTTGCGCTCTATGGCCGCTGCCCTCTGCCCAAGCTCAGTCATCTGTTGGTACTCGTTCTGCAAACATCGCTCGCACCCACTTTATCACGATCGTGAATAAAAGCATAGCCTCGAGCATCCATGTTTGAAATGTCATGCCCGCAGATGTGATGGAGCGTGCCTACTCCGCATTAGTGAGTTGATAAGTGGCATGCGTGCGAAAAGTTAGTTACACCTGATCGTCCAGCTCAGGCCCTAGGCCATGATGGGGGGCTATGCTTCTTTCTTATCAGATAGCCACCACTTGAGGACTTCTTTCCTCTTCTTCTTCGCCTGAGCCCTCTCGTCCTCTGCTGGCCTGAATTGCTTCTCCCTTGCTTCTGCCAGTTGCTCCCGTGTGTAGAGCACCCCGCAGCTCTTGCACACATAGCTCCTGATCGCCGCGTCGAAGAGCATCTGGCCACCACACTCGGGGCAATAGACGATGGGCATTTGCTTCTGGCCCTCTCCTCGCGACCTTATAAACATTGGCAGTTGGAATTCGTTGAGCCCCATGGCAAACTAGCATAGGGGCACACAAATGCATTTATTGGGCACTAGAGTGCAACCCTGAGCTGGGGACGTAGTCTAGTATGGTCTTGGGCTGTGTCCCGCCAAGAGGATCCCAGAGCACGATGCGGGGAACCTGGGGCGCTGGAGACATGGAATGGCCAGAAATCGCGAGTTCAAATGACGCAAGAACAGATCTCGCCGTCCCCACCTCCCTATGTCTGTTATCACATGGCATTTCGAAGGGCTGATCGCCGCACTAGCCATATGCGTTAATCATCCATATGGGCCTGCCGTCCAGGAACTCCGTGATCGACTCGGCAGCTTCCTTGTTCCTCGCCAAGGTCGAGACCTGTCCGTCAACCAATATCCTGATCCGGCCCCTGATGCGTTGGGCTATCAATGAAGGCATCCCCCCAGATCTGGCGTATTCGGAAAGGGCTCCCCTCAAGTAGGCGCTTGCATCGAGATGCCTCCTCCTCGTCATAATGTAGAACCTCTCGCCCTGGATCCATGGCCCCACAACATCCCTTCCGGATGCGTAGATGTCCATGTACCTTTGTGTATGCGGTGAGCCGATGGGAGGCCCCGTCTTCTTCCTCAGCAGCGGCAAGGTCCTGCTCTCGAGCTCCATTATGATGAAAGATGAGGTCCTCTCATCCGTCCAGGCCATGATCCTCGCTACGTCGAAATCCGCATTCCTCATGATGCTTTGGATCTTATCTCTAGCGCTGTAGAGTTGTCCCCAAAATATATCCGGTGGGGCATTCGCCTTCCCTAATTCGATTGCCAAGAGCTGCCTCCCCTCCCTCCTTATGGCCTTACGGAGTTGAATCGCGCTCATGGACCTACGCAGCGGAAAGAAGAACTTCGTGTTCGGCCTCTTCGTGAAGGCAGTAGACGCTGCCATCATATCCCCAAGCTTCGTCTGCGTAAGGGCCGCCGCCACGTTCCTCCTCTCATCCGATGGATCCACAACTATGAGGCCTGGGTTGAATGCCCTGGAAGCCTCCTTCTCCTGGCCATGGTAGTAGTCCATCGGGTCGATCAGGAGGGGAAGCTTGAGCGAGCTCATCGCCCCGATGGTCTTTCGGAAGGTCTTGAAATTATATACCAGTAGTTCGCAAAGCAGGCCGCTAAATCCCCCGACCTTGATCTCGGCCCCATAGGCGTCGATTCCCTTCGTGAACCTCTTCAACAACCTGGCCTCATCTTTCTCCTCGCTCGAAAGTTTATTCCTGACGAACTCAGTATGGTACGGCGTCCTGTCCGTCGCGGATTTCCATTCACCGGGCTTTGACCTGAAGCACGGCACGATGTCGTACTTCAGGCCCTTCACGCGTGCCGTTACAAATGGATGCTCGGCATATCTCTCCTCACACCTCTCCTCCCCCCAGAGGCCCTTCGCGGTCGAGATCGTGACCCCGCCGATCTCCTCCTTCTCATATTCGGTTGGGAACCGGACGAATATGTCGACCTCCGTCTCCCCCTTGAGCCAGGTGTCCTTGGCCACCGACCCCTCGATGAGGACCTCCACTCGGTACCTTGACTTCGAGAATGCCGACTCGATCTGTGCCCTCACGCCATCGACCTCCCTGAGCATCCTCTCCTTTTCGGCCTCTGTCGGCACAATGCGGCCCCTTACGTAATCGATCACCTCCTCAATGGATTTCATGGCCTTGCCTCACATATAGTCTCGTAGATCGGCCCCTTGGGGGTGAGCGTGCTCTTCTTGAGCCGTACGGGCGAGGTCGTCACTTCGCCTATCGGTTCCCGGCTGAGCTCGTGCGCCCTTTCGACGAGCTTGTCCCTATTCCTGCCCGACTTCACCCTTGCGATCGTTATGTGGGATTTGAAATCCTTCGAGTCTGGGGTGAATCCCAAGGGCTTGAGCAAGGCGGCCACCCTATCGGCCGCAATGCTCAGCTCCTCGCCCCCCGACGTGACCCCGAGCCAAACGATGCTTGGCCTGGCTGGGGATGGGAAGAAACCAAGACCCTCGAGCACGATCCTCCTGGGCATCAGTTCCTCCCCCCTGAGGAGCCCACACATCTCCCTTGTGATGGTCTCCTCTACATCCCCCAGGAAAAGGAGGGTGACGTGAAGAATGCTTGGGTCGACGAATTTCAAGTCAGCGTGCGTCAGCGAGAGTTCCCTTTGGATTTTCTCAACATTATTTCGGATTAAAGGGCCTTCAATGTCCATCGAGACGAAGCTTCTCAATAACAAAGCCGAAGCCCAGCCTCACGTGAGGAACGACATATTTAAGGGCAAGGATGCCACTCCTATTGCTTATAAGGTGTCCTCACTAGCCTTCGTCGCCACTAGATGCGCCCTTCAGGCCGTGTTGCGCAATCCCGTCGCCTACAGGGTCGAAGGCATGGCAGACGAAGGCTGATCTGCCTAGTCGGCCTGCCAGGATCGGGCAAGTCCACGGTCGCCTCGATCCTCCATGACGATCATGGGCTCCCGGTGGTCGTAATGGGCGATGTCGTAAGGAGGGAGGCGGAGCTGCGCGGGATGAAGCCGAGCCTTGTGAACATGAGGGTCCTAATGCTCAAGCTGAGAGAGGAGGGGGGAAAGGCGGCGGTGGCGGAACTATGCATTTCGCCGATAAAGGGCGCTGGATCGGGAACGATCGTGATCGATGGGGTGAGGAGCTTGTCCGAAGTCCGAAGGTTTAAGGAGTTCGCCGACATAGTCCTATTGGGGGTCTTCTCACCTCGATGGTTGAGATTCAAGAGGCTTCGTAAGAGGCGGCGGAGCGATGCGCCTCGGGCCCTTAAGGACCTTTACCTGAGGGACGTGACGGAGATCGAGGTGGGACTGGGAGATGTCTTCGCATTGGCGGACTACGTGCTGATGAATGATCGCGGCATGAAGGACCTGAGGTCATCCGTAAGGAGGACCTTCACGAGTATTCGCTAAGGTATGTCGCAATGGGCGAAGTCCTCCGCGACCTCGACATTCTGAAAATGGTTCCTAGCCTGCGCGACCAATATGGAAGGGTCTTGATATCTTGCGCTTATGTGGAAGAGGAAGAGCCTCTTCGCCTTCGCCTCACTCGCCACCCTCGCGGCATCCACGCAAGTCGAATGGAAGGTCTCAGCCGCATCGGCGTTGAGCGATTCGTCGAATGTGGAATCATGGATCAGTATGTCAGCGTTTTCCGAAAACTTCGTCATCCTCTCGCTGTACCTGGTATCGCCCGTGTAAACGATCCTCATCCCAGGCCTGGGCGGCCCGACGACGTCGTTGGGCTTGACGGTCCTCCCATCCTTCAGCTTCACTTCCTCCCCCATTATCAGGATCGACCTCTCAGGGCCCTCGCCAATGCCCAATCTCGTCGCCTTCTCGACGTCGAACCTCCCCCTCTTCATGTCCTCGGCGAAGGCATAGGCCTGGCTCCTTCCATGATGGTCTCCGCTCTCGGTTTGGACCGAATAGTCCTTCCCGCGGCAGACCTCCCCCTTCCCTTCGACCTCCGAGATGGTGACATCGAACGTCAGCCCTCGCCTTATGGATGGCAAGGTCGACTCGATGAAATCCGATAGGCCCGGCGGGCCAAACAACTGTACCCTCTCCCTCCTCCCGATAAGGCTCAGTGTCATTAGGAGTCCAGGTAGGCCCAGCACATGGTCACCGTGCATGTGCGTGAGGAAGACCTTCATCTCAGGGGAGAAGCCGACACCTGCGATGGCCATCTGCCTCTGGGTTCCCTCGCCGCAGTCGAAGAGAAGCAGATCGCCCCCCCACCTTAAGGCTATGGAGGGCAATCCCCTCCTATTGGTGGGAACGCCGGCCGAAGTTCCAAGGAAGATGAGCCTTCCCCTCAAACTCCATCATCTCCGGAGGACGGCGAGTTCTCTTATCAAGCGTTTTGTAACGAAGATCGGATATGACTCCTCGAACTCAAGCCCAGCCTTTCCGGCCATCTCCTCGATCCCGATATTCTGCGGCGACAGGGTGACGAGGAAGCCGCCCCTCCGCAATATCTCAGATGCACCCGAGAGGAGCGCCGAGAATAGGGCTTCGGCCCTCTCCCCATGGGTTGAGGAGAGCCTGCCGTATGGGGGATCTGTGACGATCGCATCGACCTCCCTTATGGGCAAATTTCTGGCATCGCCCATGATGAGCCATAGTTGGGTTGCCCCGACCCACTTCAGGTTCAGCATCGATCCCCTCACCATCCTCTCCGCTATATCGATGCCGATCGGCCTGCCACCTAGTAAGTGGCACTCCATGAGGGTGCTCCCAACGCCGCAGAAGGGATCCAACACGACCTGGCCCTCTCTCACCCTCGCCATATTGAGCATGCAGGTCGCGAGTTGAGGCGTCAGATTCGAGGGGTGCGTGAAGGGCCTCCTCTTCGGGGATCTCTTCAGGAATCTCCCCACCTTCGGCGACCAAAGCACCTCCCCAAGGAATGCGCCTCTGAAGCTGACGATTAGCTGGAAGACAGTGCGGGGATTTTCGGCATCGACCCCCGCCCCCGCCACCAGATGGAGCCGTTCCCCCAATATCCTCTCCCATGCCGGGGTATCGGCCGGCCTCCCGGCTCCGCCGATCCTCTGCACGCGTACCAAAAAGGGGGATCTTGGGACGCCGATCGTCATCCCATTCACGATGGGCATCGCCTCGTGCGGTGAATCCGGGAGATGGGCGACCTCTTTGCAGAGTGACTTCAATAAGGAGCACCTTCGAGCGGCCCTTATCGCCAGATCACCCTCGCACCTGACTCTCACCAAAAGCCCGTTCTCCTCGATTATCTCGAGTCCCGCCCCCTCCGCTTCGCATGCGGCCTTGAGCTCGGCCAGTCCAAGGGGAGGATTCTCCCCTGAGAGAAGGACGAAGAGGCCCTCAGGCAGATCGGGACAGCTCCTCCGCGATCAGGGGGGCGACCGAGACGGTCTTGACGGCCGTCGGCAGTGTATCGGTCGCGATGATCTCCTCAGAGCCTGCAGCGAGTATCCTGTCGAGCGCATTGCCCACCATGAGCGCATGAACGCACGCGACAACTATCCTCGATGGGTTATGTCTCCTTAGGATCTTGATGCCCTCCGTAACGGTTCCACCCGTGCTGATCACATCGTCGAAGATCACGACGTTCTTTCCGGAAACATCGAAATCGGCATCGGCCATCACGATCTTCCCCGTAGTCCTGTCCCTCGACTTCCTCATGGAGAAGGCCTCTCCGGCCAGGAACCTCGCCAAGGATCGCGCCCTATCGAGGGCGCCCTCATCTGGTGCAACCACAGAGGCGCCATTGAGTTTCATCTCCAGGAGCTTCTCCGAGACCACGGGCGAGGCATCTACGTTCGTGACCGGGATCGAAAAGCCCCTCGTCGAATCGATGCTGTGAGCATCTACCGTCATGAAGGCATCGGCGCCCGCCTCTTTGATGAGCTTGGCCAACAGCGCCGCCGTTACGACCTCGCCCTCGAGGAAGCGTTTATCCTGTCTTGCATACGCGAGGTAAGGCACGACCGCTATCGCCTTCATCGCCCCATGCTCCTTTACGGCCGATAACAACTGCAGCAACTGAATGGCCGCCGTGTCCTGAGGCCTTGAGAGCGTCTGAATGATCGCGACCTCTTCGCCCCTGACTGGGGCCGTCAGCCTCACATAGCTCTCACCATCGGGGAAAACCCTCGATTCGACATCCACGATCCTCAAATGGAGGAGTTCGGCGATCCTCCTGCTCAAAGCCGTGGAGGTAGGCCCAGCTATTATCCTCAAGTAGCCTTCACACCGATCTGTTGTCGACGACAGGCATAACTGTTTCCTTTAGTCGATTTGCGAAAAGGACTGCGATTATCCCAACATTTATAGCAGGCCGAGGTCTGATTGTTCGCATGTCAATATTCAGGGCATACGACATAAGGGGGATTTATGGCCTCACGCTGGATCCCCTCATCGCATATAAGATATCGTATGCCTTCTCGAGATATTCGATAGGGCGGGGGCCAATCTTCATCGGCGCCGACAATAGGCACAACAGCCTGCCCCTTTCGCTCGCCTCATTGGCAGGGACGACGGCGGCCGGCTTCGATGCCGCCGATATAGGGATGGTCCCGACGCCATTGCTATACTTCAGCGTCGCCCATTATCACGCCCCCGGTGGCATAATGGTGACCGCCTCTCACAATCCCCCGGAGTACAACGGCCTCAAGCTCGTCGGCGAAATGGCTAGGCCCCTGACATATGAGAGGGGGATAAAGGATGTCGAGGAGAAGGTGACCCGGTTTGATGATGAGACGCTTCAGGAGAAGACGGGGGCCCTGTTGACCAAGGATGTCTTGGGGGATTACGTGGATCATGTGACCAGGGACGCGGAGGTCTCGAGGAAGATCAAGGTCGTGTTCGATGCCGGAAATGGGACGGCCGGGCCGGTGCTGAGGAGGATCGTCGAAAGGCTACGTTTGGATGCGCAGATATTGCACGAGATCCCGGATGGAAATTATCCCAACGGGATGGTGAATCCGGTTAAGGAGGAAACATTCATCCACCTCAAGCGAAGGGTCGTGGAATGCGGTGCCGACATCGGCATAGCCGTGGATGTCGATGCCGATCGATTCGGGGTCGTATCCGAAAGGGGCGAATGGCTGCCGGGCGACTTCGTCATAGGGCTATTGTCGCTGCCGATACTGAAGAAGCTAGGGGGGGCCACAATACTCCTGGACATCAGGACATCGAAGTCAGTCGTCGAATTCATCAAATCGCAAGGAGGGGGAGTGCACTTCACCAAGGTCGGCCATTCTTATATAGCCAATGAAATGCTCGATGGGGATTATCCCCTCGGAGGCGAGCTCTCCGGTCACCTCTACTTCAAGGATAGATACTATGGGTACGATGATGGCATATACGCCGCGGTGAGGATGCTGGAACTCCTGACAACTGAGGGCAAATCCTTGGAACAGCTTAAGGATGTATTCGCAAAGACACACCTATCCCCCGAGATAAGGATCGAGGTCCCAGACAATGAGAAGTTCGAGATGATCAGGAGGATCGAGATCGCCCTCAGAAAGAGCGGCATTGAGGTGAACACCCTCGATGGCGTCAAGGCATATGTGAAGGGAGGATGGTTCTCGATCAGGGCGTCCAACACGGAGCCAGCACTCGTCATAAGAATGGAGGATGACACTGAAGAGGGGCTAAGGCAAACGACGCATTTCGTGGATAAGTTGGTTAGGGATTCAAAATCAACCTAATGTCGCCATG
>Ga0315309_1002671_pt1 | contig 10366 bp, 9 predicted proteins | sample TDP4_MG_FD_203080 | JGI IMG/M metagenome (GOLD analysis project Ga0315309, IMG submission 203080) | Freshwater sediment microbial communities from Lake Towuti, South Sulawesi, Indonesia - TDP4 | ecosystem: Environmental > Aquatic > Freshwater > Lake > Sediment | place: Indonesia: South Sulawesi...
AGAGCGGATGAGGTTATTTTAGTCACCGACTCTGATGGAATTATGTCTGCTGATCCGAAGATTATTGAAAGTCCTGAAAGGCTTCCAGAAATTGACGTTAATACCTTGGTGGGGCTGGCTGATTCGGGTACGAAATTTATTCATACGAAGGCTTTAAAATTCAAGGATCCGTCGATAAACGTTAGAATGGTTAATCATGCGTACGGTGATTTAAATAAAGAGGGCACCTTAATCACGGGAGCATTGCCGGCTGAACTGGATGTAGCCATAGCGAGTTCATCTCCTGCCGCTTCAATAACGGTGGTTGGTTGCGGCGTTTCTGAAAAGTCTGCGATTGTGCAGGAGTTAACTGAAATAGCGAAAACTCACTCATCGCTCCTAGGATTATCCATGAACTATAACTCAATAATTTTGTATGTTTCAGAGGAGGGGAACATGAATTCACTTCTTGAGAAAATCCATGAAGCAGTATTGAGACATAAGGAAACCATCGCAATGTCGGCTAGAAAAAAGCTGGCCTTTCTCAAGATTAGCGGCGTCGGCTTGGAAGAAACGCCAGGAATCATAGGAAGAATTTCAGATACTCTGCGACTAAATGAAATAAACATCTTTGGCATCCTAACGATTACGTCAAGCATCCTTCTTTTTGTAGACTGGGATAAAAGGGAAAGGGTTCTGAACTTGATTAACGTTTCTTTAAGGAGTAATTAGAATGATGAAAGCAGCGGTTTTAGGCGCAACAGGCATGGTTGGCCAACTTTTCGTTCGGTTGTTAAACGGGCATCCATGGTTCGGGGTTTCAGCTGTTGCGGCATCTGAAAGGAGCGTGGGATTAAAATATTCTGATGCCGCAAAATGGAAACTGCCAACCCCAATTCCTGAGGACGTAGCTGACCTAGATGTTGTGGAAATAAGGCCTAGGGCTGTTAAGGATGTCGACTTGGTGTTCTCAGCGTTGCCTACAGAAGTAGCTCGAGAGGTAGAAGAAGACTTTGCCAAAGCCGGATACGTTGTAGTGAGCGACGCTTCTGCGCATAGAATGGATCCTGACGTACCCATACTTATCCCAGAAGTCAACTGTGATCATGTGTGCCTTATTGACGAGCAACGTAGAAGGAGAAATTGGAGCGGGGCTATTGTTACAAACCCAAACTGCAGTACTACGGTTTTGACTCTTCCTTTAAAACCAATCTACGATGAATTTGGCATTAACGGAGTGATAGTTTCTACGATGCAGGCTGTTTCAGGCGCGGGATATCCAGGCGTCGCTTCCCTTGACATTGTGGACAATGTTATCCCCTTCATTCGAAATGAGGAGGAAAAGATGCAAAGTGAAACCTTAAAAATTTTAGGTTCACCTTCCAAGCCAGCCGATTTCAAGATTTCAGCGAGTTGTCATCGGGTTCCAACCTTGGATGGGCATATAGAAGCTGTTTTCGTTGAGTTAAAGCGTGAAGCGGATCCGGCGTCTGTTGTAGATGCTATGGAAAGATTTGTTGGAGAACCTCAGAGGCTTAAGCTTCCAACCGCTCCTGCAAAACCCGTTGTTGTTAGGCGTGAAGAAGACAGACCGCAGACAAGATTAGACCGGATGGAAGGTGAAGGTATGAGCGTTGTGGTGGGCAGAGTTAGAAAGGATCAGGCTCTGGGGGGTGTTAAGTTCACTGCTTTGGGGCATAATACAATCAGGGGGGCAGCTGGGTTGGCTGTTCTAAGTGCGGAGTATCTAAAAACAAAAAATTATATCTAGAGGAGGTGAAAGCTTGGGCTCAGGCAAAAAGAGACGATTAAAAAGGATCTTTCGAGATGATGGACGAACCGTTATAGTTCCCATGGATCACGGCGTCACATTGGGCCCAGTTACGGGACTAGTGAGGATGCAAGAGATAATCGATCAACTATTAAAGGGAGAAGTTGACGCTGTCGTATTACACAGAGGCGTAGCGAAAACCGTTGACGTAGGGAAAGCTGGCCTAATTATACATCTTTCCGGCATCACGAAGCTTGGCCCAGACCCCGACAACAAGGTTCAAGTGTGCTCAGTGGAAGAAGCCCTAAGAATTGGCGCAGATGCTGTTTCCGTTCACATCAACGTTGGCGCTCAACAAGAGGACAAAATGCTTGTTAAACTGGGTAAGATTGCTGATGACTGCGATAAACACGGTATGCCTTTACTAGCCATGATGTATCCAAGGGGCCCAAAGATACAAAATGAACATGCCGTAGACGTAGTCGCGCATGCAGCCAGGTTGGGTGCAGAGCTAGGCGCCGACATAGTTAAGACAAATTATACGGGTGATATCGAAACTTTCAAAGAGGTTGTCCGAGGTTGTCCTGTTCCAGTCATAATAGCTGGCGGTCCCAAGGGCGAGACTGTTAGAGATGTTTTGCAGATGGTGTATGACTCAATAAAAGCTGGTGGCTACGGGCTCTCTATCGGTAGAAATGTGTTTCAACATAAAAATCCAACCTTGATGGTGAAGGCTCTCTCGACCATCGTGCATCGCGATGCTTCAGTCGACGAAGCTCTAAAAATTCTTGGTGAGGTTAAGTGAAAGAACTCTGGATTGAATTAAATGAATCCGTTCCTTACAATCTCAAGGATGGTCTGTTGAAATCCGCAGCTCAAGTTTGCGATGCTATAATTGTTGGAGCGAGGGATATAGAAAACGCCAGAAAGATCGGGGCTAAGATAGCAGCTAGCTCAGGCGGTTGTGACATTGATGTGCTTGAAGCCTTCGATGAAAAGAGGGTCGCTGAGTTAAAGAAGCGAGGGAGGGTCGTTGCTGTGAAAGTGATCATGAGGGAGAGAAAAGACGAGGAAATGGTTATCAAGGCTATGGAGCTTTCATCTGATTATGTCATTTTGAATTGCCCTAACTGGAAGGTTATCCCCTTAGAGAACATTGTTGCCAAGACCTATGGAAAATGCAAATTGCTTGCTGAGGTTTCATGTGCTAAAGATGCTAAACTGGCCTTAGAGACTTTGGAGCTTGGAGCTGACGGAGTTGTTTTAAAAGCCCACGGCGTAGATGAGATCATCGAAACGGCGGCAATTGTTAAAAAACAAGCTCTAAAAGTTGTGTTAGCGTCTGCCAAAATTGTTGATTTGAAGCAGATTGGGACTGGCGCTAGAGTCTGTGTTGATACCTGTGACCTGATGAAGCCAGGAGAAGGTATTCTTGTGGGATGTCAATCCTCTGGTTTGTTCCTTATTCAGGCGGAGGTTCATGAAAACCCCTATGTAGAAGCACGCCCATTCAGGGTTAACGCAGGGTCTGTGCCACTCTACGTACTTTCCTCACCTAATAAGACACGGTATCTCTCCGAGTTAAAAGCGGGGGACGAGATCCTCATAGTTGATAGGGAAGGGAAAATTAGGCCATCGAGCATAGGAAGGGTGAAGATTGAGTGGAGACCTGTAATGCTCATTGAGGCAGAATATGAAGGAAAAAGATTGAAGACCATTGTTCAAAATGCCGAAACTGTCAGACTCGTAACTGAGGATGGGTCTAAGTCCATTGCTGAACTAAAAACTGGCGATGAAGTCTTAGTGTGTGTGACTGAGGGAGGAAGGCACTTCGGAACATTAGTGAAGGAGGAGAGGGTGATAGAACGTTGAACATTAAGATTTGCGTATCGATTTCGCCTGAAACAGTTAGTGAGGCGATGAGGCTCGTTGAGAAAGCTGAGAACCATAAAGCAGACTTCGTTGAGGTTAGACTTGACCGCCTTAGAAACCATAATGAACTACCAGATATCGCAGATTGTAGTCAGGTGCCCATGATAGCAGCAAATAGATCAATTAAGCATCAAGGTAAATTTTTAGGAAGTGAGACTGAACGCAGACAAATATTACTAAACGCTGCAGAGAGTGGTTTCAAATATGTCGATGTGGAAATACCTGCTTTAGAGTCGGATGATTTCATTAATGAATTGCGTAAAATGGGTGCAAATCCAATATTGTCCTTCCACGACTTCACCAAGACCCCAAGCCTACCAAGAATGGGTAAGATTTTAGAACAAGAAATTGCGAGTGGAGCTGACATTTGCAAAATCGTAACCACGGCTGGGTCGATTAAGGATAACTTGACCGTGTTAAACTTTGTTTCTAGGGCTTGTAAGAGGGCTAAGATGGTCTGCTTCGCCATGGGAGAACTTGGCAAGCCCTCCAGAATCTTATCTCCACTCTTCGGTGCCCTCTTTACAATAGCATCTCTAGAGAGAGGCGGAGAAACAGCACAGGGACAGTTAACCGTTCAAGAGATGAGAGACATATACCAGACTTTGGGACTGGTAGAATGAAAATTTGCGGAAGAACAAAGGTTTGCGGCGTAGTAGGAGATCCAATAGAGCATTCACTGAGCCCTATAATGCATAACGCTGCTTTTGAAAGGTTGAATCTCGACTTTGTTTATGTTGCCTTTAGAGTCAGAGCGGATGAAATAAAGGATGCCACGGTTGGTATGAAGGGCTTAGGCATTCACGGGTTAAATGTAACCATGCCCCATAAAGGCACGGTTATGAAGTATCTAGATGAAATAGATTCAATAGCAAGATCCATCGGCGCGGTGAACACCATCCTTAATGATGATAGGAGGCTTATAGGCTACAACACCGATGGCATCGGCGCGCTAAAATCTCTAAGGGAAAATGGCATAAACCTAGATGGAAAGAAACTTCTTTTATTGGGAGCAGGCGGTGCTGGAAAGGCTATAGCGTTTTGTATTGCGCAAGAGGTATATGAACTCGTAATTCTTAATAGAACTGCCCAGAAAGCGAAAAAAGTGGCAAAGTTTTTACGCAAAAAATTTAACAAAAAAATAACCGCAGGCACACTTTCAGCCGAACTTATAAGAAAAGAAATAAGCGACGCAAACATATTGATCAACGCAACCTCCGTCGGTATGCATCCAAACACTAACAGTAGCTTAGTAGATCCAATATGGTTGAAACCAGAATTATGCGTGATGGATATAATCTACAACCCCCTCGTAACCCAACTTGTTAAAGATGCAAAATCCGCAGGAGCCAGAGTTATTAGTGGCATTGACATGTTCATTCATCAAGGTGCCGCCTCCTTCGAAATATGGACGAATCATCCAGCTCCGGTTGAAATTATGAAGCAAGCCATTTTAAATGAACTTTCGCAGAGGGTTTTCTCGATTGAGGGGGAAAGCTGAAGCAATATCACATGGGGCTGCCACAATCGTGAATGCCATTGCTATAGGGAAGGGAGGAGCTATAGGAGTAGATTTATGGACGAAAGCTAGTGTTGAATTAACGGACCAGCCTGGAATCATTAAAGGCAGCATTGCATCGGATCCGACCGAAGACCCAATTTTGATTGAAAAAGCGGTTAATAGAGTCTTTCATCACTTCAATGTAGAGGAAAGGTTTGGAGCAAAAGTCAGCACTTGGTCAAACATCCCTATTGCGAGGGGCTTAAAGAGCAGCAGCGTGGCTGCAAATGCCATAACCTTGGCGGCTGTGGCTGCTCTGAATAAGCAGATGGATGACATGACAATGGTGAACCTGGGTGTAGATGCAGCAATGGATGCAAAAGTTACGATAACTGGTGCCTTTGATGATGCTTGCGCCTCTTATTTTGGGGGGGTCGCGATTACAGACAACCTAAAAAGAAGAATTATTAAACGGTTTAATGTAGCTGCCGATTTAATCGTCTTATTCCATATTCCTGAATGGAAGACCTACACGATCAATTCTGATGTGCGCCGAATGAAGAGCGTGGCATCTCTCGTTAAGATAGCCTATAAAGAGGCTACGAAAGGGAATTATTGGGCAGCCCTAACCCTTAATGGTTTAATATACTCTTCAGCCTTAGGATACAATCCTTCCATAGCCATAGATGCTTTAATATCGGGAGCATTAGCCGCGGGGCTGTCTGGCAAGGGTCCTGCGGTTACAGCCATCGTCACAAATGAAAAGATTGACTGCGTTAAAGAGGCTTGGGAGGCTTATGAAGGGGATATCCTACAGGCTCATGTTAACCATGAAAAAGCCAGGGTAATAGGTTGATTAAAATTGTTGGACATCGTGATCAAGAAAAGCGAGGGATTAACCGGTGAGGTTTATGCCCCTCCATCTAAAGCATACACCCATAGGGCATTAATAGCCTCGTTATTGTCAAACGGGGTCTCAAAAATATCAAATCCCCTATCTTCTGACGATACTCAAGTGACATTGCAAGCGATAAGGGCCTTTGGAGCAAAGGTAAATGTATGGGGAAGTTATTGGACAGTTCAAGGGGTAGCGTCGCTAAAAATCCCTCGCAACCCCATAGACTGCCGAGAGTCTGGGGTCACCCTCCGCTTCGTGATACCCGTAGCTGCCCTCGCACACGGGCCCTCAACCTTCATCCTCGGGTCATCCCTTAGAAGGAGACCTTTAAAACCCCTCCTCCAAAGTCTTAAACAGCTAGGCATAGAATCTAACATTCAGCGAAATGAAAAAAGCACTTTAGTTATAATTTATGGTCGAGGAATTAAGGGTGGGAAAACCTCAATAAGGGGAGACATAAGTTCCCAATTTATCTCAGGACTATTGTTTGCATGCCCAAAAGCGGATGAGGATACTGAGATCATTGTCACCACGCCCCTAGAGTCTAGGAGCTACGTTCAGATGACCATGGGGGTTCTTATGAAACATGATATCAAATTGTCTGCATCCACTGATCTCAGGCAATTTAAAATACCCTCTGGTCAAGAGTATAGCCCATGCTGCCACGAGGTTCCAGGCGACTTTTCGTCAGCAGCCTTTCTTCTAGCTGCCGCTGCAATAACGTTTTCAAAAGTAAAGGTGAAAAATCTTAATCACCTTACAACGCAAGGAGACAAGGCTATACTGAACATACTGAAGGAGATGGGCTCAAAAGTTAGGGTAGGTGATGGATACATTGAAGTTGAGGGATATGAACCCACTGCCATTAATGTTGACGCAAGAGATATACCCGACCTAATTCCAGTTTGCGCTGCTCTCGCGTGCTATTCAAAGGGAACCTCTAAACTCTATAATGCAAAGAGACTCAGATACAAGGAGTCTGATAGGCTGTCCTCTCTTTATGTTGAATTGAAAAAAATGGGTGCAAACATCACGGCAATCAAAGATACTTTAATTATACGTGGTCCCTGCACAATGCACGGAACAATTGTTGATCCCCATAGTGACCATAGGATAGCGATGGCCTGCGCCATTGCAGCATTGGGCGCGTGTGGCGAGACAACGATTCAAAATTTTGAGTGCGTCAAAAAGTCTTATCCAACATTTTTTGATGATCTACGTTCATTAGGAGCGGATATCGTTGGCTGGTAATTCTATAGGTAAGGAGTTTATTATGACCTGTTTCGGCGAGAGCCATGGTAAATGCGTCGGAGTCGTTATAGACGGTTGCCCGGCTGGCCTCCAACTTTCTGAACAAGACATCCAAGAGGAGCTGGATAAGAGGATTCCACAATCCGAGATCGTTTCCGCAAGAATAGAGAGGGATGCTGTTAAAATTCTATCCGGGGTCTTTAATGGTTTTACAACTGGTGCCCCCATTTGCGCTCTAGTGTGGAATAAAGAAGCCATACCAAATGAGTATGAGTTAATGAAGGACACGCCTAGACCAGGACACGCTGATTATCCTGCTCGGATGAAATATGGAGGTTTCAATGATTATCGTGGTGGAGGGAGATTTTCAGGAAGGATCACCGTGGCTTTTATTATGGCGGGCGCCATAGCTAAGAAACTACTAGGCCTTTTTGGTATTGAGGTCTTAGCATATACCATTGAGATAGGTGATGTAAAACTTCAAAAAATCCCCATGATAGAGGAAATCCGCGAAAATAAGTATAAAAGCACTGTCAGATGTCCCGATATGACATCTGCCCAAGCGATGGAAGAAGCAATTTTAGAGGCGAAGCGAGAGGGTGACAGCGTGGGTGGAGTTATTGAGTGCATAGCTTTAAACGTTCCATTAGGAGTTGGTGAACCATTGTTTGACGCTTTAGACGCTGATATTGCAAAGATGTTATTTAATGTTCCAGCGGTCAAGGGAGTTGAGTTTGGCGCCGGGTTCAAGGCCGCTCAATTGAAGGGGTCTGAAAATAATGACGCATATGCAATACGTGATGAAAAAATTGTTACGCTAACAAACAATGCAGGCGGAATTTTGGGCGGTATATCATCTGGGATGCCAATTTTGGTCAGAGTAGCTATAAAACCAACGCCCTCCATTTCAAATGATCAAAAAACCGTTAACCTATCAAGAATGGAGGAAACCCAAATTCGAGTTAAGGGTAGACATGACCCATGTATTATACCTAAAGCAGTCCCAGTCATCGAATCCGCTGTTTCCATCGTTTTGGCTGACCATATGCTCCGAGCTGCCATCATACCAAAAGTTTTAAGAGGGAGAGAATAATTTGGAGGAAATTTTGCCACTGAGAAAAAGGATCAATGAAATCGATGACCAAATTCTACACTTCTTGAAAGAAAGGGTTGTCATCTGCAAAAGCATCGGAACGATCAAACGAAAACATGGAATCCCTATTAGAGACTATCATAGAGAAAATGAGCTCTACGCACGCATTGCGCAAAAAGTATTTGAACTAGGACTGGACCCTTCGGAAGTTAAGGCCATCTACCAAGAAATAATCGCTATGTGTGTACACGTTCAAGAAGAAAACACAACTAAGCCTCCAACTCAAAAGAGTAACTCAACTTAACCAATTATCTAAAGAATTTTCGTGTAGAGTGAGAGCTGAAATATGTTAAACGATTTTATAATGAATGAAAGAGTGAGGTGAGGATAATAAGAACATAAGTAGATCGCTATGACTTTTCTATAAAAGAATCCTAAAAAACTTATAATATAAGGGTGAATAAAGTAAACTATAGTTGGTGTAATAGTTCTGCAACTTTTTTTGCTCAAAATCCTTATTTTTAGCAACGTCTTTTAACTTCCAAACACTATAGCAAGTGAGTTAATGTGGCATCTGGAGCACAGATACTATTAGAGTCATTAAAAAAGGAAAGAGTAACTGTAATCTTTGGTTATCCGGGAGGAGCTATACTCCCAGTTTATGATGTTTTATACGATGATCCAGACATTCGACACATATTGGTTAGACATGAGCAAGGTGCGGCTCACGCGGCAGATGGATATGCAAGAGTTTCTGGAAGACCTGGAGTTTGCGTGGCTACGTCTGGTCCTGGAGCCACCAACCTTGTAACTGGCATAGCCACGGCGTATATGGATTCCTCACCCGTCATTAGTATAGCTGGGCAGGTTCCTCTAGCGCTTATAGGGACGGATGCCTTCCAAGAAGCAGATGTTTTCTCCTTGATGCTACCCATAACTAAAAGTAACTTCTTGATTAGGAGAGCGGAAGATATTCCTAGAGTTGTTAAGATGGCTTTTGAAATAGCATCCTCTGACAGACAGGGGCCTGTTCACATCGACTTGCCTAAGAATGTACAAACATCTGAAGCTGAATTCTCCTACTCCAACAGCGACATTTTAAATTTTGACGATCCAGAACCTGATCCTGAAATCATTGGAAAGGCCACTAGTATGCTGGTTAATGCTGAAAGACCTCTTATATTTGCTGGAGGCGGAACGATAATTTCAGGTGCAAACGATGAGGTTTTGGAGCTGGCTGAGCTTCTCGCGGCACCCGTAGTCACAACATTGATGGGTAAAGGGGCTATCCTCGAGGTGCATCCACTATGTCTAGGTATGGTTGGGATGCATGGTTCTAAGGTGGCCAACCAAGCAGTACAGGAATGCGATGTCTTGCTCGGTGTGGGTGTAAGGTTTGACGACAGAGCCACGGGCAACGTTCAGGACTTCGCTCAAAAAGCTAAGATTATTCATATAGATATAGACCCCTCTGAGATAGGAAAAAATGTTAGAGCAGATTTATCGATAGTTGCAGATGCTAAGAGGGCTTTGAAAAAGATAATCAACTGTTTGCTCAGCGTTTATAAAAGAGATAGAAAAACCAAGTGGAAGGAAAGACTTAAGGAACTAAGAAACGGGTGCTCTGAAGACAACAGTAATCACACTGGCACTCCAATAAAGCCTCCATATGTCATAAAAACGATCATGAAAGTTCTTAAAGAAAATGACATAGTCACTACAGAAGTTGGACAATGTCAAATGTGGGCTGCCCGTTACTTCAAAGTTAGGAAACCAAGGACCTTTATAACTTCAGGGGGACTTGGCACAATGGGCTTTGGTTTTCCGGCTGCCATAGGGGCTAAGGTAGCTTGTCCAAATGCCACTGTAGTAGACATAGCGGGTGATGGCAGTTTCTTGATGAATTGCAACCAGTTACCAACTGCCGTAGAAAACAACATC
>Ga0315309_1002672_pt1 | contig 10365 bp, 5 predicted proteins | sample TDP4_MG_FD_203080 | JGI IMG/M metagenome (GOLD analysis project Ga0315309, IMG submission 203080) | Freshwater sediment microbial communities from Lake Towuti, South Sulawesi, Indonesia - TDP4 | ecosystem: Environmental > Aquatic > Freshwater > Lake > Sediment | place: Indonesia: South Sulawesi...
TGGTCAGAGATTTAGAACCAGGGGAGATCATCAAGGTTGATGAGGATGGATATGAGGAGCAGCGATTCTCCAATTTGAAGGGGCATGCGCACTGCGCGTTTGAGTACACGTACTTTGCTCATCCAAGTTCCTATATGGAAGGTGTTAATGTCTATCGTGCGAGGAAAAATATTGGGATGCGGCTAGCCGAGAGATATCCTATTGAGAGCGATGTTGTGATTCCCGTTCCAGACTCTGCCAGGCCAGCTGCATTGGGCTATTCCGAGAAATCAGATATTACCTTCGAGGAAGGCTTGATGAAGGACCGCTATAGAAGGAAAGGTAGCTGGAGGAGCTTCATAGAGCCTGGAAAGAGGGAAGAAGTCATCTTGAACATCACTCCGATAAGGCATGCCATAGACGGGAAGAGAGTCATCCTCGTAGACGACAGCATAGTTAGAGGAACGAGCTCCAAGATAATTGTTAAAGAAAAACTGAGAGACGCAAAAGAGGTCTCCTTCCTGCTCACCTTTCCACCAATCATGTTTCCGTGCTACATGGGAATAGACTTTCCGACCCAAGAAGAACTACTGGCATATAGAGTGTGTGGAACAACGCAAGACGTAGATGAAATCAACAGGAAAGTGGCGAAAGAGATCGGAGTTGAATTCCTAGGCTATAATGACGTGAACGGCTTAAGTAAAGGGATAGGTTTACCTAACGATCAGCTATGCCTAGCCTGCACAACAGGAGATTACAGTTGCCTCAAACAAAAGCCGAAGTTCAGGACAAGAGAAGAGATGAGAAATCAGTAGGGGTACAGCCTTCCATACGGTCTGAGAAGAATCTGTTAACGTCGTCGAAAACAAAAATTGGGTAATCACAGAATCAGAAAAACTGCGCTTTTCTTACCACCTGATTTTCTGACCAATCTCGATTATGGATTCTGGTATAGGATTAGGATTCGAGTGATTCTTGATTGCGTAGGCCAATAATGCAGTTTTCATGTGGCTGTTCTGCCTAGACAGATTCAGTTTTTCGAACCTGTCGGTGAACTCTTCGCAAGCCACTCCAGGAGTATGGTTCTCACTGCACGATGGAGTATCATTTACCTCTTCAAAATTGGTGCAATGCCGGCAAAATCTGTAGTACAATCTGTCTTCACATATATCTTCGTCTACAGATTCGAAATCTTCGCAGCATATGTAAGGTCCTTGGTTCTTTTTGCACAAAGCAGCACCATCGATGTCTCTTCGATCCTCAAAGTTTGCGCAGTCTCTACAGAATGCTGGAGTCATCTATTATCACTATATCTTGTGAAGCGTAGTAAGAATGATGTCTATATTCTATATAACGGTATCCAAAATCATTTATATGCAAGATAATGAATAATGTTCGATAAATGAAATATATGCTAAGGAGGATCTATGATGGAAAGAGATCTGGGATATAGAAGGGTTCAGCGTACAGGAAGGGGGTCATACGTCATATCTTTGCCAAAGGAATGGATGCAAGATGAGGGGTTAGAGAAAGGAAGCGAACTGGCATTTAAGATACAGGACGACTCTTCGCTAGTTTTGGTCCCGAGGAAGATAATGGAGAGTAGAAAAGATGCTGAGAAGTCTAGACCAAAAGAATACTGGATAATCGCAGAACCGAGAGAAGACCCTCAATCGGTATGTCGCAAGATAATCTCTCTGTACGTTGTGAGTGCAGATCTGATACGTATCCGTCTCAAAGGAGGAGAAGATATTTCGAAACATAGAATGGCAATAGGCAATCTCGTCAGAAACACGCTCTTAGGCTCGGAAATCATCGATGAAACACCAAATGAGATTACTCTCCAAATTCTTATAAACCACCCAGAATTCCCAGTTGAAAAGGCGATTAGGAGAATGGCGATCATAGCGCTCTCAGCGAACAAGGACGCTATACTGTCGCTGAAGGATATGGATCAGGGCTTGATCCAAAGAGTGATTGAAGCATATAATGATGTCAATCGGTTGAACATATACGCAGTCCGTCAACTAAAGTTCGGATTAGAGCAAAATCTTTTCAAAGAGTTGGGATTCAAGACTCCAAAGGAATTCTTAGGTTACAGGATCGTTGCCAATGACATAAAAAGCATCGCGGATAATGCAATGAATATCGCCAATAACATAATGACGCTCAGAAGGCTGATTGAGGACCAGATGCTCTTTCTTAAAGAACCGATAGATGAAGAAGTATACTCTCAAATCTCGAATTTCAATTCTTTGGCGCATCAGTCGTTTGACGAATCGATAAAGGCTATGTTCAAAAGGAGTTATGAATATGCCGATAGTATCATCTCTAAACTAGACTCATTCAGCACCCTAGAAAACGATCTTATAACTTTGATGTCCAGTAAAAAGCTAGATCCAAATGTCTCATCAGTCTTTAGGTTGATCCTTGACAGCTCAAGACGAGTTGTGGAATACAGCCGAGACATTGCAGAAGTAACGCTGAATCGAACAGTTGAAGAGATAAGCTCTCTTCGGGCTCCTTGATACCGGGTATCACCATTCAAATCTTTATATGCGAATGAGTCTCGTCTGAGGAGAGAAGAATCTTGGAAGAATCTGAATCGAAACCGAAAGCCACAAGGTTCGATACAATACTCGTTCTTGACTTCGGCGGGCAATACTGCCACCTAATCGCCAGAAGAATCAGAGAACAAAGAGTCTACTCGGAGATAGTCCCGTGCGATATTACAGCCCACGAGATGTCCAAGATGGGAGATAATCTCAATATAAAAGGCATGATTCTGTCTGGAGGACCATCCAGCGTCTATGTGGAGGACGCCCCGAAACTTGACTCTGAAATATTGAATCTGGGCATCGCCGTTCTCGGCCTGTGTTACGGGCATCAATTGATCGCCCATCTGTTCAAGGGAAGAGTTGAGAAGGGAGTTGAAAGAGAATACGGTTCGACATACGTAACCGTGGACAAACCCGTAGGCATTCTTGAAGGTCTGAATCGCGAAGAGAAGGTTTGGATGAGCCATTACGACACCGTTTACAGCCTACCCGAGGACTTTGAAGTATTAGCGCACACGGAAAATTGTCAAGTTGCGGCCTTTCGCCACAAGAAAAAGCCTGTTTATGGTTTGCAGTGGCATCCTGAAGTTGTGCATACAGAGCACGGAACCACCATGTTGAGAAACTTCATTTTCAAGATCTGTAGATGTCAAGCCAACTGGGAGCCTGCATCCCTAGTAGAGAAGGCAATTGACGAGATAAAGAGAACGACAGGAGAAAGGAGAGCCATAATAGCTCTAAGCGGAGGCATCGACTCTAGTACAGCAACAATCCTCGCTTCGAAGGCTATTGGCAAGAATCTAATAGCGGTATTTGTCGATCATGGTTTTATGCGGGAAGGTGAACCCGAATTCGTGGAGAAAACCTTTAAAGAACTCGGAGTCAACATTGTTTCAATCGACGCTAGAGAAAGATTCCTCAAAAGACTAGAGAACGTGATCGATCCTGAAGAGAAGAGGAGAATAATTGGAGAAGAGTTCATAAAAGTCTTTGAGGAAATCGCAGAAAAGACAGGATCAGAATACCTGATACAAGGAACAATCTATCCCGACAGAATAGAGTCAGGAATAAGAAAGCACTCAGAGAAGATCAAAAGCCACCACAATGTGGCTGGAATTCCAACTCGAGTGAAATTTAAGGCTATAGTTGAGCCCTTAAGAGATCTGTATAAGGACGAGGTTAGGGAGATTGCGAAATCCTTAGGGTTACCCGAGGAGATTATATACAGGCAACCTTTTCCGGGTCCGGGGCTAGCTGTGAGAATTATCGGAGAGATAACTTCTAATCGGGTTGAACTGTTAAGAAAAGCTGAAAAGATCGTAGCTGAGGAGATAGAGAAAACTAAAGATATCAGGAATATCTTATGGCAATATTTCGCCATTTTAACAAACACAAAAAGCACAGGGGTTAAGGGGGACTCACGTGCCTATGGCTACGTTTTAGCCGTCAGGGCTGTTGAGAGTCGAGAAGCGATGACAGCTAGCTTTGCGAGGGTTCCATATGACATATTAGAAAGAATATCCACGAGGATAACTAATGAGCTGCCTCAAATAACAAGGGTCGTATACGATATCACTCATAAACCGCCCGCAACAATAGAATGGGAATAGATTAGAATCTCTCACCAATTTTTGAATGGTAATTTATCCATATACTCATTTAACGAACGTATACTGATCCTGCTACTTGCTTTGTATTTCAATACTCTAACAAGCGCTGAAGCTAGCTCGATCGTTGTCAAAATCGGAATATTGAACTCAACGGCAAGTCTCCTTATCGTGTACTCGTCCTTTAGAACATCGGCGTGCTCGTTCACCGAATTGGTTGCAGGTATATTGATAACTAGATCAATCTTCCGTTGAAGAAGGTAATCAAGGATATTTGGCTTCTTAGCCTCTTTGACTTTATGGAGAACCGTCACAGGGTTTAACCCAGCGTTTCTCAACGTTTCAGCGGTGTGCTCAGTTGCATAAATGTTGAAACCCATGTTCCTCAGACTCTTAGCAATCGGAATCACGATTCTCTTCGTCTTCTCTCCGCCAACTGTGATGAGGACGGTTCCTCCTAACCTTGGAATTGTGAAATCTACGGATTGGAGTGCCTTCAAGAGCGCGTCAGCGAGGTTTTCACCTAGGCAAGCTGCCTCACCAGTGCTTAACATCTCAACTCCGAGGACGGGGTCAGCCCCGCTGAGCCGCATGAAGCTGAAGTTGGGCACTTTCACACCTACATGTCTCGAGGGAGGAATCTGAGTTATGCCTAGATCTTTAAGAGTCTTGCCGAGCATTATCGCTGTAGATATGTCGATTAGGTTGACACCCCTAGTCTTGCTTACGTAGGGCATAGACCTCGAAGCTCTGAGGTTGCATTCGATCACTGACACAATACCGTTTTTCACGAGGTATTGGATGTTGAAAGGACCCTTGATCTTCAGAGCTCTCGCAATTGCGCTTGAATATTCTTCAATCGTTTTTACAACGTCGCTACTTAGTGTCTCAGGAGGGATGCTCATGACAGCGTCGCCGCTGTGAACGCCCGCTTGCTCAACATGCTCAATCACTGCGCCTATCAAGGTGGCCTCACCATCCGAGACTCCATCGACTTCGACTTCCTTCGCGCCCTCGACAAATTTTGATATGACAACAGGATGTTCGGGTGAGACGCTGGCTGCCAACTCGAGGTATTCTCTAAGTTCAACTCCGCTCTGAGCAACCCTCATCGCGTAGCCGGACAGGACATAACTTGGACGCACAAGTACGGGATATCCGATCTCTTCGGCGAATCTCTCAGCATCGTCAATTGTTGTAAGTTTGCTCCATCTGGGTTGGGAAATCCCCAATCTATCGAGAAGAGCACTAAACTTCGATCTGTCCTCGGCTAGATCGATACTCTTGCTTGGCGTGCCAAGTAGGGTTACCCCCGCGTTGGCTAGCTTTAGAGCCAGATTGTTCGGAATCTGCCCTCCGACGCTCACAACTACTCCTTCCGGCTTCTCTTTTTCATATATATCTAGTATTCTCTCCAGTGTTAATTCTTCAAAGTAGAGTTTGTCTGAGATATCGTAGTCAGTTGAGACCGTTTCAGGATTATAGTTAACCATAATGGCCTCGTCGATCCCTCGCGTCCTAAGTGACCAGATTGTGTTCACACCGCTCCAATCGAACTCTACACTTGAGCCGATTCTGAAGACTCCCGCGCCGAGGACGATGACTTTCCTCTTTCCCGACTCAAACTTTACGTCATCCTCATCTCCGTGATAAGTCAAGTAAAGATAGTTTGTAAGAGCCGGCCACTCTGCGGCAAGGGTGTCAATCTGTTTCACAACAGGAACTATGTTGTGCCTCTTCCTGAACCTCCTTACCTCTTCCTCGTCAATCTGCATGGAAACTGCGATTTGCTTATCCGAGAAACCTAGCCGTTTCGCTTCCCTGATAACTTCGGCTACATCTTCAGCTTCGATATCCGATTCTCTCAACCTCCTATCCATCTTGATGATGTTCTCAATCTTGTAGAGGAACCAGGGATCGATCCCGCTTAATCGATAGATCTCCCTGATCGGGATGCCCATCTTTAGCGCCTTTACTATCTTAAAGAGCCTTTCATCAGTCGGATTCGCTAGAATATCCTTGATCATCCCGACAGGTTCAGGTTCCTCATCCCCGGAATTAGCGACTACTCCATTCCTTCCTGTATCCAGCATGCGTACAGCCTTCTGAAGAGCCTCCTCGAAGGTCCTGCCGATCGCCATGACTTCTCCGATGGACTTCATCTGAGGACCAAGATGCGGATCAACATTCCTGAACTTCCGTAGATCCCACCGAGGAATCTTAACTACAATGTAGTCTAAAGCTGGCTCGAAGCATGCCGTCGTAACCCCCGTAACCTTGTTCATCAGTTCAGGCAGGAGATAACCAATGGCCAACTTGGCTGCTATATATGCGAGAGGATATCCCGTTGCCTTGCTGGCTAGGGCGGAGCTTCTTGACATGCGAGCATTAACTTCGATGGCGCGGTATTCTTCGGACTTGGGATGGAGAGCCCACTGTATGTTGCATTCTCCCACTATGCCGAGGCTTCTGATGACCTTTATCGAAGCTGAACGGAGCATGTGATACTCCCGGTTTGTCAAAGTCTGGGACGGAGCTACAACGATGGAGTCTCCGGTATGAACCCCCATGGGATCAAAGTTCTCCATGTTACATACGGTTATACAGTTATCCTGATAATCCCTCATCACCTCATACTCAATCTCCTTCCAGTGTCCGATGTACTCTTCGACGAGAACCTGAGTAATCATGCTCTGTGCTAGGGCTCGGTTGACTATCTCTCTCAGTTGGCTCTCGTTGTAGGCTACACCTGAACCTTTCCCGCCCAATGTGTATGCCACTCTGACTATGACCGGATACCCTATAGACTCAGCAATCTTTAGGGCGTCCTCAACAGATACTGCCGATCCGCTCTTAGGTACAGGAATCTCGGCTCGAATCATAGCCTGTCTGAACAACTCCCTATCTTCAGTATCCTCGATCGCCTTTACTGGCATCCCTAAGACATTCACGCTGTACTTCCCAAGTACGCCAGACTTTGCTAACTGAACACCGCAGTTTAGGGCTGTCTGTCCGCCAAACCCCAGAAGTATTCCGTCCGGTCTCTCCCTCTTAATCACCTCTTCAACGTACTCAGGCGTTACAGGTAGAAGGTAAACCTTGCCTGCCAAACGGGGATCCGTCTGAATTGTAGCCACATTCGGGTTGATTAGGACGGTTTCGATTCCTTCCTCTCTTAAAGCCTTAAGGCATTGGCTTCCAGAGTAGTCGAACTCGGCTGCTTCTCCAATCTTTATCGGTCCGCTGCCCAGAACCAGAACCTTGCGAACCCACTCAAACTTGGGCATCATCAGTCACCTCAGCGTCTCCATGAAGTCCCTAGTCAGGAACTCGGTGTCGTATGGACCTGGAGAAGCCTCCGGGTGCCACTGCACGGAAAAGATTGGTCTATTCTTGTGTTTTATTCCCTCAACTGTCTTGTCATTTGCGTTTATGAACCAGACGTCTAGGTCGGTTCTCTTCAGAGAGTCCGAATCCACGGCATATCCGTGATTCTGTGTCGTTATGTAGCATCGATCAGTTTCAAGATCGTAAGCCGGTTGGTTCTGAGAGCGGTGCCCATACTTCAACTTATAAGTGTTCCCGCCCAAAGCCAGAGCCAATATCTGGTTCCCCAGGCACACTCCCATGATTGGAATATTCTCGCCAGCCAGATCTTTTACGCTCTCAATGGTTTTTCCACACTTTTTGGGATCACCCGGACCGTTACTTATCAAAATCCCATTTGGATGATGTTCCATTATTTCTCTTGCCGGGAGATCATATGGTACACGTATAACGTCAACCTTGTGTTTAAACAAGTCTCTTAGGATTCCGCACTTCACACCGCAGTCTATTAGGGCTACCTTCTTCTCCTCGTTAAACCTGTAATAGATAGGCTTTTTTATCGTTACTTTTCTGATGAGGTCCTCCTTATTTGGATCAGGAACGTTCCCTACCTCTTTTAGAAGACCCTCTATATCAGGTTGTTCGCCCTTCTCGCAAACCTCTAGGATGCCTAACATAACGCCTTTTTCTCTAAGTTTTTTGGTAAGCCGCCGAGTGTCAATGCCGAACATGCCAGGAACATCTTCACTATCAAGCCACTTGTCTAGGGTCCTTTTGGAGAGGTAATGGGACGGCTCCACACACAAATCCTGAATGATGAGACCCCTAACCTTTATGCCTATGGATTCAAAGTATAGGGGAACGCCAAGATTGGTGCGATAGGGAGGCACACCATAGTTCCCAATCATCGGGTAGGTAAGCGTTAAGATCTGACCGAAGTAAGAAGGATCCGTCAAAGATTCCGGGTAGCCAACCATCGACGTTGAGAAAACAACCTCGCCCGAAACCTTCTTCACTGAGCCAAATCCTTGACCCAGAAAAACAGAACCATCTTCTAAGACGAGGACCGCCTTTCCCGTTTCCTCAGTCTTCCTTTCGCTTTCTTTCTGAAGGCGGAATACGGCTTCCAACGAACCCAAGTGATGCAAGATATGCACCCGCTTTTAAACATTGCGCCTCATAGAGCTGAAAGCTGCATAAGAGCTGACTATCTGATCCAAGGTTTTCTCGGCGTGTTTTAACCTATCCTTTTCCTCTAGCAATTGATCCCCTGAGCGTTCCAGTAACCCTCTTCTGAGCTTAATCATCCTCAATACCTCACTCTTTGAGGGGCCACCTCTCACATTGTGGGATTGAACAAACCCTTTGGGATTCACCGCTGAGCTTATGTCTTCAGGGACAATCTCTAGGGGGATTCCAGCAATCCTCTCGGCTGTTTCACTCAGTTTTGCAGGCGTTACCTCCAGAAAAGACCGATTTTGCTCAACAAGATCTCTGACAAGCGCCCCCACTATGTTATGGGCGGTCCTGAACGGAACCTCATATTTGCGTACAAGAATATTCGCCAACTCGGTTGAGGTAGTGAAGGTTAGGTCTCGTTTCTGAAAGATTTCTCTGTTCACTTTCATGTGTGGGACGAAGCTGGAAAGCATACCTAACGAGCCTTCCATGATTTCCAAGGCATCCCAAAGTCTCGGTGTAACCTCTTGTAGGTCCAAGTTATAACTTGAGGGTAGATCCTTCATGATCGCCAAAGAAGAGGCCAGGTCCCCAATTATGTGACCCATCCTCGCACGGATAACCTCCAAGATTTCTGGGTTCTTCTTCTGCGGCATTATACTACTTGTCGAGCAGAACTCATCTGGAAGCTCGATTATCCGAAACTCAGATGTGCACCAGATTATGACGTCTTCGACAAATCGGCTGACATCCACAGCCATTATCGATAGATTAGCCAAAGTCTCAATTATGAAGTCCCTGGAGCTTATGGCGTCAAGCGAGTTCTCCAGTACGTCACTGAAGCCGAGAAGTCCAGCAACTCTCTCGCGGCTTATCGGAAAGCTTGTAGTTGCCAACGCTCCAGCTCCCATCGGACATTTGTCGACGCGTTCGCAGGCTTCACGGACTCGATCTAAGTCCCGGTTCAAGGCATCGAAGAACGACGTTAGGTAATGGGCAAAAGTTATGGGCTGAGCTGGTTGAAGATGGGTGTATCCAGGTATAAGGGTCTCGACATGTCCTTTAGACAATTTTATGATCGTTTCCTGAAGATCCATCATCAAGGTCATCAGATATGTTAATTCTTCGCGTAGCTCCATCCTTATAGCAGTTGAGACCTGATCGTTTCTGCTTTTAGCTATATGTAAGTTTCCGCCTACATCCGGACCAATGGCTTTTATAACCTCTTCCTCTACCGCCATGTGGATATCTTCAAGCGACGCTTTGACTCTCAGCTCTTTTGTCATCCTGCTGAGGGCGCCCAGGATTCGTGCTCCAGTTGCTGAGTCGACTATTTTCTGTTCTATAAGCATAACCGTGTGGGCTTTATTTATGGCGATTACATGTTTTAGGAGCTTCTCATCATTTCTTATCGATGAAGTGAACTTTACAACGTCTTTCCTCACCGATTTGAGTCTTCCCCTTCTTAGGAGTTCCGACAATCTACTTCGACCTTTTCTTTAGGGTGTTGGCGACTCTTGTTGGCAATCCCCAGAGCTCGATGAATCCAGCTGATGAAGACTGGTCGAAGGTTGTTCCAACATTGTATGTGGCTAGTTTAAAGTCGTAAAGCGACGAAGGTGAGGAACGTCCAACAATCCGCATCGAACCCTTGTACAGTTTCACTCTAACCTCTCCACTGACCCGTTCCTGGATCTTATTGATGAATGCATCGA
>Ga0315309_1002675_pt1 | contig 10362 bp, 12 predicted proteins | sample TDP4_MG_FD_203080 | JGI IMG/M metagenome (GOLD analysis project Ga0315309, IMG submission 203080) | Freshwater sediment microbial communities from Lake Towuti, South Sulawesi, Indonesia - TDP4 | ecosystem: Environmental > Aquatic > Freshwater > Lake > Sediment | place: Indonesia: South Sulawesi...
GGGCAGCGCTCAAAGGCTTCTCTTGCGGCCTCGGCGAAGAGCTCCCTACCATAGAGCCCTTCTATTCTGCCAAACTTTGACAGCCCCGCCGAAACGATTGAGACGAGCGGTTTTCCAGCCATTTTATATAGTCTCCAATGGACATGGACGCAGAAGTTCAGTATATAAATCAAAACAGATATTTAAGCTCGAAACAAGGCTTGGGCTGCGTAGAAAACGGGTCTGCTAAAGTTTTATAACGAAACCGCCTTACATAATAAAACTCTTTCACCATGAATGGAGCTGGAGAAATTGAGAGAAGTAGCCATCATCGGCGTTGGCTGCACAGGCTTCAAGCCTATGACGCCAGAAGTTTCTTACAAGGAGTTGATGTTTGAGGCTGCGACGAGAGCCTACCAAGACGCTGGCAACATCAACCCGCGCAAGGACGTGGACGCCTTCGTAACATGCGCCGAAGACTACTGGGAAGGCCACAGCATATTCGACGAGTTCGTGCCAGACCAGATAGGTGCCGTGCTGCGTCACTTGTTCACGGTTTCAAGCGACGGATTGATAGGCTTAGCCACGGCTTACATGCTAATCAAGACGGGCGAGTTCAACACGGTCGTGGTCGAGGCTCACAGCAAGGTCTCAGACGTCACAACATTCACAGACATCATAAACTTCGCCCTCGACCCCATATTCAACCGACCGTTGGGAGGACACCCTCATTACATGGCTGGATTAGAAATGACTCGCTACCTACACGAAACTGGGAACACAAGAGAGCAGTGCGCCCAGGTTGTAGTCAAAAACAAGAGGAACGCGTTGGGCAATCCTTACGCGGCTCATGGCGCTAAGATAACAATGGAGGACGTGCTTCAATCCGAACCCTGCTTTCACCCACTGAACCGCTTGGACATAAGCCCACCAGCAGACGGCGGAATCGTCATGGTCTTAGCCTCAGAAGGCGCAGCTGCAAAATTCACAGACAAGCCCGTTTGGGTTAGGGGCATCGGCTGGAACTCCGACACTTCTTGGCCCGAATCCAGAGAGTGGGGGAGAGCCGTATACGCCGAACTTGCTGCTGACATGGCCTACAAGATGGCTGGAATCCGAAACCCAAGGAAAGAGGTGGACTTCGCCGAAATCGACGACTCATTCTCTTACAAGGAGCTTCAACATCTAGAAGCCCTGAAACTCTGTAAACGAGGCGAAGCTGGCAAACTCATGGAAGAAGGCGAGACAGAGACAGACGGAGACCTACCCGTCAACTCCTCAGGCGGACTACTGGGAATGGGACACGCAGTCGAGGCTTCTGGGTTACAGAGAGCGCTTGAAGTTGTTTTACAACTGCGTGGCGAGGCAGGCAAACACCAAATATGCGACGCAAAAACTGGCGTGGCTCAGATATGGCGTGGAGTCCCGACGGCAACAGGGGCAGTAGCCGTTCTCAGCAGGGAGGTGAAATAGGTGTTCGGCAAGAAGCGAGTGGCCGTTGTGGGAGCTGGACTCACACTCTTCAGACGAAACTTGAAGGAAACGGGCAGAGAGATGTGCTACGAGGCAGCCAAGATGGCGCTCGACGCCGCCGGACTAACACTGAAAGACATACAGAGTGTGGCTTATGGAAGCGCGCCAGACGCCTTCGACGGCATCCACATGAAGGGCGAAAACATGACAGACGGTTCTGGGGCATGGCGAAAACCCTTCAGCCGAGTCTATGTCGGTGGGGGAACAGGCGTGTTCACGGCGGACGCGGGCTGGTGGCACGTAGCCTCAGGCTTGTTCGACACGTGCCTAGTCGTGGCTGAGGAGAAGATGTCCTCATGCTATCCCCATCCAGCCTACGCGTTCACGACCATATTTGACCCGATAATGGACAGACCGCACGGCACAACCCTCATCTGGATATTCTCCCTAGAGATGCACCGCTACATGCACGTTCACGGAATAAAGAAAGAGCAGATCGCACTGGTCTCAGTGAAAAACAAGAGAAACGCTTTAGACCATCCATGCGCTCAACTAGGCGCGAAAATAACGGTTGAAGATGTTCTCAACTCCGAAATCATGTGCTGGCCAGTTCAGCGACTAGACATCAGCCCAACCAGCGACGGCGCCGCCGCCATAGTTCTGGCTTCAGAAGACGTCGCAAAGAAACTTACAGATAATCCGGTCTGGATTGACGGCGTCGGCTGGTGCATCGACTCAACCTACTGGACCAACCGAGACCTCTACTACCCCGACTACGTGGAGTGCGCAGCTCGAATGGCGTACAAGATGGCTGGCATCAAGAACCCGCCCAAAGAAATCGACGTGGCAGAACCCTACGACCCCTTCGACTACAAGGAACTCCATCACATGGAAGGCTTGCTGCTGTGCAAGAAAGGTGAAGCGCCCAAACTCACAGAGGAGGGCGTGACCCAGCGAGACGGCGACTTGCCCATCAACCCGTCCGGAGGCTTACTCGGCGTGGGCAACCCAATAGCAGCTGCTGGACTGATGAAAGTCTGCGAGATCTTCTGGCAGTTGCGTGGCGAGGCTGGGAAGAGGCAGGTGCCTGGCGACCCGAGAACGGGTGTGGCGCAGGCTTGGGGCGACCTTATGCAGTATGGTTCCGTTATTGTGATGAGAAGGTGAAGGTGGAAGGCAAAATGAGCGCGAAGATTAAGGAATACCCAGGTCAAGAGGTCAAGTCAGAGGAAATGAAGAGTGGAAGAGTTCCAACGGTTCGCTACAGACCAAACGCCAAGTACATGTGGAGTGCGGGCATCGCCATGAGCAGATTCCTAAACGAACTGAAAAATGGAAGGATTCTGGCGTCAACCTGCAACAAGTGTGGGCGAATCATGGTTCCGCCTCGTATGTTCTGTGAGCAGTGCTTCAAGCCAACCGACGGGTGGACATACGTGAAAGACACAGGGACGATCAACACGTACTCTGTCTCTTTTATCGCGGGAGACGCCAGCAGAATCAAAGAACCCATCATAGTCGTGGTGGTCGACTTAGACGGCGCCTCTCCAGGCATGGGCATACTTCACACGATGCAGGAAATCGACTGGAAGAAGGTCAAGTTCGGCATGAAAGTGAGAGCAGTGTGGAAGCCTGAGAAGGAGCGAACAGGTGCCATCACCGACATCAAATACTTCAAACCATTGAAGGAGGAATGAACGAGATGACATTAGAGAAGATAAGCGACGCCCGAGAGATTCGACACTGGCCAGGTCACATGGAAACAGACTACATCTACACGCTGGGCATTGCGGGCGAACGATTCTTTCAAGAGATAAAGAAGAACGGAAGAATCATGGGAGCCAAGTGCAAGCGATGCGGCATCGTTTACGTTCCACCCCGCATGTACTGTGAGAGATGCTTCGAAAAACTCCAAGAATGGATAAGGGTGGGCAACAGAGGAACCGTTTACACCTACACTGTGGCACACATCGACTTGAACGGCGCCAAACTGAAAGAGCCCACGATATACGCGATGATAAAAATCGACGGTGCAGACGGAGGACTCATCCACAAGCTTGAGGGAATAGCCCCAGAAGAAGTCACAATAGGCATGGAGGTTGAGGCAGTCTTCAAGCCCAGAGAAAAACGAGAAGGCTCAATAAACGACATAAAACACTTCAAGCCAGTGAAGTAGGCTATAATCTCTCCTTATTTCTGTTTCATTCTGCTTATCGTTTCTATCACGCTGAGCATTTCCTCAAGAGACTGGACGATATGGTCTGCGTGAAAGTCGATCTCTCTCGAGGGGTTTCTGTTCACTATGATTGAGATTCCGCCGGCTCTTTCAGCAGTTGTGGCGTCGTAAGTCGTATCGCCGACCAACACAAACTCTTTTTCACCCATCTTTTCCAGTGCTAGGCGTATTCCTTCTGGTTCGGGCTTGAATCTCTTCACGTCCTCTCGAGTGATGACAACACTGAAGTATTCTCCGAGCCCGTGCATGGAGAGCATGTATTCCATGGCTTTTTTCGAGGTGTTTGTTATCAGTCCAAGTTTGCAGCCTAGCGCCCTCAGTCTGCGGAGGGTTGGGACAGCGTCTGGAAAGAGCTTAGAACTCCTCGCCGAGCCCATCTCGTATTTCTCGAGAAACTCGTCCAATCTCCGATGGAAACGTTTCTTTTCTTTCTCGCTGAAGTGTGCTTCAGTGTATTCTATGGCTTTGTTGCGCATCAAAGTGTACGCCTTCATCTCCCCTAACACTTGAGGCGGAATCCCCAGCTCTATTAGCTTCTCTCTAGCCAAGCGTCTGAACTCGTGGACAGGCCAAATGATTTCTGGGAAGGTTTGAACCAGCGTGCCCTCCAAGTCAAACAACACGGCAACCATGAGAGTCGCCCCGTTTAGAGTTCGATTTCCTCCAACAAGCATGCTCGGCATCTTCTCCTGTCGCCACTGAACCGTAAACCGCAACCAGCAGAACCTCGTCACCGTATTTTTCCACAATCCTCTCGGCGATTGCCCTTGCTATCCCCGTTCTTTCTCTAATCTGCATGGTCAAGAGATGTCAAAAAGAATCTATTTAAAGTAGCGGAGAACAAACAAGCCCTTCAAGTGATCAAAATGATGCTCAAGCACGAGGTTGTGGAGTTGGCAGAATCCTACGCTGCAAAGGGGTTTCTCTGTTCAGAATCCGTTTTGCTGGCAACAAGCAACATGTTAGAAATCAAGTGCGAATTGATTCCGAAGATTGCCACTGGGTTTGGCGCTGGCATCGGAGGCTGCGGGTCAGTCTGTGGCGCAATTAGTGGAGGCGTTATGGCTCTAGGGCTCAAGTTCGGAAGAAGTGAGCCAAAAAAGCGGGAAGGGATAAGACCCTACTGGTTTGGGCTTGAGCTTCTTAAGCGATTTGAAATGGAATTCGGTCATATAACGTGTCGAGAACTAACCGAGTGCGACTTGACTACAGAAGAGGGACGAAAGAAGTACGCAGACGAAGAGCTTTGGGAGACGAAGTGCCGAAAATACATCGCAAGCACCACAGCCCTAGTCTTCGACATAATATCAGAGAAAGCCCCACGAACAAAGTGAGCGCACTGTAACCTTAAACCGCAAAAATATACCTTTATAGGCAGTCTGTAGATATGGTTACTAATCTTACTGGAGGCTTCGACGAGGGTGTTTGATCAACGAAAACTCGCCGACATCAAGAACCAGATGCGTAGGTGGGAGAAAACCACCGTGCCAAACTGGGTCAATCGTCATTCAGAGAGAAAGAAAGAGTTTTCAACAGTTTCGGGCATTCCAGTGAAGCGTCTGTACACGCCGGAAGACGTGAAAGACCTCGACTACATGGACCATCTAGGTTTTCCAGGGGAGTACCCCTTCACGAGGGGCTTGCACGCCACCATGTACAGGGGCAGGCTCTGGACCATGCGACAGTTTTCTGGTTTCGGAACAGCCGAACAAACAAACAAGCGTTTCAAGTACTTGCTTAAGGAGGGAGAGACGGGGTTGAGCATAGCGTTCGACTACCCGACCATAACTGGCTACGACTCCGACCACTCGGTCTCAAGGGGCGAGGTCGGTCAGTGCGGCGTGGCTGTCTCCTCCCTACAAGATATGGAAACCCTCTTCGACGGCATACCCCTAGACAAGGTGACAACATCGATGACCATAAACGGACCAGCAGCCATGCTCCTAGCCATGTACGTGGCGATCGGCGACAAACAAGGAGTGCCACGCGAGAAATTGGGCGGAACCACCCAGAACGACATGCTCAAGGAGTTCTTCGCCCAGAAGCTGGCAATCTTTCCGCCCACGCCCTCGGTTAGGCTGGTCACAGACATCATTGAATACTGCGCTAAGCACTTGCCTCAGTGGAATCCAGTCAGCATCAGTGGCTACCACATTCGGGAGGCTGGTTCAAACGCCTTGCAAGAGTTAGCCTTCACCTTGGCAGATGGAATAGCCTACGTGGAATCCACTCTGGAAAGAGGACTCAAGGTCGACGACTTCGCTCATCGACTGTCCTTCTTCTTCGCCTCTCACAACGACTTCTTCGAGGAGATAGCCAAGTTCAGGGCTGCTCGCCACCTCTGGGCAAAAATAATGAAGGAACGTTTCAAGGCTAAGAAGCCGCGTTCGATGTGGATGCGCATGCACGTTCAGACCTCTGGCTGCACCCTGACAGCCCAGCAGCCCGTGAACAATGTTATACGTGTGGCTTTTCAGGCGTTGGCTGCTGTTTTGGGTGGCACGCAGTCTCTGCACACAAACTCTCTGGATGAGGGTTTGGCTACGCCCTGCGAGGACGCCGTTAGAATCGCTCTTCGAACGCAGCAGATAATAGCTCACGAAGGCGGCGTGGTTGAAACCGTTGACCCGTTAGCGGGCTCTTACTATCTGGAGTATTTAACCAAGGAGATGGAGGAGCGAGCCATGAAATACATAGACAGAATGGACTCGTTGGGCGGAGTAATCCCAGCTATCGAGAAAGGCTTCTTCCAACGTGAAATCGCCGACGCAGCCTACAAGTATCAGAAAGAGATTGAACGCAGAGAACGAACAATAGTTGGAGTCAACGACTACACGGTTGATGAAGACTGGGTGCCCGTCGAACTCCTACGAGTTCATCCAGAAGTGGAAGAAGCCCAAACAGCGAGGCTTCAAAAGCTGAGACGAACGAGAGACAACAAGAAGGTGAAGGCTCTGCTTGACAAACTGCACGACGAAGCAGATGGTGACACAAATCTCATGCCAACCATAATCGAAGCCGTAAAATCGTACGCCACGTTGGGTGAGATAACCGACGTGCTGCGCACAGTCTTCGGAGAATATCGCGAGTTGATAATCGTTTAGGAGAGAAGTAGATGAGCAAAGAGAGAAAGATTAGAGTGGTAATCGCCAAGCCAGGGCTGGACAGCCACGACAGAGGAGCCAAGATAGTCGCTCGAGCGCTGAGAGACGCGGGCATGGAAGTCATATACACGGGGTTGAGGCAGACTCCAGAGCAAATAGTTGAGACAGCGCTTCAAGAGGACGTGGACGTCGTAGGCTTGAGTATACTCTCAGGCGCTCACACAACCCTCTTCCCAAAAATAATGGAGCTGCTAAAGAAGAAGAAACTAACCGACATACTCGTCTTTGCGGGCGGAATCATACCCGAAGAGGACGTCCCAGCCCTAAAGAAGATAGGCATAAAAGAAGTGTTTGGTCCGGGCACGCCAACCTCAACGTTGGTTGAGTTTGTGAGGAAGAACGCTCCGAAAAAAAGATAGCAAAAGCAGTGAATCCTTGATGCCTTCTTCAACCCAGATCAAAGAACTGGTCCAGGGTGTTCTGAGAGGAGACAAACGAAGCATAGCGAGGACCATCAGCATAATAGAAAACAATCAACCAGAAGCCCAGAAACTCATGGCGACGTTTTATCCCAAAACGGGTAAAGCACAAGTGATCGGCATAACTGGACCACCGGGCGCCGGAAAGAGCACGCTCATCGAGAAGCTGGTCAAGGAACTGCGCAACAGAGGAAAAACCGTGGGCGTGGTCGCCGTCGACCCCACCAGCCCGTTCACAGGAGGCGCCTTCCTCGGCGACAGAGTCCGCATGCAAGACTTAAGCACTGACCCAGGAGTCTACATCCGCAGCATGGCAACCCGCAACAATCCTGGCGGATTGGCTAAGGCAACAAAAGACGCCTCAAGGGTTCTGGACGCTTCTGGCAAGGACGTTGTGATAATAGAAACCGTGGGAGCCGGGCAGTCCGAAGTTGAGGTGGTCAAGGTGGCTCACACAGTGATAGTGACTTTGGCTCCAGGCTTAGGCGACGACATACAGGCTATCAAGGCTGGACAGATGGAAATCGGCGACATCTTCGTCGTGAACAAGGCGGACAGAGAAAATGCAAACAAAGCGGTCAGCGACATAGAAGCCATGTTAGAGTTGACAACCGAGAAAACGGGTTGGAAACCACCCGTGGTGAAGACGTCAGCCTTCACAGGCGAGGGCATAGCTCAACTCTTAGAACTAATCGATCAGCACAGGACTTATCTTAAAACAGGGGTGCTTGACGAGAGGCGAAAAGAAAGGGTGGAAAATGAGCTAATCGAAGCCCTAAAGGAGAAAATCGCCGAGTCAATCTTAAACGATTTCAAAGACAGGGGCGAATGGAAAAGGCTCACCCAAAAGATTCTGAAACGAAAGACGGACCCCTACACCGCCGCAGATGAATTGCTCGCCAAACCACCGAAACCCAAAACCAAAAAGAAAACGTGAACATTTAGGGATGGGAGAGCGTGGAGAGGCACCGTTTGGAAAAGGGCATGGTTCAAGTCTACACGGGTGACGGAAAGGGCAAGACCTCAGCGGCTTTCGGACTGGCTCTGCGTGCTGTTGGAAGAGGACTCAAAGTCTACGTGATTCAGTTCATCAAGGGAGGATTCGACTACGGCGAACTGCACATAGTTGAAAAGCTCCCCAACCTCCAGCTGGTGACCTTTGGAAGAGGCAGGTTCATCACAACGCTTCCACCCTCCGAGGAAGACGTGAAACTGGCTAGAGAAGCCTTCGAACTAGCCAAAAAGGTTGTCAAAAACGGCGAGCACGACGTAGTCGTTTTGGACGAGATAAACGTGGCGCTAAACCTCAAGATGATAGAAACAAGAGAGGTTGTCGAATTGATTAAGAACAAGCCGAAGCACGTTGAACTGGTTTTGACAGGTCGTTACGCTCCCACTCAGATCATTGAGGTGGCTGACCTTGTCACGGAGATGAGGGAGGTTAAGCATCCTTACGCGCAGGGGTTGCCGCCGAGAAAAGGAATAGAGTATTAGGCGTTTCTCTAGAACGCTTTAGCTGAGATTCTGACTCAAGCCGTTCGTTTATTTGCTCAGGTATCTCCAGGAGAGTACTATGCCTATGGTTGTGAAGACAGCGGCGAACACGCCCAAGTATGCAAAGTCAAAGAGCAGCTGTTGCATGTTTATTGAGTAGAGTATCAGCTGTCTCGTCGCGTCAGTTGCGTATGTCACTGGGTTTATTTTAGCTATCGTTTGAAGCCAATCGGGCATCAGAGACGTTGAGAACAGCGCGTTGCTCGCAAACATGAGAGGTAGGTTCAACAGGTTTACAACGGCCATTTGGGTTTCCTGTTTTGTTGAGCGTATTGCGATTAGGATGAAGATTGAGGACAACCCTATGCTGATTAGGAACAGAGCCGCGTAGACTCCTATCATGTTGAGTGGAGTAAAGTCTGCACCCACTGAGAGTCCAAACACGTAGGCGATTCCGAGAACTATGGTCGCTTGAACAAGAGCCCTTATCACGGCTGAGAAGACCTTCGCCATAAGTATTGAACCCCGCGCAACTGGAGTGCTGAGCGCCTTGTTTAAGAATCCTAAGCGTCTGTCCCAAACGATTGACATGCCGCTGAACATCGCTGTAAACATCACTATGAAAGACATCATGCCAACTGCCATGTATGAGAAGTAGTCTTTGGTTCCGAAAATACTGAGCATCGCTTGCTTCGAAAGGTCGGACATCGCCAGTTTAATTTGGTCTTGAATGGGTTGAGGAATAGTTGATGGCAGTGTAGGGGAGAAGCTAGTGAACATGTTGCCTAGGTTCATGGCTTTGCCGAGGAGACCCATCCATATTATTGGTTGAATTATGCCTAGTAAGAGAATCACGGGGTTCTTGTACCATTTCTTCAAGTCTCTGTTTGTCAGCGCCCATAGACCATGCAGTGGATTCTTTGAATTGTTGTTCTTGGTCATGGGTGTCCACCTCTGGTGCTTTGACCTCTGGCTCTTCGCATGGTGATTCTTTGAGCCCTAAAGGCTTCTTTGGATGCCTCCTCTTCGCGCATGGATTTGCCCGTGTATTCCAGGTAGACCTCGTCTAGGGTTGGTTTTGTCAGTGAAAGCCTTGTGACTTTGTGTCCTTCGGTTCTTACAGCTTCGATAATCAGGGGAGCGGTTTCTTCGCCGTCCTCCACCTTGATTCTGTAGGTGCCGTCTTGCTTTTTCACTTCTTTCACTCTTGGAACCTTCCTGATAATGTCTGAGACATCGGCGTCGCCGTCTTTGATGTCCAGTGTCATGATGTCTCCACCGAGTCCTTCCTTCAGATCGTTAGGTGTGCCCATCGCGATTATTTTTCCGTTGTCTATTATCGCCACTCGGTCGCAGAGCATGTCTGCCTCTTCCAAATAGTGCGTCGTCATGAATATGGTCATGCTGTACTCCTTCTTGAGAAGTTTGATGTAGTTCCATGAGGCTGCTCTTGTTTGAACATCGAGTCCCAAGGTGGGTTCGTCGAGAAAGAACACGTGGGGCCTATTTATCAAACCGCAGGCAAGCTCAAGTCTTCTTCTCATGCCGCCTGAATAGGTTGCCACCTGCTTGTCCTTGAATTTAGTTAGTTCAACCA
>Ga0315309_1002677_pt1 | contig 10356 bp, 8 predicted proteins | sample TDP4_MG_FD_203080 | JGI IMG/M metagenome (GOLD analysis project Ga0315309, IMG submission 203080) | Freshwater sediment microbial communities from Lake Towuti, South Sulawesi, Indonesia - TDP4 | ecosystem: Environmental > Aquatic > Freshwater > Lake > Sediment | place: Indonesia: South Sulawesi...
AAGTGCCTTGCGATTTTCTCCCCGAACGTCCCGGTGCTTGCCGCGTGTGTCTGCGCTGGGAAAGTCCGGCGGCTTTCGTGCACTCGGAAAGCTCTACGGAGCTGCCTGATCGCCGCCAGTGGTACGCCCAGGTGTTCAAAGAATTTGGTGCCTGCGGCAAGCTAGCCTACGCGGACGAGGCGCTGGTGGGCTGGATTCGCTATGCGCCCGCCATCTTCTTCGAAGAGGCGTTCGACTTCTACAAATATCCCGTGCCGCCCTACCCGGACATTCCCTTTATCGCCTGCTTGCTCGTGGCGCCCGCGCGCCGCGGGCAGGGGATTGGCACGGCGCTGCTGGAGGCGACGGTCGAGGACCTAAAGGCGCGGCGCTTCAATGGCGTGGAAACTATCGTGCGCCAGCCTGGCCAAGGCGAGGTTCACCCTTCGGGCCCGATGGACTTTTATCTTCACCGCGGCTTCTTCGTCCGCCGCGACGATTCTGTCTTCCCGCTGCTGCGCCGACAGTTCTGATCTAAGCCCGCGACGGAATTTCACTCAGCGAGTCGTTCGGCAAATTTTTAGATAGCTTGGGCGGTTAGCTGCGGCTGCGGCGCAGCTCCCAGATGCGCGCCAAGTGATGGTCGTCGTGCTCGGCGATGAAAAGCAGGTGATCCACCAAGCGCATGGGCTGCTTTAGGCGCGGATGCAGCGCCACCCGCGCAAACACCGCGCTGGGTATGCCTTCAAGCTTCTCGACTAGCGCGAGTCGCGCCGCCCGAAACGCTCCCAAGATTTCTTCCAACTGGCGGTCGTTGTACCGGGCTTCCTGGGTAGCGCGATTAGTGATATCCGCCGCAGTCAGCGTCTCTGCCCCGCGCAGAAATTCTTCCACCCGCACGCGCCACAACGACTCCAAAGCGAGCAGGTGGCCGGCATTCTCCTGAATAGACCACTTACCTTCAGGTTTCCACATCAAAACCTCATGCCCCAACCCACGTACCGCTTCTTCCAAGCGCGCTGGCGTTCCTCGCAGGCGTACTCTCAGGTTAGGGTAAAGCTCGGCAGGAAAATCAAACTTGAACTTCCGTTCCAGCCATAGCGGAACTTCGCCCATCGGCAGGTCTCCAGATTATCTGTAGTGGCTAAGGCTGTTAGCTGCCACCGTGGATTATTTCTGCGGGCAGGATTTCACCCCGGTGTTCTACGCGGCGCGGGTCATCTGCTCCAGAACACTATCGAACGCCGCTACAAACTTCTCCAGCTCGGCCTGCGTCCCGATGGACACGCGCAGATGCTCCGGCAGGCCGCGGAACAGCCGCCCTACAGCAATACCGGCACGGTAAAAAGCTTCGATGATGGGAGTAACTTCGCGATGGAGGTGAATCATCACGAAGTTTGTCTCCGAAGGAATCACCGCGTAGCCGCGCCGCTCCATCTCTCCGACCAGATAGGCGCGCGCGGCGCTGTTCAGCCGCCGGTTGCGTTCGACCACATCAGGGTCTTCGAGGCTAGCCAGTGCTGCGGCGCAGGCCATCACGTTCCAGCTTTCAAACACCTGATGCGGGCGCATCTGGCGAATCAAATCCGCCCGCGCCACACCGTAGCCCAGGCGCAACCCAGCCATGCCATACACTTTTGAGAACGTGCGCGTGACAATAACGTTTCGCCCAGCGTGCACAAAATCGAGCGCCGTGGCGTAGTCCGGGTGCTCGACGTAATGATAGTAGGCTTCGTCCACCAGCACCACGCTCTCCGCTGGCACGCGCTCGAGGAAGGCAGCGAGTGCCGGCTGGCTAACAAACGTACCCGTAGGATTATTAGGATTGCAGACGTAAACCAGTCCGGGACGCACGCTCGCCGCCTTAGCCATGGCTTCTAGGTCGAGCCGATAGTTGGCGTCCACTGGCACCTTGACAACCTCTGCCCCGGTCAGCCGGGCGTAACCCTCTGGGGCTTCAAACGTCGGCTCGGCCATTACTAGGCGTTTACCTGGGCCGAGGAACGCCTGCGTGGCTACCTTCAACATTTCCGTCGAACCACAGGTGAGCTGCACCATCTCCGGCTGGACACTGTGCAAGCGCGCCAGCGCCTCTTGCACTTGGTCGGCGACGTAGTCCGGGTAGCGCCCGGCAATCCCATGTGCCTTCACCATCGCCGCTAGCGCCACCGGTGCCGGCCCGTAAGGGTTTTCATTCGAGTTGAGCAAGACTAGGTCGGTGGGGTCCTTCGGCCGCAGCTTGACCCTTTCTAGGTGCGCCAGCCGCTCTTCCCAGCCGCGCGCGGCAATGGGGCTCGCGAAGGCTGCCGCCAAGCCGAATCCTACTGTCTGGGTAAACTCACGCCGTGTCCATTTCTGTTGCGTCATGGCTCACCTCACGGACAGACGTTAGTACACGACCACCCCGTTCATCAGCATCTTCTTGACATCGAATTCGATCAAAACTCGAACCTCGCCTTGCTCCTGAATGTTCGGGTGAGGGAACTCCAGTTGCAATTTTTTATCCTGCGGGCCTACTAAGGGGCGTCCTTCATACTGGCGCGGAAAGACCAGTTGAAACGCACCGCCTCCCTCGCTCGGGGTATAGTGCAGGAGAGGAATTTTTGCCCCGCGGCTAGCAAGCAAGAAGACATGGTTTTTTAGCGTCTTCGTGGTCTGGCTTTGCCAGTGGAAGGCCATCTCGCGGGCATACACCTGGAAATTTGAACCGTAGGTTACGTATACCACCACAGTATCTGGAAAGTGCGCGCCCAATAACCTTTCCGCCCATGCGTCAAAGGCGCGCTGCTGCTCGGGAGCCATTTCCTCGTACTTTTGGTTGATCTGCGCCAGACGCACCAGGGCTTGTCGAACGGGCAGTGCCGAGCGAAGCTGCACCTGATATTCCATTTGCGCACTCGGTTCGCCCGCCCGCACGGGATCAACCCGGCCCAGGAGCTCGACAATAGCTCTGCCCAGGACGTAGTGCTTAGCCCAAGGAGAGTTTTCCAGCAGCTTCCGACATTCTCGCTCCGACCAGCGCTGATACTCCTTCTCCTGCCAAAACTCCCCAGCGCTCGCAGGACTCCCCACCAGAATGGCCAGCAAAAAGAGTGCAATCTTGGTTCTCATGGTGCTTACTCTCAATCCGAGTTTACTCCCCTAGGTCACCGGGCTTCCTTGCCGGAGCTCGCTGACGCTACTCTAGCACAAAACTCTGAACCCGTCGGGCAGAGGCAGGTTTTGTCCCTGCCCAATTCATCTCTCCGCTCGCTGCGCTTGCGGAAACCATTACGAGAGCGAAGCGCTAGCGCAGGCTAGGCGCGAAGAAGACGCTGCTACCGAACAAGCGCGTCAGCCGCGGCCACAGCAGGCGGAAGTTAGGGTCATCGGCGAAGAGAATCACATGCCCACTGCCCAGGTTCTCATCCATCAAGTAAGCCGAACCCGCCAGGCGCGCTTCTGTATCCGACCAGATAAACCCGCTTACCCGCAACTTCTCTTTGGCGTAGCTGGCGACGTTCGTGCCGTCTTTGCTGGGCGTGAAAATGAGGTTGGAGTTGTGCAGCACTATCTGTTCGGGGGCGTAGCCAAAGGCGAGGAAGTGCGCCGGGTTCAACTCCACGCGTACTATCGCCCCAGGCGTCAGCGCTACCTCCTTTTCAGGTTCTGCGGCGGGCTTCTCAGGCTCTTTTCCTGGCGGTGCTGGCCCGGGCCGGCCCACTAGCCGCGCGGAAGTCCACTCCACGTCTTTGCGGGTAGCCAGCGCCGCGCCACCTTTGAGGCCGATCAGCACGCCGCCGGCTTCAACCCAGGCTTTCAGCCGCGCTAAACCTTCCTTGCCCAGAACGGCTTCATAAGCCGCATCGCTGCCATCGGGAAGGATAATCACGTCGTACTTGCTAAAGTCGGCGCGGCGGAGATACTGGGTACGAATGGGGGTGAACGGGTAGTCCAGCACTTGCTCAAACAGGAACCAAAGCGAGCCGTAGCTGCGCCCGGAGGTAGGTTCGTAGGCGGCTACAGCGATGCGTGGCGGTTTCAAGTCTTGGACGTAGTGTGAGCCGAGCGTGATGCCCGCATCAGTCGCCGCCGAATTCACCGCCAGCACGCGCACACCCGTCTGCACTGCCAGCTCGCCGATGCGCTCATGCAGCCGCGCGGGATTGCGTTCCACGCGCAGAATAATTGTTCCTGGCGTAAAGGCCTTCTCGCCCAGCGTGAAGCTCGCCCGCGCTACTGCCAGCCGAAATTCTTCCTTCAGTAGCTGCGCCATGAGTTTCAAGCTGGCGTTAGACTCGTAGCCGAAGACGTAGGCATAGGCCGCGCGCCCGCCTTCGATTCCGCCCGGCGTCGCCGGTGGTGAGGTTACCGGGTCGAGCGGTGCGGGCGCAGTGTCTTCCGTCCAGTAGGCTTCGACGCCGAAGGAGAGCGGCAGCGACCAGGCAGTGATGTCATAGAACCGCGGACGCTCTTTCTCCGCCCGGCGGCCGAGGCTTTCGTTGCGCGCCCGCCGCGCCTGCTCTTCGGCGACGAACTCTTCGCTCAGTTTGGCTTCCGGTTCTAACAGGGCTTTGAGCAGGCGCTTCTGCGGTTGCTTCAGCGGAACGACATAGCTGCCGGCAGGGAATTCACGGCGGTTGATTGCGTCACCAAAGTAGCTGTGAGCACGCGCCGAGCTGAATGCGCTTCTGGCACGATAGACTTCGATGCCGTGGCGCAGCAGTAGCGCCACGAGCGCTGCTGCGCTCCGCCCGGCCTCTTTGTCATCAAGCAGGACGAATTGCTTCATCAGCCCGCGTTCAGCTTCTTCCATCGCCGTCTGGCGAAAGCGGTAGAAGTCACGCAGCAGCTCGTCCTTCTTCTCCGCTGCGGCTTCCAGCGTAGCCAGGCTAGCAGTGAAGTGTTTGGCGATGCCGCCACGCAGACTGGAAAAGGTCTTGTCGGCGCGCTCCAGGCGCAAGCCTTGGCTGCCGCCGCCGTCGGTTTCAAAGGTCATGCCGATAGCGCCGTTCAGGCTGGGATAGATATCGAAATAGCCGGGATAGAACAGGTCAAAGACTTCGCGGTTCATAAAGCTCCAGCCGTAGCGGGCGAAGGCTGCGCCCATAGCTTGGCCGAAGATTTGCTCCCAGCGGGTGAGAAACGGCCCCAGATTCTCATTTCGCGGTGGTGGTGTCGGCGGGAAGAAAAATATCGGCGGGTTGCCGTGATGATCGATGAACACCTGCGGCTTCCAGCGCTGCATGGCCGCTACCACTGCCTGCGTCTCCTGCTGACTCAAAGCGACGGCGTCGCGGTTGAGGTCAATGTGGTAGTGGTTGTCGTTGGAGTCCATCAGCCAGTCGCCAGTATGCTCGGCGGCGGCCGGGTCAGGATTACCGTAGCGCCCTTGCAAGATGGCGTTGTACCAGGCCACAAAGCGCTCGTGCGACTCCGGGTTGTGCGCTAGGTTGAGGATGGTGACGATGCGGGCGCGTATCAATCGCGTAGTTGCATCTTCGCCCGCAGCTAGCTGGTAGGCCATCTGCATGCCGCATTCAAACGCTGCCGATTCGTTGCCGTCGTTGGCGTAGTTCATCCAGGCGATAGCCGGCGTGGTGGCCACGAGCTGATTGAGTTCGGCTTCACCGGCGAGCAGGCGCAGATCGGCCAGGCGCGCGATGCGCTCGCGAATCGCTTCCAGTTGCGCCAGGTTTTCTTCTGCGCTGATGATGATGAGGTACATCTTGCGGCCTTCGTAAGACTCGCCGTAAGGTTCCACCCGCACCCGCGGCGAAGCTGCCGCCAACGCCTGAATGTAGTCTTCCATTTGGTAGTAGTAGGTGTGGCGCGCGCCGATAGCGTAGCCAAGAATTTTTTCCGGGCGCGGGATACTTTCCTGGTAGGGCCCGCGGGCGTAGAAATCGAACTCCTGCTCTTGCGCCCAGCTTGGCGTGGCGAACAAACCGCAGAGCAACGACAAAACCAGCCAGCGTTTCATTTCTCCCCCCTTTTGGAAAACGAATTTAGTGAACCCCACCGGATGACGGCGTGCAATGGTAAGCCGCGCGGGCCTTGCTTTCAACCCCAAACTCCCACCAGCGAGGTGCAGGCTAGAGGCTCTTGACAGGGACCGGAAAACAAACGATAATGAACATAGGTTCATAATCGCAGGCCTTATGCCTCGCCCGCCCAAATGCCGCCGCGTCGCTCTGAGTCCCGGGGTTACCTACTTCAAGCCGCGGGGAGTACCGCTGAGCGAGCTGGAAGAAGTTATCCTCGCGCACGATGAGCTGGAAGCACTGCGCCTGGCTGATTTGGAAGGTCTCTACCAGGATGACGCCGCTGAACGAATGAAAATTTCTCGTCCTACTTTCTCTCGCATCATCGAGAAGGCGCGTCGGGTGGTGGCTGAGGCCTTGGTGGGCGGGAAAGCATTGCGGGTTGAAGGAGGAAATGTGATGGTACGCCAGAGAACATTTCACTGTTTTGCTTGCGGGCACGAATGGCAGGTGCCCTTCGGCACGGGCAGACCGCACACTTGCCCCAGTTGCCAGAGCGACGAGATCGCCCGCGTTGACGCCGAGCGTGGCTACCGTTGCCGGGCTGGTCATGGCGGCGGTCGGGGCTGGGGCCGTGGCCGTGGTCGCCGCTGGCACGGCGGCCAGGCTCCAGCCGACTAGAGTCGGGAAACGGTTTTATGCACAGACGCTATCCATGCTCTTTCGAGGAGGTGGAAGATGCGCATTGCAGTTGCCAGCGATGACGGCGAAAACATTGCCGCGCATTTTGGCCGCTGTCGCTCGTTCGTGATTTTCGAGGTGGAGCGAAACGCTCCCGGCTCGGCAAAACTTATTCCTGATCCCATTCCCACCGCAGCCCACGAGCACGCTCATGACCAGCACCCTTATCCCCACGACCATGAACAGATACTTGCTCAGCTCGCTGGCTGCGACGTGGTGATCTGCGGAGGAATGGGGCGCCGAATGGTAGCGGATCTGAAGCGGGTCGGCATCCAGCCCGTCTTTACCACCGAAACTAACGTCCGCCGTGCCGTGGAACGCTTCCTGGCAGGCCAGTTGGAGAACCTCGACCGCCCTCCATGCCACCACGAACGGGATTGACGGCGCATCAGGCCTCGCGGCTCTCTTAGGCGCGTTTGCGTGCGCTAGGCACAGTCGGCGGCGACAACGGGTACTCAGCAAACATCTCCTCCACACGCGCGAGCGCTTGCCGCAACTTTCCGGTATCGCCACCGTAGCCCAGGCGCAGGTAGGAATCCATTTCGAACAGGTCACCGGGAACCACTAGCACGCTCTTCTTCCGCCGTAGCGCTTCGGCAAACTCCGAGGAGTTCCAGTCGGCCTGGTAGCGTACCCAGGCGATAGCGCCGGCTGCCGGTGGGATGTGAGAAAGAAAGCCCTGCTGGCGGCTGATCCAGTCGCGGATGATGGGATAGTTTTGCGTGAGCAGGCGGCGGGTGCGTGCCAGCACGCGCGTGCGGCGGGCTGGCTCAAGGATCAAGGCAGCGAGGTAGTCGCTGACAGCGGTGGGGCCGATGCTGGTGTAGTCGTGGTAGCCCCAGAGCTTTTCCGCCCATTCCGGCGGCGCCACGATCCAACCTACGCGCAGACCTGGTAGGCCGTAGGCTTTCGACAGCCCGGCGGTGACCAGCACGCGCGCGTAGCTGCCCCAGAAACTTGGCGTCATCTCCCCGACCAGCTCGGCGCCACGATAGACTTCGTCCGCCAGTATCCAGGCACCAACGCTTGCGGCCGCCGCGGCGATTTGCTTGCGCTCCGTCGTGTTCAGAGCTGCCCCGGTGGGATTGTTGGGATTGCAGATAGCTAGCAAGCGCGTCTTTGGCGTAACCAGCCGGCGCAGCTCATCGAAATCAGGCTTCCAGCCCAGCTCTTCGCGCAGCCAGAGTGGGCGCACCTGAGCGCCGAAAGCGCGGGCGATGCCGGCAATCTGCATGTAGTTCGGTTGCATGAAGATGACTTCATCGCCTGGCTCCACCAGCGCCCACACCACCAGGTAGTTGGCTTCGGCGCAGCCGCAGGTAACGAGAACGTTCGCCGCACTCGCTCCCGGATAAAGCGTGGCGATGTGGGCGCGCAAGGCTTCGCTGCCGTTGGTCTGCGGGTAGCCCAGCGGCAACGCCAGCAGTTGCTCAAGCTCGGTTGGGTCGGCGAAGAGTTCGCGCAGGTGGAAGGGTTCCACGCCGCTTTCGGCAAGGTTCAGCTCGACCTGGTTCTCCCAGACTGACTGCCAGCGTTCGAGCTCAAACTGCTCGATGCGCATAGCGCTCACTCGTGCTTGATGGCCTGGCCGGGCTTGACGTCTTCCACGAGCTTGCCCTGATCCACCACTACCTGCCCGGCCACCAGTACGTAGTAGATGCCGGCGGAGTACTGGGCGGAATTCTCGTAGGTAGCGCGGTCAATGATGGTGTTGGGGTCGAAGATGGTGAGGTCGGCGTCGGCGCCCACCTGCACCCGCCCCTTGCGCTTCATCACTGGCGCCGCACGCTCCAGGCGCTGTGCGGGGAGCAAGGTAATCTTGCGCAGACCTTCCATCAGCGGCACGACTTGCTTCTCGCGCACGTAGTAGCCCAGGAAACGCGCAAAGGTGCCCGCACCGCGCGGATGGCCTTTGCCGCGGCGAATGATGCCATCGCTGGCGACCATCACGTACGGGTGGCGGTAAGCCGCCAGCACTTCCTCCTCGGGGATGAAATAGGTGATAACCTGCGCGCCTTGCTGCCGATACTTCTCGAAGGTTTCTTTGGTCAGGCGTTCGCCGGTCTCCACCAGTTGGATGTCGTTGTAGGTGATGCCGCCAAAGCGTTCCTCCCAGCCGGGGTCGTAGATGGCCGAGGCCAGGTTGGTGGAGTTGGCTAGATAGGGATAGACGTCGGCGGCGAGGTCAATGCCGTGGGCGCGGGCGCCGTCGAGCAGCTTGAGTGCCGTGTCCATTGAGCGCACCGCCGAGGAAGCCATATGCACCACTTGCGCCGCAGCCCCGGTGACTGCCGCCGCAGTAATCACTTCTTGCAAGGCAGCGACGAAGTTTCCCGGGAAGACGGAGCCCTTGTAGCGGACGTGCAGATGGCAAGGGACACCGTGTTCGGCGGCAACTTCAAACAGTGCCAGGACCTCTTCGTAGCTCGCGCCGGGGTCGTAGTTGATGCCGAAGCCGATACCGACGGCGCCGTCGCGCAGCGCTTGCGCCGCCAGGAACTTCATTTGCGCGATTTGCTCCGGGGTAGCGGGCTTGTAGCGGTCTTCTATCCCCACGGCATCCCGCAGAGAGCTATGGCCGACGGTGGTGCCGTAGTGGATGTAGCTATCACCAGCTTGTGTGAAGGCGTGGAAGTAGCGCGGGAGGTTTATCGGGCCGCCGTGCATGTTGAGCACCATCGTCACCCCGTCCATCACCTTGTAGCGTTGCGATTCTTCCTCCGGGGTCAGTCGGGCGAGCAGGTCAATGAACCCTGGGGCGACCACTAAGCCGCGGGCATCAATTTCGCGCTTGCCCCTGCGGGTGGCGGCGTCGGCGCCCAGGGCGACGATGCGGCCCTGGTCAATCGCCACCGCCAGCACTGCATCGGTGCCCGTCTCCGGGTCCATCACTCGCCCATTGCGAATCACTATATCCACTTCCTGGCTGCTCTGCGCGTCGGCAGGCTGCGCACCGCCGCTGAGTGCTAGCAACAAGAGTGCAAACACGAGGACTCCTTTTGCTCTTTGCATCGCTTACTCCTTAGTCTCCATGAATGAGTGATAGCAAGTCTAACTCCCCAGGCACCCTACAACCTACCCCGATGCGCTCCCGGCGTCAACGCTGCTGGCTAGCTTGGTCTCTGAGGGATATGCCTTCCGGCCCCGGCGTCTTGCAGTCAAAGTGGCTGTGCGGTGCAACGCCGGTGGTGCCCACCGCGCCACCGGCATCTCGCGTGGGCTGTCGTGAGGAGCCCGTCTGGCCGAAAAGAGGAACAGACACGGCAGAGGCTTCGGAAACATTAGGCAACTTTTTTATCGCCAAAGGATTCTTATTATAAAAAGAGGTAAGAGAACCAGGAGATAAATAATGAAGAGTAAAATCTTAGTACTACTGGCAAGCATCGCGCTATTCGCGGCGCCGTTGCTCCTGGCGCAGCGCCCGGGAGGTCAAAGACCTGCTGGGCAGCATGGCCAACGCCCACCGGCGGCAGAGAAGCGCGGGCAGCAACCCAGCCAGCAGGAACAACAGACGCGTACCCGCGAGCAACAGCGGCAACGTATGCACGCCAGCGAGCAGCAACGCAACCAGCATCGCACCTGCACGCAAGCGGCTGAGCAAGTCCGCACGCAGGCCCGGCAGATGGCGCAAGCGGCCAAAGGGGCGGGCTTCAACTCCGAGGAGTTCCGGCAG
>Ga0315309_1002678_pt1 | contig 10355 bp, 13 predicted proteins | sample TDP4_MG_FD_203080 | JGI IMG/M metagenome (GOLD analysis project Ga0315309, IMG submission 203080) | Freshwater sediment microbial communities from Lake Towuti, South Sulawesi, Indonesia - TDP4 | ecosystem: Environmental > Aquatic > Freshwater > Lake > Sediment | place: Indonesia: South Sulawesi...
TTTCCAAGATGTTTTTCGGGAGGCTAAGCGCATTGGCTATCTTAGATATTTCAGACAGAGCAAAGGCAAGGTTTCTCTCGGTAGCATCTGAGACCCGTATGCGACGTTGCCACTTTCGAAGCCTGTAGATTTGGGCTTTTTGGCCGGGACTTAGCCTCTTACCATATATGTCGCGGTCATGCCAGTCAATCATGGTGGAGAGGCCTTTGTCGTGAATTGTGAACGTTAGGGGGGCGCCGACGCGGGTTCGTTTTTCTCGTTGTTCAACGTCGAAGGCACGCCATTCTGGCCCTCGGTCTGTGAGTTTGGCGGCGACGACGAATCCGCAGTTCATGCACACGATTTCGGCGCATTCGTAGTCCCGCATGAGTCGTTCGCTACCACATTCTGGGCATTGTCTAACCCTTGCGGGTTGTAAAGGAAGGGCTTCTTTACTCATATCTTCTTTTCCTTCTTCTCTTCATCTCAGGGGAGGGGGTAGCGTAAAGAACGTGGTTGACGAGACGATGCGGTTCTTCCACGTCGGGTTTTACTGCCACGTAGGGAGAGGATGTGGGTCCAAAAACGTCGAAAACTGTTCCTACAGGCTTAAGGTGGTTGTCCATCACTCTGTCGCCGATTCGTGGCAGGTTTTCTGCTTTAATGATTAATTTTTTGTTAGAGCTTACGTGTAGTGCGTAGCCTATCCTTAGCAAGCCCTCCCCTCGCAAAAGTCAATGGTGTCAACTGACCGCTTTATTTAAACCTTTCTAAAGGCTTGGCAGAACTCAGTTTTGCTTGCGAGCTTTTAAGAGTTCTTCAGCAATCCTTCGCAAGATTTGAGTCTTAGAACCCTTTTTAGGAACAACGATTAGACCTGTTTTCTGCCATGGGGAACTTGGATGTCCAGCGTCCATGAGAACTTTGGGTTGAAGGCCCATTTTCTCCACAGCCCTCTGGAGTTCCTCAAGTTTTGGTGTTGGCACTGCGAGGTTCTTTGGAACTCTTCGCCCTTCCAACCGAGTTTTGGTGGAGTCGAAGTAGACGGGCCACAAGACAAACTTGTCTCTTTCCTTCAAGTTGACACCTAGCTTTTGTTGGGTTTTGAAAGTTTTAATTATTTTGGCTTGCTAGAAGGTTGGCGGTTTCATTGGAGCGTTAGCTTTTAGTGGGAATGAGGACGGCGTTTACGGAGCCGTCTTGTCCTGGGCGGGAGGTTACGCGGGCTGTGCCCACTGGTGTTTCTACTACTGTTCCTTTTGTGATTACTCCTCGGCGGTCGTAGTCTACGTTAGCTGGGTTTTTGATTACACGGAGGATTTCAACTCTCTCTGTTTTTCCTGTGGATGGGTTGGAAAGATTTGCATGGGTTATGCCTAGTAAGCGTGTTTTTGTTCTGCCTCCTCGTGTGCGTCCGGTTTTCTTTTTGGGTTTGCCCATGGTGGTTTCTGTGGGGAAGGAGCCTCTCTCGAATCTTCTTTTCATTCGGTATGCTCGTTTTTTGCCGCCTGAGGTTTTCTTTTTGTGTAGGTTTCCGTGCCAAGCTGACAAACTTGTTGGTCTTCCTTTTTGGTCTTGTCAGGGGACTACACGGAATTTGGCATATAAGTTTATTGGCTTTGAGTGAAAGCTGTGGTGTTGCTTCCTTCTCTTTCTGCTCCTCATATGGCCCTTATCCTCATTTTAGCGCAAGGCAGTTTTTCCGAGAAAATACTGGTTTCAACATTCCACCTTTATTAGGATCCAAATATGTTTCAGTGAGTACGTGGAGGGAAGGTATACGGTATACTTATATGCCTGCATTCTTTTTGTATTTGTGTGGTAAATATGTCGAAAACGAAGGTTACGAGTAAGTTTCAAGTTACTATTCCGAAGGAGGTTCGTGAAAAGGTTGGCATTCGACCTGGGGAGATTGTTATGGTAGAAGGTGTTAGCGAGGAGGAAATTCTTGTTAGGAGGTTTCGAAGGGTAAAGGATCCCCTAAAGGTCTTGGTGGGTAAGACCCCTTATGTTCGCCACGTTCCTGTAGAGGAGCTTGAGGAAAAGGCTGAGGCGAGGTAAGTTTTTGGTAGTCTATTTCATTGATAGCAATGTTTTCTTCTATGCTAAGATTTTGGATCGTGCGTATGGGAATGCTTGTGCTAAGATTTTGGATAAGATAGTGAAGAGTGAAATAGAGGCTGTAACTTCAACTCTTGTTGTTATCGAATTGGCAAACGCTTTGAGAAAATTTGGGTTAAGCAATGAAGTGAAAGAGGTCATTGATGCGGTCCTTTCATTGGACGTTCCAGTCTATGAAGTTGATTCGTTGAGTGTTAGGGATGCTGCTGGCATCTTCAATGAGTTTAGAATCAGCCCATACGATTGTGTTCATGTGGCGGTTATGAAAAGGGCTAGAATTGTTGACATTATATCTGCGGACAAGGACTTCGACAAAATAGCTTGGATAAAACGTCTAGATCCCAAACTTATGCGACTGACATAGATGACTTATAAGGTTATCAGGTATTAGAGGCGTTTTCTTTCTCGTTGTGGGGGCATCGTTAGGGGTTATCATGGCTGCGCCGTCATAATAACGCTTGGATGTTTATTGTTTGTAAACAGTCTTTCGGTGGCCAACAGTTCGAATTATTATCTTGTTTTCTGAGGGTTGGTAGATTATTCTGTAGTTGCCCACTCGGAATGAGAATAGTCCTGTGAGACGCCCTGTTAGTCGTTTGCCAATGAAGGGTTTCTCTTCTAGGGTTCTTAGCTTTCTGAGAATTCTGATTTGCGTTTGTTTATCGAGTTGCTTGAGTCGGTGTAAAAATTCTTTAGTGAATACAAGCTCAAATCTGGTTTTCATTTATATCTAACTCTTTGAGGAGCTCTTTGAAGCTGAGCAGTCTGCCTTTTTGGATGTCGTTTTCACTTTTTCTGATGCTTTCCATGAGCTCCTCATCACCGAGGATTTCTAGGGTTTCTAGGAGGCTTTCTATGAGGGATCGAAGTTTTGGTAATTCTTGGGCTAGGGTTCTTAGGTTGTTTTTGTCTTCCTCTGTAAAAACAACTTCAACCAATTTCATCACCATGACACTACGTTCATGACTACTGTCTATTCTGCTTCTATTAAGATTTCTCTTTCAGAAGCAAGGGATTGTGTATTCAACCGCCAGTTAAGATGAAGTTTTTGTTCACCTTTTCCTTCTACGATTCGGGCTTTGCAAACTCTCCGAATATGCTCTTCAACTGCTTCTTCATGGTCCGCACATCATGACTTAGGCCGAAGTAGTCAGCGAAAAACTCGGTGGTTCCTATCACCCTAGTTCGTCCAGCTCTCTCACGATGGATCAAACCCAGCTCCTCCAACTCTTTGAGATGATTGTAGGCGTGATGCCCCCTCACATCGATAACCTGGCTTTGAGGAACTGGCTGACGATAGGCAATATATGACAACGTCTTCAGCGGACCAACACTGAGGAGAGGCCTTGTAGCCAGCCTTCGAACCATCGGCGTGTACTCCGCCTTCAGCTGCATAACAAATCGTTCATCCTCAAGCTCAATGATCTCAAGAGCCGTGTCACGGTTTTCATAATCCCTCATAAGCTCACTTGTAAGCATCTTAGTTTTTGTCTCAGAACGGGTTTTGATCATCGATCCCAACGTTTTCAAGTCTAGGGGACGACCAGCCACATAGAGGGCAGCCTCTATCAAGGCTAACTTTCGCCTGACCTTTTCCCTTTCAAAAGGTTTAGATGATTCCTGCTCCTTCGCCTCCAATGGGCGGGACCTCGCTGAGGGTTATGTAAATCTCGCTGAAGTTTTCTTCCTGCCACAGACTCACCTTGCCTGTCTGGGCGAGAAAGAGAAGAACAATGAAAGTTTTGACAGCCCTCAACCTTTCCAGTCCAGCTACAACCTTAGAAAAGACAACCAACATCCCCTTCTCAGCCAACCCCAGAAGCGATCGATACAGCCTCTCCATCTCTTTCTCAATCTCCATAAGGTAGAGATCAACGGGAGGAAGAAAATCTGGTGGAGGAGGCAGAACAGGTTCCAGACCGGGCTTCAAAGCGAGGGCTCGTTCACCCTTGAGCACCTCATCCAAGGCCTCTAATAGGTTCTGGATGGTTGTGGACGTCAACTCGTAGCGAAGAGGAATGGACAGAGGCGGGGGGAGAAAGTCCGGCGGAGACTTGGGCGGAGCTGGGGGCTCCTCCAATTTTAGCAGAAGCTTAGACTTCATGAGGTATATGAGGGACGAGGAGTCAAGCGCCACCCCTGAAGCCCTAAAATCAACATCTCCCCTCTTATCCATTTCCTCTATGAAGGAAGTTAAGAGAAAAGCTATGTTCACGTCCCACGGTTTCAGCCTTCTAAACTTGTGAAGCTCAAAGAGTACGTTCCAGGGAGGGTGAAAGTAGAAAGGCCTCCCGAGCGATGAGGACACTAGGCTACCTCCTTAAAGGTAGTTGAAACCACGTTGGAGACTCCGTTGTGTTCATATACGCCGTAGACCCTCTCGGCCTTGCTAACCATCTCAGGCTTTAGAGTAATAACCAGAAACTGTGACCCAGTCGATTCCTCGGCTAGCAACTCTCCCAGCTTGCTCACGTGGAAGGCGTCCAGATGGGCGTCAACCTCGTCGAAAAGGTAGAAGGCTGCAGGTGAGAAGTCTTGCAGAGCGAATATGTAGGCAACGGCTGAAACTGATCTCTCCCCGCTACTGGCTCCGCTTACAAGGATCGGAGGCTTGCCAGGGAACTGAACAACCATGTCTATTCCGCCAGCAAACGGTTCCTCAGGCTTCTCCAATTTAAGAACGGCTTCTCCACCACCCGTGAGTTTCAAGAAGTACTCCCCGAATTTCTTGTTTATTTGATTGAATGCACTCATGAAAACCTCGCGTTTTTTCCGTTCAATTTCCTCCATGAAAGAGATTATGGCTTGCTTCTCCCTCTCAAGTTCGTTCATGCGAAGAGACAACTCTTTGTATCGTGAAATCTGTTCGGCGTAGTGGGACTGGGCTAGTTGATTGACGGCTCCGAGGCGCTCCAGTTCGAACCGCATCAGCTTAAGCGATGATTCCGCCGCCACGAGTTGATCTGGCGAAACTTTTAGGGGTTCCTTGTAGCCGATTTCCCCCAGCCGATAAGAATGTTGATCCTTTCGCAGCTGGAGCGTTTGGAGTTCAAGTTGAAGTCTGTTGTGCAATTCGTCAGCTTTCTCATACTCAGCGTCTAGTCTGTGTAGTTTCTTGTCGATGCTGTCAATTTGGGATACGAACTTCTTTGCCTCTTTTCTGGCTGTTAAAATGGAACGGGAGAGCTCTTCCTTCGAGGTTTCGAGTTTTGGGAGTTCCTGTTCAAGTTCCTCTTTCTGTTGAATTGCCTCCCCAACCTCCCTCTCCACGACAGAGAGCTGTTGGCTTACTTTTCCGAGCTGAATCCTTATGTTGCTAGAAGCCGTTACGAGAACATTTTTGAGCTTAGACTCGAGGGTTTTCAGGTTAGTTTCTACGCTAATAAGCCTCTGCCTCGACTCTATGACTTCTTCAGTCAGTTTTTCTCGCTGAATTTCCATTTCCTGGATTCGAGACGGATCCGTTTTCTGTCTCAGCGCAACCAATTCGTTGTTTAGGTCCTGCATCTCTTTCTTGAGGGCTTCGCGTTGGGCTCTTCGGAGTTCTACCTCTGTCTTTTCCTTTTCAAGTCGCCTTTGAGCGTGTTGAATGAGTTTCTCGACGCGTCTTGTGTTGCGTTTAGTTTGCTTGGTGTTTCTGCGTATTCGCGTGATTTCACTTTCGAGGGCGGTTATGGCTTCGGCTAGTCTGGCGATCTGCACTCGAGTTTTGTCGATTTCTTCCTCGAAGTTAGTCATTTCGTCCTCTCTTCTCGTCAGGTGCTCTCGGAGGGTCCTCACCGCCTCGTCTAAGCTTTTGACAGCGGACTCGCTTGGAATGACGGAGGAGAAGTCGATGGGAGAACGATAATATCCGCTCTCTAGTCCTCCACCAGCCTCGTAAAGATCCCCGTTAACCGTGACTGCACGATAGCCGCCACGGGAAGCTGCAAGAGCAGCCTCATTATTCCCTGCTATCAAAGTGTCTCCAAAAACGAAAACCACGGCGGGCTCAAACCGTTTTTCGCACTTGACAAAACTGGAGGCAACACCCCTCACCCCACTGATTTGCGAGGGATTGACAGGTTTAACTGGCAGTTCCTTGAGGGGAATGATCTTCACTCTGCCGAGCTTCAAGCGTTTCAGTGTTTCGGCGCAAGTGAAGGCTGTTTCCAAATCTTGGACAACAATGGAGTTCAGCCAGCCAGCTGCTGTTGCCTCTATAGCCTCTTTGTAAGTACCTTCTATCTTGATCAGATTTCTTAGTCGTCCGTACACCCTAGGGATTACGCCGAGTTCTCCGAGTTCTTCGATGTTTCTTAGGGCTTTTTCCTCGCCTGCAACGGTTTCGGCGAGTTCTCGTTGGGTGATGAATTCTACGACCGCCTCTCGAGCTGACTCTGCGATCTTTCCTGCTTGGGATATCTCTTTCTCTATAGAGTCTTTCTGAATGATTCTCTGGTCTAGGGTTCTTTGGAGACTTTTGAGTCTGGTCTTCTGCTCTTCTTGAACGCTCTGGAGATCCTTGAGGGATGTTTTCAATTCGTTAAGGGTGGATGCAAATCTATCCTTGCGAGCGTTAAGATCTTGTAATCTGCCTGAGAGAACTCTGATTGTTGTTTGACTTTGAACTTGATCAGTTTGAAGGTCTGCGAGGTTTTGGTAGAGCCTGTCTAACTGTTGCTCAACTTGCCTGATTTTTTCGCTGTTTTCACCTAGGTTTGCCCAGAGCTGTGCAGTTTCGGTTTGGAGAGCATCGTGCTGGGATTGTTTGGTCCCAATTGTTTCGGATATACTATCATGCATCCGTTTCAGTTTTCGAATTTCCTTGCGGTTTTCGGTAATTTCATTTCTGATTGCTTCAAGTTGTTGAAGGTTGTTCTCTCTCACTTTCTTAAGCCCTTCGAGGCTTGCTGTCCCTGCCCCAATTTTTGTTGTGAGTTCGGTTAGCTTCGATTTGACTTCGCCTATCTCGATTTGAACTTCGAGAACGCGGGTTCCGCCCTCCTCAACTTTTTCTGAGCTAAGTTGCCTCCACTCAGTTTCGACTTCGTGGCGTTGAGTTCTAAATTCTTCCCTCAGCTGCCTTAAGTTTTCAACCTTGCTTCTGATCTCCTCGACCTTTGATGAAAGGTCGGCAATTTTTCCTTCGACTTCCGAAATTTCGTGGGATACCTTCATGGCTTCGAACCGTTTGATTTCCTCTTGAATGAAGTCGTGGCGGAGCAACTCATTGCGTTCCCTCTCTAGATCGTCCACCCTCTTCTGCACCTCGTCTATCCGGCCCATGGCGGTTCGAATAGATATCTCGGCGGCTCGAAGTCTCTCTTCGGCTTCAGCCTTTTCGGCGTCATACTGGGCTATGCCAACCAAGTCGTCTATGATCTTTCTGCGTTCGTATGGGGATATCTCAGCCATGCGTGTGATGGTTCCCTGCACGATCACGTTGTGTCCAGTTGGGCTGATTCCAGCCATGGACAATATGTCGACAGTGCGGGTTCTGGAAATTCTCCTTCCGTTAAGCCGATAGATGCTTTGGCCGTTTCTGTGGACTTCACGAGAAATGGTTACGGTGCTGGTGTCCACGGGTAAGCGGCTATCAGAGTTGTCGAACTGAATAATAACCTTAGCATGACTTGCCTTCTCCACCTCTGCTTCTGGGCTTCCGTGAAATATGAGTTTTGAGAAATTTTCAGCTCTGAGTCTTCTGGAGCTCAGCTCGCCTAACCCGAACAGAATAGCGTCTACAATGTTTGTTTTTCCACTGCCGTTTGGCCCTGTGAGCACGGTGAAACCCTTGTCTAGCAGGATGGTGGCAGCTTTTGAACCAAAAGACTTGAATCCCCTCATCTCAATCTTCTTGATATGCGGCATTCTTGAGCTGTCCCTCGTGATTTTCAGCTCTGGGGGTTGCGCCTAACTCCATCTGAGCCATTTTTAGAAAAATATTGTAGAAAACTCGTTTTAACTCTTGTGCAAGCAAAGGTCTAAGTTTTTTCTCCTTTTCTTTCGACTTGAAGCTCTTCAGCCATCTTTTTGACGAAAACCTTGACTTTTTCAACATCACCGTAAACGAGCATATAGCCGTTTTTTTGCATTTTGCTTGAAAGTTTGTTTTCCTTCGCCAACCTTTTTATGTCGTCCTTTGTCATGTCTTCTGAAATCTGGACTCGCACCCAGTGTTCGCCCCTTGGGAGTCCTGGGACAAACCTAGGGGCGGCTTTCTCTTCCTCCTCAGGAGCCCTTCTGGCTTTATCTAGCTTCTTTATCCAATTTTCAACGTAGTCTGAGCCGAATCTTTCCTGCACAGTGAAGGCGAGGTATGATTCTACGTTTTCCATGTACGTCTCGATCCTCGGACGGTTCTCAAGGTGGGTTGGGTCGGCTTTCAGAATCTGTATCATGGTTTTGGCAGAGCGCAAGTCGTTCATCACGTTGGGTGGGATGGTCTCTCCCCTCCTTCGGAGTTCTGTGATCATGTCAGCTAGCACCTTCCACGCTTCTCCATAACCCATTTTTTCACACCTCTTGCGGGTGCTCCACCCGTCCTTGTATCGATCATTCCTTTTCCTTAAGTTTACTGCATAACTGTTTTATATCGCCTTCTCTACAACTGAAGAGGCAACATGTGTTTGGATGCGTGAGGTGATGAAATGAGTGTGTTTGCGGTGCCCGGGGCTTATGACCGTGCTATAACAGTGTTTTCCCCAGATGGGCGCCTATTTCAGGTTGAATACGCCCTCGAAACTGTAAATCGCGGAGCAACTATATTGGGAATCATCTGCTCTGAGGGAGTAGTTTTGGGGGCGGAAGAGAAAATTGAAACAAAACTACAAGACCCGACTTTTACTTGGAAACTTTACGAAATAGACGAGCACTTGGGTGCGGCGGTTGTCGGCTTGGGATCCGACGCCCGCATTCTCATAGACCAAGCGAGAATTTACTCTCAGAGCAACCGATTAATGTATGATGAACCCATAGATGTGGAGGTTCTCACAAAGCGCGTCGGAGACATAAAACAACTCTACACTCAACACGCAGGGGTCAGACCCTTCGGGGTCTCCATAATCTTTGGTGGTGTAGACAAAACAGGAAACAGATTGTTGTCAACTGATCCAAGCGGATCTTACAGAGGCTACAAGGCTGTTGCGGTAGGTATTGGCCGCGAGTCGGTGGAAAACATCCTAAAGGGAGAGTATAAGGAGGACCTGACACTCGACGCGACCATTAAACTCGCAGTGAAATGCCTTGTAAAGGCGCTTGAGGCAAGAGGAGAAGCGCCAAGACTTAAGATAGCCGTGATCCCAACCGAAACAAAGCGACTCCGAATGCTGACCGATGAGGAGATAGAAGGCTACCAGAAGGGTCTCCAGGGCAGTGGAGCCCATGAGTGAGCGCTACACGGTTGCGCGCCTAACCCGTGAAGGAGAGCACTTCGAGGTCCTCGTCAAACCGCAACCCGCCTTTTCCTACAAACTCGGAAAAATCAAGTCACTTTCCGAAGTGTTGGTCAGCGACACCGTTTTCACCGACGCCAACAAAGGACTGAAACCCTCAGAAGACAAGCTGCTTAAAGCTTTCGGAACCACGGATCCTCTCAAGATAGCCGATGCAATCCTGAAGAAGGGTGCTTTGCAGTTAACTACGGAACAACGGAAACAATTAATCGAAGAGAGACGAAGACAAATCATCTCCTTCATATCCCGTCAATCCGTCGATCCGAGAACGAATCTTCCCCATCCCCTCATACGAGTAGAGCAAGCGATGGAGCAGATTCACTATTCGATCGACCCCTTTAAGGAAGTTGAGGAACAAGCAAAAGAGGTTGTAAAACTCTTACGTCCAATCTTACCCCTAAAAATGGAAAGGGTCTCCGTGGCTGTCCGCGTCCCACCCGAGCACGCGAGCAGAGTTTACGGAACCGTTAAGGGATTCGGCACCATAAAACGTGAAGAGTGGCGAGCTGACGGATCATGGTTCGCTGTTGTGGAACTGCCCGCTGGCCTTTACGGACCCTTTCTTGAAAAGCTAGGAGAGATGACTCGAGGTAACGTTGAAGCAAAAATGGTTTGAATGAATCTATACGTTTGAGGTGATGAATTTGCCTACCTTCTACGAAAAAAGAGAAATTGTAACACCCGGCGACCTGCTTGCGGAAGACGATTACGTGGCTGGCGACAACACGTACAAAGAGGACGGAAAGATTTACGCTACGAGAGTTGGACTGGTCCAGTACGAGGATCGTAGAGTCTATGTGGTTGCATTAAAAGCATTTT
>Ga0315309_1002679_pt1 | contig 10355 bp, 9 predicted proteins | sample TDP4_MG_FD_203080 | JGI IMG/M metagenome (GOLD analysis project Ga0315309, IMG submission 203080) | Freshwater sediment microbial communities from Lake Towuti, South Sulawesi, Indonesia - TDP4 | ecosystem: Environmental > Aquatic > Freshwater > Lake > Sediment | place: Indonesia: South Sulawesi...
CCTGCAAGCGTGACACTTGGAGCCTTAGTTGAAGATATTATAGGGAAAACATATGACTGGAGTAGGTATCTCATAAGTTTCGCTGAATTTCCAGTTTTATACAGCGTCTATAAAATGAATCAACGAATAGGCTCCAAATTCACTGGAAGAAAACGTCTGCAAACTGGTTTCGAGTTACTTTTGCTGACCTATGAACGAGTGGTAATAGGAATGCTCGTGGCTATAAGATGGGCGCTTTTCATCCGTCCAGGCGAATTCTTTCTCTACTATTTCTTGCTAAAGACGCCGCCTCACATACTCGGGGTCTTCATTCTATACCCCGTGGCTAAGACTGTCAAGGGTAGAATTCAAAAATTCATTTTCGTCTAAAAAACTGCAACAATAGTATCGCACTTGATTTATAGTCGAGCAACCTGCCACGTACGCCTACCTATCATCCTGAAACACCGACAGCAACCTGGAAGAAATTTCCCCTGTTTCGCCATCCTCAACATTGTACTCCTAAACTTCCTAAACTTTTTGTCACGCAACAATTCCTCTACGCTGTGAAGCTTCAAATTTCCAGCAGCATAGTCAGTAGCGCATAAATTTAGGAGACCGTTACATTCAACTCCCGCAAGAGCAAAAGCCGCTAGGCATTTGCTTCCCTTAGGCACCCACGCCATGTTCGTGTAGTATTCTTGAATTTCTCTTGGGCTAAAATCTGGTCGGAACTCCACATATAAGTTTGTCTTCAATTGTCTCCCCTTCACTTTTGAAGTTTCCTCCAGAAGTTCAGTTACATTAATTTTGTCTGTCTCATGGTGACAACAGCAACTTCTCCAACTCTTCCTTCCAGATGGACCGAACAACTTTGCCCATTCCACTTCATGGGCATCAACCACTTCTTCCGTTAGAAAATCACTGTGACTAAATTGCAAAACATCTATCTTCAACTCTTCAGCCAGATCGACCATTTCACAAAAATGTCTATAATTAGACTGAAGAATCGGACAGTTAAATCGTATCATGGGCAAGGTTTTTTTCCTTCTGAACTTCACCAGCGATTTAACGCCTTCAACGGCTGCCTCAAATGACCTTGATACTCCTGTTTCTCCATCATGAATTGATGAATTAGGTCCAAGTACTGAAAAAATTATACCATCTAAGCCCACCTCCACCAGCTTCTCAGCCACCTCTTCAAAGATGAGAGTTCCATTGGTTTGAACCTCACAGGTTAACCCTCTCCTTTTTACATGTGCAACAATTTCCAACAAATCTTCTCGCAGAAGCGGCTCTCCGCCTGTTAAAATGATATTTGGCTTATAATGTGCAAGTTTGTCGATGATGTCCTTCCACTCATTTGTGGAGAGCTCTTCGCCTAAGAGCGCATTTTTCTCGGTGAAATATCTAGCATTTCCCCACTGCCAACACATCTTACAACGTAAGTTACACCGCCTCGTGATATGTAATGTATGCATAAAAGGCGGAAGAGTGATGTCTTCAAATAGTCCATAGTCTACCTGAAGGTCCCATAACAATCTTCGTAAAGTGAAATTGATGCCACGCGGTATATCCTGCCTAAACATCGTGAAATATTTTAACGCAAGCCTAGGATGATTTTTCAGTAAGTGGAATCTTCTCTTCACTACCATATTGAATCTCTAACCAATTTTAGATAGACTTGTCAATAAATTTGTCGTAGATGCACCTAAATGTAATTATATTTCGCATTTTCTACGCTTTAATTATAATAGATTAATTCCAAATACTCCCTTTATCACCTACTAAATAAGGAGCTTAAATTTTGCAGCCAGCCTTTCGACAGTTCCTCGCCGCGTCTTCTACACGAATTCTAAGTACACTTATAAATGCGTTGACCGCCATTTTGTTGGCCAGACTTTTATTACCGGAAAATTACGGGCTATTCACCTTAGTTTTCACCACAATAACTGTTGTTAATACATTTGCTGATGTTGGACTATCCACAGCTGTAGTGAAGTATGCAGCGGAAACCGAGAAAGACGCTGACATTGTATGGACTGGCTTTATAATCGACGCCACAGCCACATTCGCAGTCTTCGCATTCAGTCTTCTTTTAGCTGGAGCTCTTGAAAGCCTCATGGGTAGACCTATCAAGAACCTGTTAATCATTTTCTCACTTTTTCTCGTTCCATGTTGTTTTGACATATTCTTTTCAAGGCTTCAGGCTAGAAGAAGAATTGAACTTTTATCAGCACTAAGATTAACTGAAGCCTCTCTAGAGGGGCTTTTCTCAGTCAGCCTAGTATTGTTAGGTTACGGCGTTCCTGGTGCTTTGACAGGTTACATCGCCGCTAAAACTCTGACCACGATCATTGCGATCGGCTATGCTGGTGTTAGGGGGAATTTCAATTGGGGGTTGGGAAAATCTCTTCTTTACCTGGGTTTCTTTGTTTATTTATCTAACCTAAGCTTGTTCTTCATCACCAGAGCTGACAGGGTAGTATTAGCTTTCTTTAGAGTTTCGAATGAGGCCATAGGCTGGTATTCTGCGGCTCAAGGTTTGGCAGACTTAATGATTCTCATTCCTGTAGCGTTTCGCGTAGTAGCTATGCCCATAGTTTCAAGGGCGCACATAGAAAACGACTTTGAGAAAAATAGGAAAATCTTTGAAGCATCGATCTACGGTTGCGGCTTCTACGTGATTACAGTAACCATACCTTTACTGGTTTTTTCTTCATCAATAATCCACTTAGTGTATGGAAGTAGCTACGCTCCAGCTGTTCAAGTACTTCAAGTAGGGGTGTTCGCCAGCATTTTTTTCTCAATTTCCACAGTCCTTTTAACATTCTTCTACGGTACTGGAAGGGCTGAGGCTGTGGCACGCATTGGTGTTACTCAAATGTTGTGTTTCATCCTGCTTCTATCGGTGTTCATTAACATATTTGGTTATATTGGTGCAGCCATCGCGGATGATTTAACTCAAGCGATTGGAGTATTCTTATTATTCTGGGAGATTAAACGAACCCTGAGGTTTAAAATCCACTTTAGTCTAGAAGCTATTAGAAGCTTTTTTAAACTTCTTCTAGAGCAAGCGGGGTTAAAAACTGCAGGCGCACCTTAGAAACTGTTAGAAGTTTCGAAATTAATTTTGCATCTATCTGTGTAAAACTCAATTTATTGTGATAACAGGAGTAAGCTGGAACTTATCTGTCCTCATTTTGTTATGTTAATTAACGTGACCTAATCATAATTAATAAGAGGGCGCTATATTATTATAGAACAATAATCTACCATTAAATTGACGAATATCCACTTGAGATGGGGTCCATATAAATATGCCAGTTAAATTTAGAAAAATGTTGAAGGCTCGTAAAGGCGTTGGAACAATTATAGCAGCTATAATGATTATTGTAACGATCATATTTTTAACCTTGAACACTACGCTCTGGGCGAACAAAACAACCACAACAATGGCGGAGAGCGATTCAGACCGAAGGCTTGAAAACGTTACCTTTACCAACTCATGGACAAATACAAACACTTCTACCAAATACCCCTCATCTTACTCCATCCCAGACGGAACCTTTGTTAGTGGAGATTTGAGCAGCGTTCAGTCTGTCGACGCTAATTACCTTACAGTCTCAGCTACAACTGTTACACTGCCAACTCTTTATGCTCATCGTGAACAAACAGCGATAAACGGAACATCGTACTACCAGTTTAAAACATCCACACCGGACTCCGCAGTACTAAACCTCACCACTCCTTGGACGCAGACAGCTGGACGTTACGGCGGCTGGAAATTCCTATATCCCCTAGCCAATCTAAGCCTCCCCGCAGTCACATGGACATTCAGTTACTATGCCCGTTGGTGGGGTACGACTGGGGGCAAATGGGGAAATCCCACTCCCCACTGCGACGTTAACATAACTATCCGCAAATCCGACGGCGGCATAAGATCAACTATAGCCACAAACGTAGCGACCTCAGGCACTCTTTCAAGTACAGGATATACCTTGGTCAGCGGAACCTACGCGTTCCCAGGGTACTCAGTCCTTAATCAGACTGATTACTTAGAAATAGACTACTACATCCATTTTACTGTGACGAGCAACTGTCCTTTCATGGGTTCTCTCCTAATTGAGAATGCCGGGAATCCTACTAAAATAACAGGTTTAGGAACCTGCTACCTAGTGAATACTAAGTTTGATTTTAGCGGAGTAAAAGCCGATCAACTTGTCCTCAACATAGTAAGCCTATACTCTGTAGGTTCTGTTTCATGTAAATTTTTAGTGTACAACTACGCTATGGGCAGCTGGGCGAATCTACTGACCTACACTTCTAGCTCAACTGCTAACACTAAGGAATGGAAAAATGTTACAATAACTACAGCAGACATAGAAAAATATGTTTCAGGTGGTATAGTTAGCGTCATGGTTCAAGGGGCCCATACGTCCACTTTCCAGCAGAAGGTGGACAGAGTCAAATTCGACATTTTCAGGAAGGACATTTCCTTCACTTTTACAAATCGAGGCCCGAAAACAACGCACCTTATCGCATTATGGGTTACGTGTCCAACACCAATTAATGGAACAAGCCATCATATTTACACAGCTCCTCAATTCGACCTACTCATTAACGTAACGAAACCTAAAGACTACACACTGCACTTTGGTTGGGTGTCAAACGATAAGTTTACCTTTAAGGTAATCACTGAACTGGGCAGTAGCTTTAGTTTAAATGCAACTGCACCCTAGTTTTCACGTTCAAAAATCTCTGGATCGAGAAGAGCTTCTGTGTTCAAGTTTTCGTTCTCCTCCAAACATATGGATACCTACTCCTTATGTGGTTAAAGAAGGCGATTGTGTTAACTATGGCTTCTGCGGATATGGTGATCAGTATTTTCGGTAAGAAGCTAGCGCTGCATTCATTAATAGCTCGTTTGAAAACAGGAAAAATAGTTGTAATTTTTCCTGAAAAAAATAATCCCTCAAGAGTTATTGGGTAAACTCCAAGGATACGTTTTACTTGGTGATGTCCAACTACTACTCTTACTCTTTGGGTGACAAATTCCGCTACGTTGCTGGTTCCAGTTATGAATACTGTTGAGTTTTTGTCATAAAAAACATGGTAGCCTCTTTTCTTAGCCTCAATCGAGATAAAAGCATCCTCATTAACCACGTTTGGAGGAATTTCTGTGCAGACGTTCCTTTTTAGAGCCATCATTTCTCCAGAGGCGTGAGATAATTTACCTATGGAATTAAGGTAGTTGAGGGTATGGTGGTGGAGTTTCCATATGAAATGGGTTAGAGAGTTCGCTAAACCAGCTGTTGGATTTACAGGTATAGGATGGCTTCCTACAACACCTATGTCCTCAGCTGAGAACAACGTATCTAAAAGCGAGTTTAAACTGTCATTCCCCGGCTGAGCATCAGCAGCAACTAAAACTAGAGCATCGCCGATGTATTCATGTAAAATTTTGTTAACCGCCGTAGCTTTTCCTCCTCGTTCCTCCTCCTCAATAAGCTCCACCCTTTTATCCTCTCTACTTAGCTTTCTGACAATTTCAGGGGTGGAATCTGTGCAACCGCTTGCCACGACTATTATTTCTTCCAAACTGAATTTTTCGCTTAGATGTTGGTTCAATACATTAATGACTAATTGTCGAATGTTTTCTTCTTCATTATGAGCGCAAATGCCTACACTAAATTTCTCCAAGACCCATCACACAATCGTTTATCGTTATCTTTGTTATTAGTTAATTCTATCAAGATAGATAGCGTATTTAGAAGTTCTTCGCAATTAACTTAGGATTAGAAAATTAGAAATTGAGACTCTAATGTGCCTTGGGTGTTCCATCCTAGCTGATCCAGTAACACCTACAATAGTAATTTCCAGCAGGTTATAATTGGCGCCATGTTATTCTCTTTGGGAGCGAGTCTATGTAATTCCCATGTAAAGCCATTCAGCTATGTTTTCTGCTAGTTTTGCGTCATCTGCCGTTGTCATGCCGCCGTTCCAGTCAGCGAAGGTGTTTGTATCTGTTGCTACAACAACCCTGCCAAGACCATAGTTAGACGCTGCAAGTGTGATTATTGTTTTCGATGGATCAAACTTGTCAACGCCTTTTGCCAACCACACCGCAGGTGAAGAGACGGTTAAGTTGCCAGCATCCCAGACTTGGTAGGAGCTTATCCCTGTAGTAACCGGGTGAGTGTTAATGGTTGTAATTGTGTCCCAGCTGGTGCATCCTGTCGTAAAGCTGATTCCGTAATACTGAATTATAGCATTCATCCTGTAATCGTCCTCTCTATAGGGGCCCCAAATGGCTGCGATGTCATATTCGCCTATAACGAATAGACCTCCGCCTTGAGAAACGAATGCATTGATAGCTGCAATTTCATCAGTTGTGAATGCCACTCTTGGCATAGCGATAACTAGCACTGAGTACTGCTCCAACAGTTGCAGGGTGATCGGAGAATTTAGGTTCTTATCAACCTTGTAACCTTTGCTCTGTAGATAATCGCGCCACTGAGAAAAGCCCCAAGCAATTTCATGGTTGTTTGGATCCGTTGGATCAAGATAAATGCGTTCATCATGGGATTCGTCGAATAGTATTGCGGGAGGTTTATTGGGTTTATTTACATATCCTTGGGTGCTTATACTGTATTCTCCAAATTTGTTTTCAGGCGGGAAATAATTCACCGGTGCAACCCATGGAGCAGGTTTTATCTCTGATTTCACGTATCCATGTAGGTGGAAATCCTTCTCTTTGCCTGTGACTGTGTTTACTGCTTCTCCATGAATCTCAACTAATCCGTATCCGAAAATGCGGTTTTCTTCTATTTCAATTTCCCAATGTTTGTTCCTGTTGTATTTTCCTTTTCCCTCTTTAATTTCCCATTCGCCCTTATATGGTCCATCTGAAAAACTGAAGTAGCCTGAAGTTAATTTAAACTCAGTTTCCATGAAATTATCTGAAGTGTGGGTTATTTTCGCAATGATCTGCATTGTAACCATTCCCAACGGATTTGGGATTACCCCTTCCTTATTCCTTCCATAAACCCCTGTTACATCAGTGGTGAACACTCCACTCGCCTTAGCGGCTTGTGTGGTTTTTACGGCCTGCAGGGTCGGGTTTAGGGCTAGGAGAGAGAGGAGTAAAATAGCGAAGGCTATATGCTTACCAAAGAGGCGTCTCATTTTTACCCTCCCCAATATACCCTTCTTCTATATTATTATAGAACAATAATCGATTTTTAAGGCTTTCGCTTTTATCCTAAACGTTAAATAACCCAAAAATGTTCTAGAATATTGTGTCTCAACTATGCATAAAGAATCCGTACCCCGCTCCCCTTATAGAAGCCGGATGGACATCATAGCTGAAATACTCAAAATAGCTACTTCTGGTGCTAAGAAAACTCAGATAATGTACGGTGCTAACCTCAGCTACAAACTTCTTAATGCCTACATAGATCTTCTCACCAAGGAGGGTTCACTGACCCTACAGAGCGACCGTTACTACACTACTGAGAAAGGAAAAATATTCCTTGAGAACTATGGAAAGCTCGCGCAACCAAAAACTGGGATAGAGATTGAAAGAAAACTTAAGGGCAAACCATTAACAGCGGAATTCATTGAAACTTATCGAAAACTAATAAAGCCCTAAAAGAAACTACCGCCAATTTTTATTCTCTCAGCTATAAATCATCACTTAGAAAACGTATTACTCTCAGAAATATATTCATAATACTTTGAAAAATAAGCAAACTGATTCCTGGCAGATGTTTGTATAAAATTTAATTTTCAACAATCACAACTTTATTGAAAGATGATATAAACGTATAAATGAGTCAAAGACGATTTCTTTGCGCGTGAAGAGTTGTGTCGGGAAGAACACTCAAAAATTGGGAAAGGGAAAGAAAAGAACCTATTTTTAGCAGTACTATGCAGAAGCTACGTACAGCGCCTCCCTTGAAAGATAGGCTTTCAAGCGCTATTTATCGCCTTAAAGCTGTATCAAGCAAGTTAGATGAAAAAATCTCTAGGTTAGAGCAAAGAGATAGAGAGTCCTTCCTCAAATGCACGGATGCGGAGATGGCGAAAGATCATGCACGTGCAGGAGTATACGCGAATGAGTGTGCGCAACTCCGAAAAATGATTAAGATCCTTCTTAACGGCCAAATGGCAATTGAACAAGTAGTAGTTAGACTTGAAACTTTACAGGATTTTGGTGATGTTATGACGCAGGTAGCTCCCCTGGTGCCCATTGTGCATTCAATTAAAACTCACCTTATGGGCGTTGTGCCTGAAATATCGCGTGAGTTAGAGGTTGTTGGTGGAACATTAAATAACCTTGTAGTTGAGGCTGGAGAGGCGACTGGAATAATCAGATATGACGCATTGGTTTCAGGAGAGGAAGCTGAAAATGTTCTTAGAGAAGCAAGCGCTGTCGCGGAACAAAAGATGAGGGAGAAGTTCCCAGATTTACCCACCACGCCTCAGGCAGAACCGAAGGAGGCTTATTCCAGAAGTTAACTCTTCCTTAAAAGTTTAGGAGGTGAATGGTGAGTGAGTTTACTTGTGGCCGATAAAATTATCCTAAGTTTTATCGTAGTTCTCGTAGCTTTATCTCTGAGAATATTCTCAAAGAAAATCATTAAAAATCGATTTAAGGAATTGACTGACCACGAGAACATCATACATATGATGAGTCTAGTGGTGCTTATCTGTGTATGCGGTGCTATTCTTTATCTCTGGGATGTAATTTCTCTATTCGTAAGTCTTGTAACTACTGTTGGTATAGTTGGAGTAATTTTTGGGTTTACGATAAAAGACATATGGTTATCCGATGCCTTTGCAGGTATAGCGCTGACTCTTGACCACTCACTAAACATCGGAGACCAAGTTGAGATAATGGAAAAGAAAGGCACTATCAGTAGAATAGCGTTAACAACAACTAGAGTGATGACTGAAGATGGCTACATACTTATTGTACCTAATAGAAAACTTAAGGAAGAAATAATCGCTATTAAATGAGTGATTTAAGCCACTTGAACTGCAGGAGCTGTTTCCTCTTTAACCGACTCTCGGAATGATGCGCTGCAAGCAGGGCACTTGTATAGGTATATCGAGAATTTCATGTGGTTTTTTCGACTCTCAAATGTCCATTGTTTATTTGAGGTATCTATCTGCGCTCCACATTTATGGCAGTTCGTAGGTCGTGTAGGTGGGACTGTATGCTGCGGCTCTATGTCTGCTACTGCGGGTGAGGTTACTTGAGGCTGTTCGGGTGTTACTGTTTCAGCTGGTTTTTCCGCCTGTGGCGCTATAGGAGGATTTTCAACAATGAGTGTCTGATCAGGCGGAATGGGTTCTCCTAGAGAGGACGGTGTTTCTTGAGTAGTTTCCTCTATAGTCACAATTTTCACTGCGATTGGCTGCTCCTCTGTTGGTAATGGGGACGCTGTTTCTGCAGTTGTTTCCTCTTTAGCTGAGGCTTGTTGTTCTGAGGTTGTTTCTGGGGCAGGTGTTGTTTCTTCTTGGCTGGGTTGAGCTTTAGTCTCTTCTTTGACAGTTTCGACTGGTTGGGTTATTTGTTCGGCGGGCTGCGTGATAACCTCTAATGTTTCTTCGATCACTCTGTTCAGTTGGTCGTAGTGTTTCTTGGCTATTTTGTATATTTGTTCTCTAAGTTCCCATTCGCTGATTCCTGATTCCCTTATCTTTGCAATCTCTTCAGCCAATTGGGGGTAACTTAACGCATCTCTAAACCAGTTCTCAAAGTCGCCGCGGAAAGTATGAAACTCCACAGATTTCACATCAACTATCTCGATTAAATCACAGAACTCCCTAAGACTTGAAGCCCATGTGCCTGTTGGCTGACCTAGACTCACATAGAAACGGAAACTTTTCTCCGACGGCAGCCTACTCAGAATCCTCTCAGCCTCCTCCCTCGTAATAGCCAGCTCAACCGGCGTTTCCACATTAGAATCTAAACTTGAAATTGCCAAAATTTTTCACCGTAAGTATATTGTCAGTAAAGGTAAAATATTTTTAAAGACGTTTCAACCGCTTTCTAAGCACATTTTCCACTGAAAACCACAGTATCATCATAATATTCATAACAAATATGTGTAGAATAAATTCAATTTTTGCGAGCTAAATGAAAAAAATGAAAATAAAAATTATCTCCAATCATCACCCTATTTAAAGCAACTTTTGAGTTTGTATCAAACTCAAGTACTTCAACGTAATACTGTAATTCGATTTACCAAGTTGGCTTTTGAAAGTTTTCTTGAAATATCCTTCTACGCTACGGCTTTTTTTAACTAAAAAATTTTCTCGAAGTTTAAAGGCGTCCTTCATATCATTTGTGTTTGCCACAATTA
>Ga0315309_1002681_pt1 | contig 10352 bp, 10 predicted proteins | sample TDP4_MG_FD_203080 | JGI IMG/M metagenome (GOLD analysis project Ga0315309, IMG submission 203080) | Freshwater sediment microbial communities from Lake Towuti, South Sulawesi, Indonesia - TDP4 | ecosystem: Environmental > Aquatic > Freshwater > Lake > Sediment | place: Indonesia: South Sulawesi...
GGTCACGAACCCGTTTTCGATTTTAACATTGTCTCCAACTTCTAGGGGGATTATCTTGTCGTCCCACAAAACGAGTTTCATAGAGCCACTCTTGTCGCCGACCTCTAACTCCAGGATTTCATGGTCAACACCTGCACTAGTCACAACCTGCCTGGATTCGGAGGCGTTCAAAACCTTCACAGTAATGTTAACGTGACTCATTCCAGGCTTAAGATCTCGTATGTTCAAGAGTCATCACTGAACGGTTCCTCAATACATCTTGTAGTGTTCTTAAAGATTTGTGAGCCGAAGCAAGACAAACTGTGAGGTATCAAATTTTTATATGAGGTGTGTCACCATAGAGGATACTATGCGAACTAGTTACTTGAAGAGAGAAACCCTTCTGATACAAATCTCCCTCATGACGGTCATGACCGCATTGGTCGCCGTGGGGACCCTCATAATCCGAATCCCAAACCCGATGGGCGGCTACTTCAACGTCGGAGACGTCATGATTTTCGTAAGCGCATTAACCTTTGACCCTATCGTGGGCGGTTTCGCTGGAGGAGTAGGCTCGGCCATTGCGGACCTTATTGGGTTTCCACTGTTTGCCATTCCCACTTTGGCCATCAAGGGATTGGAAGGCTTCCTTGCTGGTCTGATCACGAACAGAAAAAGCGTTTTTAGAGACATACTCGCGGTGGTCGTGGCTGGAGGCGAGATGATAATAGGTTACTTTCTGGTCGAACTGTATCCGCTTCAGTGGGGGTTAGGCGGCGCACTGGCAGAGGTTCCAGGAAATGTGGCTCAAATCGTCATCGGAGGACTCGTAGGAATTCCCATAGCCTACGTAGTGCGGAGAAGGCTGCCCGAAATCCTGAAATACTAGTCCGTTTTTCACGCAATCATCTTCACTCAATCTTTTATATCGTTGACCACAATTGTTAACCTTGAAGCCGAGGCTTAAAGAATGAGAACGCATTCGCTTTCTATCGGCAAACTCGACCCCCAAACTCTCAGAAAAATTGTTTTGAGTAATCTCGGAGCATCGGATCCTCGCATATTGCTTGGTCCAGACATCGGTGAAGACGCCACGGTCATCGACTTTGGAGACAGAGCCCTCGTTGTTCACTCAGACCCCATAACAGGCGCTGTGGAAAACGTGGGCAGACTAGCCGTGAACATCTGCACCAACGACATCGCCACCCGTGGAGTACGCCCTTTATGGATATTAACAGTGCTTCTTCTACCCGAGAACCTCAGTTCAGCTCAGCTCGAAAATATTACGACCCAGATTGACGAAGCCGCCAAGGAGTTGGGCGTCGCCGTCGTTGGTGGACACAGTGAAGTCACTCCGGGCATCAACAGACCCATAATCGTTACAACCTCTCTAGGAGAAACCTTGAAGGAAAGGTTTGTGCGAACCAGCGGAGCCGAGATAGGCGACTCCATCATCGTGACGAAGGGCGCCGCCATTGAAGGAACAGCCATTCTCTCACACGAACTCGAATCATTTCTGCGAAGAAAAATGGACGCGAAAACGTTGGAGAGAGCCAAGCAATTCGTCAAGAGAATAAGTGTTGTGAAAGACGCCTTGACTGCCACTAGAGTGGGCGGGGTTCACGCCATGCACGACGCAACAGAGGGAGGAATCGCCGCTGGGCTACAAGAAATCGCTTGGGCTTCAAACGTTGGAATAATCGCCTCTGAAGAAAAAATACCTCTTTATGGGGAAACCAGACTGATCTGCAAAGCCTTGAAAATAGACCCCTTAAAAACCATCAGTTCTGGAACACTAATAATCTCGGCTCTACCAAAAAGAGCAAAAAAGATAGTTTCGGCACTCCAGAGAGAGCATATTCAAGCATCCATCATCGGCAGAGTTGTTGACAAGAGTAAAGGATGCTATATCCTGAGGACTGATGGAACAAAGCTTGATCTCTCAAAGCCCGTGAAGGAAGAGTTATGGAGGGTTCTACCAGACCTTTCCAAACATTGATTGATTTCGCGCACTTTCGTCACGTTTAAGGATGCAGGGAAGTTCAATGCGAACTCAGCCTCAGTTAATTTCGGTCATCGTTCCCACACTTCAAGAGGAAAAATACCTCTCGAAAACTCTTCCTAAACTTGTTCGCCTAAAACCATTGGTTGAGATAATAGTGGTTGATGGATTGAGCCAAGACAAAACAGTCGATGTCGCAAAGCGCTTTACAAACAGAGTTTTCCAGATTGGAAAGCGAGGGATAGCAAGAGCGAAGAACTATGGAGCCAAAAGAGCCAATGGAGAAATTCTGGTCTTCCTCGACGCCGACGTGAACGTTCCAGAGAATTTTGTAAACGAAGTTCTAGAAGTCTTTAGCAGCCCTAAAGTGGTTGGCGCCACTTGCAACGTCCTTTTTGTTCAGCCCAAGTTTCGCGAGGCAGTTTTCTCCAAGTTCTACAATTTTCTTATCCAAGCGAGTTTTTGGTTTAGACCGCATTGTCAGGGCAAATTTCTCGCAGTTAGAAAAAATGATTTTTTCAAGGTTGGCGGTTTTGATGAGAGTATGCCTTGTTTGGAGGACCACGACCTCGCGTTTCGTTTGTCAAAGCAGGGAAAGTTTGTCTTCGTCAAGGGTCTGACGGTCTACGAGTTTCCTCGGCGGTTTCGAAAACTGGGACTTTTGCGCGTCGTCGGAACATGGATGACTGACTATCTTTCTTTTCAATTCAGTGGTAAGCCAAAATCAAGAGTTTGGCACCCCGTGCGATAACCGCCCTCCAGAGTGCCTCATCTTTGGGGACTTTGTTTTGGCACCACTCTTATGCAACCATTAGCAAAAATGCTTCTCCTCACCTTGGAGTTTTCTTGCAGCTCTACGTCTCCACCCGCGACAACTGAACACCCGACAGACACGTTCTCGCCCAGTTTGACTGAGCCTCGAGCGTCTATTGACCCGTTGACCACCGTGCCTCTTTCAAGATTTACCATTCCCCCTGCAACCAAGTTTTCACCTATGAAAACGTCGGTTCCAACCATCATGTTTCCAGAAGCCTTGGCACTTCGAAGAAACTTGCATCTGTCTCCGATTGTAAGAGAGCCTTCTACAACCACGTTTTCTTTTATCTCAGAGCCTGCGGGGATTTCCTTGTCGCCAGTCAATCGAATGAGTGGTTCGTTTAATCTACAAACTTCAGCATCATCGGGCACTTGACTGCTCTCTACAATCTGTTGCAGATCTGTTTCCTCCAATTTGCGTGGACCTTTATCCCTTGGCTTTTTGATTTCTAAGAGAGAAGGCAAAAACAGAACTGCAATAACTCCGAACAAGACCAAGAGCAGAAGAGGTAGCAGCCACTCGTTTGGGAGCATTCAGAGTCCTCCTCCGTTGTGCGAGGTTTTCGACCATCTGAACGATTTTTTTCCGTTGACTCGTGACAGACTGATTTCCGCCAGAGCCTGACAACATATCAGTACATTAAACACGAAGGACAGCAACAACAGAGGTATGAGCCAAATCATCCACGTGCGTCTGTCCAGATAGGCGCCGACACCAACCTCGAAGAAGAGTGCAAAGTTTCCCACGCTGCTGTACGCAAAGATGGGAAGCAAAGTCAAAGCCGATTGAACCCAGAAAGTGGGCCAGAAGAAAAATATGGCGGCACCCAACAGCCACGACAAACCGACCAGAATTGGAATAAAATAAACGCTGAGAAGCAACAGCCCATCGACCTTTTCCCTCAACCGAAGCTTATCACTTCTCATGACTGGCGTTACGTGCTTGAAGAAACACTGCATGTGCCCAAGCGCCCATCTATGCCTCTGACGCCAATAAGCGCGCCAATTCTCAACGGCTTCCTCGTAGCACTCTGCCTCGTTAACGTATCGAACCTTGTACCCAGCCAAATAAACACGAAAGGTTAGGTCAGTGTCTTCAGCGAGCATGTGGGGGTTCCAGCCGCCCAGAGATTCGATTAAGTTTCGCCTAAAACCCCCAGCGGTTCCTCCGTATTGAGGGATTAAGCTGAGGTCGTCGCGTGCCAACTGGTCAACCCGGTAGCCGCCTATGCGCTCTAGCGCGACTAGTCTTGTGACTAGACTGGATGGCTCGTTCAAGACTGTGACTCTGCCTTGTACCGCTCCGACCTCGGGGTCGATGAAGTAGGCGCTCAGTTTCTCGATTATGTCGCGCTGAGGGTAATAGTCGGAGTCAAAGCAGAAAACGATTTCACCCTTGGAATTTTTCAAACCCTCGTTGAGAGCTTCGGATTTTCCGTTTCCTCCGTTCTCTGGACTGCGGTGAATCATCGAGACGTAGGCGTGACTTTCGGAGAATTCTTCTGCTATCTTGCCTGTTCGGTCGGAAGACGCGTCATCTATGACGACGACTTCAAGCTTGTCTTTTGGATACGTCAGCTCCGATATTCTGTGTAAAAGTCGACCTAATACCCTCTCTTCGTTGCGTGCAGGTATCAGAATCGTAACTTTTGGTCGGTGAGAAAGGCTGTGCGAAGTGTAGTGGGGTTGTCCTCGGCTGTAATACAAGGCGCTGAGAGAGAAGGCGTAGTGTCGCACGAGATAGACTAGCATCACCCCGACCAGAAGCAGAAACAACACGTGCACAACGAACACTTTAATTCGCCTCGCTCTTCCTCCGCTCAGCCCATACAATGAACGACAAGCCGAGGGACCAGACTGGAACTATCCACAGAAAGTCAACAACGGGTCCCGTCAGAAAACTCGCAACCGCGAAGGCTTCACGTCCAAAATGGTAAGCTACTAGAGCTCCAACTGAAAGCCTGAGCAGACTCCATGCCAATCCCACTCCGTTGCCCAAGCTTAACCAGAAGAGTTTGCACCACAACGGTCCATTAAGCGGGAAAGTGAGAAAAACGAAGAGCAGGCTGAAGATTGCCATGGAAAGCAGACCCGAATATTGTGGCGTTAAAGCGATTTGCGTCTCTGTTCCGACTGATGACTTCAAGCTTAACGCTAGTCCTTCGGGAGTCCAAAGTTTAACTGCGGAAATTTGCCCCAATGACAGGACTTGCATCAGAGCCTCAGATAGAAGGAATTGAAAAAGATGCACAGAGAGATAGGAAATGAACGCAACAATCACGACGCCGACTGCCAAGTGCAACAACCGAGGCTTGTCTCTCTGGGGAAAACTCGGGCTTCGCAGGCTTTTGGGGCGCAAAGACAACTAGTACTCCAAGTAACGGTTGTTTCAGATTTGGGAAAACGCAGATTCTTGGTAGGCTCGTCAGAGGCTCATGGAGGTCTAACCTGTTCTCCAAATCTGAATCTGAGGGTAAAACGTTGTTAGTCCGAGAAGGGTAAATAAGCTTTGCGAAACGCTCGTTTTCTCTTTGGTTCTATCAATCGATGTAAAATATAATGGTACTCACGGTTTGCAGCTTATCTTTCTGAGGAATGCCCTCATTTCTTTGGCATCGCTACCATTTTTTGGCTGTAAAGATTAATGGAATAGTTGACTATCTTCTTGGCTTCTTCGGCGTTTTTCCACGCCTTAAACTTCACCCATTTTTTGGGTTCTAACCTCTTGTACACTTCGAAGAACTCTTGAATCTCACGCAACTTATGTGGATGAACGTCTGAAACGTCTTTGAACCCGTCGAATCTTGGGTCGCTCACTGGTACAGACAAGATTTTCGGGTCTTCTCCTTCTTCGTCTTCCATTATCAAAACTCCGATGGTTCGGGCCTTGATTATGCAACCCACTTCTAGAGGTTCATAGCTTAAGACCATGATGTCCAAGGGGTCGTTGTCGTCGAACCATGTTTGAGGAATGAAGCCATACTCAACTGGAAAAACCACTGACGAGTGAAGGACGCGGTCTAACACGAAGGCTTCCCATTCGATTTTGTATTCGTACTTGTCTCTCGACCCACTTATGACCTCAACAATCACGTTAACTATGTCTGGAGGTTTGTCGCCAACAGGTATGTCACACCAGAGGTTCATAAAAGCCCCAGAAGCGACTATCTGTGATATATCCTTTCTCATCGAGACTGTAACAATCTCAATCATTCGGATAGTTTGTAACCTATTTTTCTCAGAAATTCCCGCCTAGCCTTGGCATCGTTGTCTGTTTCGACGCCTCGGCTCTTCATGCCATCGATCACGCCCAGGATTCCTCTGCCTTGCTCTGTCTCTGCCACTACAACTTCGAGAGGGTTAGCTGAGGCTGCGTGTATGCCACACACTTCGGGCACCTGTTTTATTTTGTCTAAGACGTTGAGAGGATAGGCGTTTTTTATGAATATGATGAAGGAGTGACCGCAAGCCAGCTCAAGTGCCACCTTAGACGCGAGGCTTTTCAGTTCTTCGTCATTGCCCTCGCACCTAACTAGGCAAGGTCCAGAGCTTTCGCAGAAGCCTACGCCGAACTTTATGTTTGGAACAGCGTTCTTTAGGGCTTCGTAAAGGTCTTCAACGGTTTTTATGAAGTGCGCCATTCCTAGAATCACGTTGCAGTCTTTTGGCACCTCAATTCTCACAACTTTGAGTTTCATCTACTTCACCGCGCTGGTTTGAGGGCGCACACTTTCTTTTTCTAGGAGTTCGACAACCTCATCGACTCGTTTGAAGTATACGTCATCTCTTAGGTATTTGAGGCGTGGTCTCGGAATTTTCACCTCTACTTCTCCGATGACCCTTCCTGGTCGAGGCGACATGACGATGACTCTATCAGCCATGAAGACGGCTTCTTCAACGTTGTGACTGACCATGATGCAGGTGTTTGTCTGCAGACTCGGGTCTCTCCATATGTCGAGCACGAGCGTGCGCAGGGTTTTCGCGGTTAATTCATCCAAGGAGGAGAAGGGCTCATCCATCAAGAGGACCTCGGGCTGAAGAGCCAATGCTCTGGCAATTCCCACCCTCTGTTTCATGCCACCCGAAAGGTCATGCGGATACGTGTTCTCAAACCTCTCCAAGCCGACCATCCGCAGATAAGACTTGGCTATCTCTCTTCGCGTCTCCTTCTTGACCCCCAAAACTTCGAGGGGCACTTCGACGTTTTCTGAAGCCGTCTTCCAAGGCAACAAGCCGAAAAGCTGAAAGATCATAGTAATTTTATGAGTTGGTGAAGTAATAGGTTTCCCGTGGAAAGTGACTGTTCCAGAATCGGCTTTTTCTAGGCCAGCAATAATTCTTAGTAGGGTAGATTTGCCGCATCCTGAAGGACCAACGAGACAAACGAATTCATTCGCATCAACACTGAAACTGACATTGTCTAAGACTTCGATTCTTGACTTTTCAAGAGGGAACATCTTGGTTACGTTGCTCACTTCAATGACGGCCAACCGTTACACCTCGACTCTGTATTTTTCAAACTTTCTCAGCAGCCTGCGCCACACAAACGCTTCCATTAGCAGCACTATTGTCGCGATTATGCCGAGCAAGAAAATCAACAGTATGGTGTTTCCATACTGGTAGCCCGTCTTGTCCAGATAAGAGCCCAATCCCGGAAGAGAGAGAGGTTGTGATTCATAGGGCATGTATTCGGCGAAGATTATGGTGTTCCATCCAGTTCCCCATGAGAGGATGCTTCCAGTAACTATGGCAGGCAATATGGAAGGAATAACGAGATGAGTGATTCTTTTCAAGCCCTTGAAACCGAAAAGTTGTCCAACTTCCTTCATTTCGCTCGGGATATTCTTTATTGCACTAACAATGTTGAGGAACATGTACCAAATCATGTCAAGAACAAGCATGGTTATGGCCGTGATTTCCAACCCGAGCGGGCCTCCAAAAGTGCGGCTCAGCGCTATGAAAAGTATGGGAAACAGAGCGAGTATTGGGACTGCTTGTCCAATATCGTAGAGGGGGTAGAAAACAGCCGCAAACTTCTTGTGTTCAGCGGCAAGTACACCCATTCCTAGCGCTATGACCAAGGAGACGCCATAGGCTATAGTCAATCTTCCCACGGTTAGAGCCGTGTAGAGGGGAAGGTTAACCAGCTCAGCGGCACCCCTCTCAGGGTCTGAGAAAGCCTTTTCAATCGCCTCCAAACTGAAGACCTGCCCAGCCGCATACAATGAATAATAAACCACAGAAAACACTATGACAAGAGCTAAGATGAGGGCGATGGCCTTCTCTATACGAGTGTATCTCTTTAATCTGTGAGACGCCAGCACGAGTGACTTCGGCCAGTGGATGCGATCTCCCAAGTGAAGCCACCTTCTCGGACCAATAGCCCTAATTACTCCAAGCTGCCCGACTCCTGAGAGGTCAATTTTGAGAACTGGCTTGTATGTGCCCGCTGTAGCTCGCTCCATCAGTCTGTGCCAAGTCAAAAAGTTGATGTAAACGACTATACTGGTAATAAGGACTAATAGAACAACGGAGAGGGCGAGATCATTATACATGTAGGCTGCTTTAGCGAGGTATGACCCTAGTCCTGGAACCCAGTAAGTGGTCCCTGCATACTCTATGTATTCAGCGGCGATCATGAAGAACCAGCCGTCACACCAGGCGAGGGTGGCGCCAGAAACTAGTGCGGGAACGATGGCTGGCAGAATCACATGTCGGGTGTATTTGAAACCTTTGATTCCGAAACTCTGAGCAGACTCGATTATGTTGGCTGGTATCCCTCTCACCGCTCCGACAACACCGAAAAAAATTGCCCAAGCCATCGACGTGAAAAGCAGCAGAATGGCAGAGAGTTCGATTCCAAGCTCGCTCTTTTGGAAGAGTGAAATAAAGAATATGATGACAGCTGGAAAGTAGCCGAGTATAGGGATGGATTGCAATAGGTCTATGAAAGGTATAAGAATCATTGAGGCTATTTTATTTGTGGAAGCTAAGACTCCGAAGGATAACCCCCAGACAATTGACAGCCCGAGGGTAACTGTGATTCTCAGAAGCGTTCTAAAAGTGTAATAGGGTAGAGATCGGATTTCGGGGTTTTCCACAAAGGTCATCACTAGCCAAAAGGCAACAAAAATAACAACCAATCCAGCCACAAATCCGACTTTGCGTCGATTCATGCATGCGCCAGCTTGACCTCAGTATTCAACACGATGATTGAAAGAGCGATTTAAAAATATCGCAGACGCGGTTTGTTGAACGCTGAACACCTGTGATTTTGGCAAAGCTTTTCTACACGCACACAAAGACTGTAACCGATGCGATGCGGAATGAAGTTTTCGTTTATAGCACCAGCGCCTTCCGCCGACACTCCTCAAATGGTTACGTCAGCATGGCCACCCTTAGGCATTTTATACTGCGCAGAAGTCATGATGAACAATGGAATCGAAGTCTCGATGCTCGACCAAGGAGTGCTCGGTTACTCACCGAAACAGGTCCTCAGCTGGGTGAAGAAGGAAGATCCGGACATTCTGGGCTTCTCGGTTCTCGGCAGCTCCATGAGAGAAGCCATACAAGTTGCCGAACTAGCCGAATCAGAGAACCCAAACATCACCGTGGTTCTCGGTAACTATCACCCAACCTTCAACGCTGAAAGAATATTGCACAAATACCCATCTGTAGACGTCGTCGTGCGTGGAGAAGGCGAGTACACAAGCCTCGAGCTCGCCCAGTGCTTAGAGAGAGGTGACTCATTAGAAAAGGTCGAGGGCATAACATTTAGGAAGAACGGGGAAGTCGTCTCCACGCCTGACCGCCCGCTCATCAAGAACGTTGACGCTCTTCCTTTCCCAAACCGCAAGCTGCTAAACACCGAATACACATCCGTAATCTACGGTTTGAAGGTTGCCACAAAGAAGTTCAACACGATAGTTTCGTCACGCGGCTGCCCATTCAGGTGCAGTTTCTGCGGGTGCAGAAAGTTTGCAAGGGGTTTATGGCGGCCAAGGTCTGTTGAGAACATCATGAAGGAACTGGAGTACCTGCAGAGCGAAGGCTACGAACAGTTTCTCTTTGTGGACGACAACTTCACCCTAAACCAGAAAAGAATAGTGAAGCTGTGCCGCATGATACGCAAGGAAGGAATGGACGTCGAATGGTTCTGCGACTCACGAGTCGACAACAGCAAATACGACGTCTTCCGAGAAATGGTGAAGGCTGGCTGCAGAATACTCTACTTCGGCATAGAGAGCGCCAACCAGAGAATCCTCGACTACTACAAGAAAGGCATAACACCAGACGAATCCAGAAGCGCTGTTCGCAAAGCAAGAAGAGCAGGCGTGGACATCATCGTTGGCTCTGTTATCGTGGGCGCACCCGACGAGACCCGAAAGGAGGTGGAGAACACCCTCAAGTTCGCGTTGGAATTAGACATAGACGTGCCCCAGTTGAACATCCTCGGAGCCTTCACAGGAACCGACCTCTGGAACGACTTGGTTGCAAAAGGGATAATCGACGAAGACGAGCTGTGGGAGACGGGAGCATACGTTTCACAAGTTTC
>Ga0315309_1002682_pt1 | contig 10346 bp, 14 predicted proteins | sample TDP4_MG_FD_203080 | JGI IMG/M metagenome (GOLD analysis project Ga0315309, IMG submission 203080) | Freshwater sediment microbial communities from Lake Towuti, South Sulawesi, Indonesia - TDP4 | ecosystem: Environmental > Aquatic > Freshwater > Lake > Sediment | place: Indonesia: South Sulawesi...
CACATAGTCGGCCAAGGGGCTTTGGCAGATGAAGCCGTACGAGACAAAGACTTCCAAATCTCTCTTCTCTAGATGCGTCAAAGCTCCAAACTCCAGAAATCGGACCGTAGTCAGATCTGACTACGTGGCTGTTCCGAACACTATCTCGTCGCCTGTGAAGCCTAGATCCTCAGCCACGATAGCGTTTTCAGTCACCTTGAAATCCCAGTCGTGCAGGATCGCGTTCTTCACTGTAATCGTGGGCTTGCCAGTAGTCTTGCCTTCAGGGTAGAAGACCACATCGACCTTTGTTCCAGCTATTACCAAGTCGCCATAGGTCTTGTCGATCCAAGCTTTCGTCAGCTTGCCTGACTGATGCTTGTTGCCTTTGACAAGTGTGGGCTTTCCTGCGTCGCCGAGTCCGTAGTGTTCGTCCACATCTAGCTTGAATGAGATGCTGGATGCAGATGTTAACCCTGCGCCGATCTCATTCTCGCCGAGCTTGATGACTGCTGATAGTGGCTTGTACGGGTCTGTAGTAGGCATTTTCTATTTTCAACCTCCTTTGATTTGGTCCGTAACGTGGACCATTCGGTCAAACAGGTGACTATGATTTCGTGACGGTTGTCTCAATGCGAAAATACAGGTAGCGGCGCCAAATGCTCTCTTCAGGTATGTCGCGGGCGTTCACGAGGGCGATGTCGATGAAGCCCAGCTCGGTCCGCTTCTGATACAGCTTCATCAGAACCTTGTCGGCAAAGTCGCGCATCTCGCTCTCAACGCGGGACCAAACGTCGATCTGCATCATGACATCCAATTGCTGCATCGAGTCAGGGAAGCCGCCGTGCATATTCGCCGAGATCAATGTCAGCGTGACGCAAGGCAGTGGAAGATTGCCGGGCGGCCTAACCTCGTAGACCTTCAACCCCTCAATCTCGCGTAGCTTCTCGGCTATTGTGTTCTCCACAGTTTGGATGGGTGTCGACATTACTTAGCTCCTCGTTGCTTCAGGACCAGACGGGCGTTCCATATGCATCCGTATGCGAGTAGAACGAATGCGAGGATTGCGGAGATCCAGGCGAACAGGCGGAACTGCTTCACCGTAAGGAAGATGACCTGTAGGTAAAGAAATAGCCAACTAACCGCGCCGACCTTCAGAACCGCGAACCACGCCCATCCTAAAGTCTTGACGATCGGGGCAAGGAACAGGTTGTCTTCGTGGAGACCATGATGCCTGACGCCGCACTGCGTGATCATGATGTCGAAGAGGTTCAGGGTCCACATCATCCAGAGAATCTGGATGAAGGTGAGTTCAGCCCACACGATCTTCACCTTGTTGCAGTGAAGGTGTGACTCGTGATTTGACGAAGCGTTTCCATTGCGCTCGCCTTGAACAGCTTCTCCTTCTCCTCGCTCTTGGCCAGACGATGAAAACAATACGAGGCCGCCAGGAAGGTGGAAGCTTCTTGAATCGGCTTCATGCTGTAGCGGTAAGTCATCTCGACCTCGGCGCCGATGCTTGGCGCAGTCACGAAGATGATCTTGCCTTCAGCGCCTCGCAACTCGAACTTATCCGACGCCTGCTGGACCGTATCTACGTAGACTGTAACCTTCGACTCATCGTCGGTCGTGTTGCCCTGCTCGTCGACAATTTCCTTGTAGAGGGCTCGGAACGTCTTGTTTCGAGAGGATTTCTGTATGCCTAGGAGTTCTTTGATTTGCTGTCCGGTCCAGACTTTCTCGGTGATCTGCTCTATGTCTCGGTCCGCCCAACCAATCATTTCGTCGACTATTGCGTCGCTGATCTCCGTAGCCGTTAATCCGGAGAGGTTTCTAACCTCGGCTTTCGTTGTGTATGGCAATCATACTCACCTGTAACGGTTCGGTCGGATTCCTCAAAAATGGGGAGACTTCTCAAAACAGGAAACTTCGGGAAAAAAGGGATCTTGGGCTTAGGCTGTGATGATCTTGACGATGCCCTTCGGGTTCAATATGCCTAGTCCGTACTCCATTGTGCCGTACATGTAGGTCTTCCTTTCGCCAGGCTCGTATTTCGGTTCTACTTCAGGATCCCGCTTGACCTCTTCGACCCACACCCTCTCGCTGATGAAAAAGGCGTGGTAAGTTGTGATTCCACCGGATCCTGTGCCTGTTGGAACCTGTGTGGTCTTAAGCACCTTAATGCCAAGCCACTGACCGATCTCACCGTTCAGGACGACTTCCCGTCCGCCGTATTGGGCGGCGTTTATGAACTTGTCACTCTTCAGAAGAGCGTTTTCTTGGGCTGGATGGATGATTACATATCGAGGCTCACGCTTCTCCTTCCGCATAGCGGTAACACCGTCAGCAATCAGATCGGTAGTAAGAACATCAGCAGCGACCAAGTCTCCTTCTGCTGACTTTCCACCACCGTAAAGCGTACCTGCTATACCTGAGGCCGCGTTGAGCGCTGCGAGTACATCCTTGTCTTCTTTGTTCGCTACTCCCTCCGAGAGCAGATCTGTGAGGATGTCGACCACATTGAATGTGATCTGTTCCACAACCTGCCTTGTCACCGAGAGCGCTGCGATAACCTCTTTCGTTGTGATTTCGAGGCGATCAACTGTCACGGCCAGTTCGTCAGGCTTCGTACCTTCAGTCGCGTCCACTGCCTCTAGGACAGTTGGGACCTTGGGGAAGTAGAACTTGTTTCCTGGAGATCCGCGTAGCGTCGTGTCAACGATGCCAAGCGCCCTCATCACTCGCTTCGGTTGGGCGCCGAGCTCAACCTGAGGCGACCAGATTATCGGTATGGCTTTCGCTGCGTCCGTTGTCGTCAAAGCCTCTCTGAGCTTGTTAGCAACCTTAACTTGCCAAGGCGCCACAGCCTCTTCGAGTACGGTTGAGGCTACGATCCCTTTCCCTGCCTCTTCCTTCGACATTTTTTCCTTAACCTCCTTCTTCTCCTCAACTTTTGTCTCATGAAACTCCGGCGGCTCCATGTCACCTTCGTGGTAATGCCTTGCGAGATGATTGTAGACCTCTCGTTGAGCGCTGGTTGGAATGTCGACGCCGCCACGTGCACCTAGAAGCGCAGCCATGGCGGCCGCGAGATGCCTTCGATCCACGTTCCCTTGAGAATTGTGATGAGGCAATTTCCTGAGATTCTTGTTGTCGCTGGCCTTGCCGTAGCTTGGATCAATCCAAGCGAAAGCTGAGTCAGGCAGCGAATTCACGTAGGGAGTATCCCAGTCGCGTTCCAGTTCCTCTTTTATCTTGAGAAGATCTGGAGTAGGGACCTGTTCTAAGCCGGTTGGAGTTTCACTCTGCGTTGTTGAGGATGGAGTCTGTTCACTCATTCAAACAACTCCTTTCAGAAATTTTCTGTTACTCATCGATACGCTTGCGCGTTCTCAGTAACTGTGATGAAGTTTACGACATGTGTGGTAATTATCTAACACGTTTCAGAGGATTGCCACACGTGTGGCATCAGACTTTGAGTCCTCGTCTTCTCAGTTCGGTGACAACCGCCCACATCAAGATGAAGACGCTCGATGTTTGGGACTCCAGAACAGCCACTTTTGTGTGGTTTCAGTGAATCCTGCATCGCGATACAAGCTTAGGGCTCTTGCATCGGATGCATCCGCGACGACGAAGACAACTTCTACGGTTTTCTTCCTGCATATCTTGAGCATTTCTTGCAGCAAGTCCTTTCCTACACCTCTGCCACGCCATCTCTTTTCGACATAAAGCTCTTCGATGGTTCCTTCTCTGGCTAAGCCGTAGTCGACAATGACACACCAACAGTACCCTATTGATTGATGGTCCGTCCTCGCTACTAGCACGAGGTTATGTGCTTTTGCAACATGTGGGAAACCGGTTGAGTTTGGCTTGGGTTTTCTCGAGCGTATGCCGGCGCGCCTCCGGCGCAGAGCAAGTTGAAGCCTGAGGCGACGGTGCATGGAGAGAACGGCGTCCATTTGGCTTCTTTCTGCTCTTCTGATAACAATCCTGAACGGGCGTCTACTCATGTCTCTTTCCACTCATGCGAACCTAAGTTGGGGAAAACAAAACTCTTATGGTGGCTATTGGCCAGGAAACCTTTCGCATAAGTTAAAGATTAGGCTCGGTGCGGAACTTACGGATTGGAAGTGTTCAGAGATTCACTGATTGCCCTGTTTGCCATAGTCGGGCTCACCACGGACCGTAAGCGAAACGTTAACCTTCATGCCTCGTCTTCTTAGTTCCGCAACAACCGCCCACCAGTATTGATCCTTCTGCCTCTCACTCAACGACTCGGTGAGCTTTCTCTCCCAGAGCATGACGTTTGTGAGAGGATCTCCTGGAGCCACACCTTCTGTAAGTAGCGCCAGTCCAGTGAAAACAATTCCCCTGGGAACAAGGACGTGTCCGACATCTGCGCTTCGGAACTTGGCCTCGATGCTGACGTTCTTGATCCTGCCTGCCTCATAGAGCTGGTTCACGTTTCGATCTTCGACACGGATCACAGCTTCCACGTTGCCGCTCTCAAATTCCGCGTCGACAACCTTGTTATCGGGAAATGGCAGGTCCTGTTCGTGGTTAAGGTTAAGAGGCCTCTCAGCCAAGCTTCGAGCTGCTAGCCTGAGCTCCTCCTCTGTGTACTTGTTCTTGTTGCCCGTCGTGGTAACGTGAATGGCGTGGACCTTGTAGAACTTGCCCTGAGTTTCTTCAGCCGCCTTGTAAAATTCTATGGGCGGAGTCCAACGGAACGACTCGACTAGGCTCGCGATGTGGAACCTAAGTCTTCTCAGCGGATTCACTTTCACTCATCTCAAGATCTGGATGATCTTTGATCCATTTCCTCGCCTTCTCTAGAGTCCACCCTTTCTTCTTGGCAAACATGATCGACTGGATCGTGAGCTTGTCCTCGCCTTTCAGTCGACCTACTACGGCGCGGACTCCATCATCTTGGCTCAGCCAGATGGTTCGGAAACTGTAGGGCTGGAAGGCATCGAGGTCCCGGACTCTGCGTCGAATATTGTTCTCATTTTCATCCCAGCCTTCAGCCAACTTCGCAGCGTACTGTTCTCGGTCAGCGTCAGTTTCAGGGACCACATGGATCCTGCCACCTTTATCGCGGAAGAAACGCATCTCTTTCAGGCTTTCAGCGGCCAAAGTCTTCTCCTCTGTCTGCTCTTGAAGCTCGAAGCCTGCATACTTCGCCAACATGTTGCGGACCTCTTCTCGAGTGAGGTATTCGATGCCGCTTGTAGCGCTGATCTGCGCTAGCTGGACAATGTGTTCCATTTTGACTTCAGGACGGTCAGGCATGCCCCAGCGGATTCGAACCCCTGCCTGAACAGGATCAATCTCATTCTGCTGGAGAATGACCGCGAACACTTCTTTCTCGACAATGCGGGCGATGAACCGCTGCAGATACATGATCTTGCGTTGAGAGGCGTTGTCGGCTACGGTGCTGCTGGCCTCTGTGAACCCCGGCGTGGTCAAGAGCCTCGTCATTGGCGTTTGAAGGCCTTGCACGACTTGCGAGTTGATGTGGTCGATCATGCCATCGAAGCGAGCAGCCGGATTAATGTCCAAGGAGTTCACAGTCACGGGCTTGTTGGTCACGAAATCGGCGTCAACCGGTGCATCTTGGATAGTTGGAGCATACTCCTTCTCAAGCTTCTCGTCACCGACACCCTCGAAGTTCCAAAGCCGTTTCGGCGCAGCGTAGCGATGCACAATCTTCTGGATATCGTCTTCAAGCCGAGCTTTAATGTCAAGGAAGGCCGGTCGAACCGTTCTCTCGTCTATTTGTTTGGTTGAGGCGAGGCTGTGCAGGATCCCAGTTCCCCAAGCGGAGCCATCGAGAGGATTCAGGCAGAAATGAATGATCTGGTCGGGAGTGAACTCAACCTTTTCAGCGCCAATCTGCTGCGCGAAGAGTTCTAACCGTCCATACTTGTCTCGTTGAATGAACTTGATTGAGGAAAGAGGAAGAATCTTCAGTCTGACAAGTTTCTTCTGCTTGTCAAGGACTTTCTCCCAGAAGCTGTTGCCACCGAACACGACCTCCTTCGAGGTTTGCATGAGTAAGTTGTCCATGTTCACGGTAGCGCAGAAATCGTCAATGATCTTCTTGTCGTCTTCGAAACCGGGTTCGCAGACTGTGTAGAAGCCTACGCCTGCAATCTGTTCGCTCATGTAGTCAACAGATGCCATCACCGCCGGATCTTTGAGATAATATTCGACAAGCGTGGCGAGGCTAACAGGAGGCTGTTCTCCAAGTCTTGTCTTCATGGCGGGAATGAACAGTCCTTTCTCAGCCGTTGCATCCTTGACAGCCTCGGCTACTCTTCCCGGAAGCCGCTGAAACCGTTCAAATACAGGAATAGAGATCTTCCGGGTTATGGCTTGGAAGAATCCTTTTCCTCTTTCACTCAAGGTCTACACCTTGTAGTTGCGGATGACGAGGTTGATGAGGGCGCTTCGTCGCGTTCCTTGGCCCCATTTCCTAGAAGCCAGCTGGCAACGGATCTTCTGAATCACGAATCCTCGGCGGCGGTAGAGGCTTCGTATAAGCGAATGATCATTGTATGTGAGTAGCCACTTGCCTTTGACCTCGCCTAGGATAGTGGCTAGTTCTCTGTGGTCCTCTTCGGTCATGACTAGACGTGGCTGTGTCGTGTCCGGGTAGGGTGGGTCGAGAAAGAACCAGGTTCTGTCGCTGTCCCAGTTCTTGATGCATCGCCTGAAATCCAGATGGTCAATATGAACTCCGCGAAGGCGTTCAGCTATGGCGTCGACAGCCTTGAGGCTGTTGGCCCAAACGTTCGCCCTGGAAGCTCCTTTCCTGCCGAAAGCCCAACCTGCACGCCATTTCCCGGCGAAAGCAGACTTTAAGCAATAGTAGAATGCGACCGCACGTTCAACGGGATCTGTGATCTTTCCCTCATCGAGGTCGACTCTCCACTTCTCGTAGAGCTCCCGGCTGTACGGAACCAGCTGCAGCCGCCTGAGGAACTCATCTGCCTGATCTCTCACAACCATAAACAGGTTGACTAGCTCGGAGTCTAGGTCGTTGTAGACTTCGACTCGGCTGCGTTCCTTGGCGAAGAGAAGAGCAGCTGCGCCGCCGAAGATTTCGGCATAGATATCGTGCGACGGAATGAGCGGCAGCAGCTTCTTTACGAGAAAATGCTTGCCACCCAAGTATGGAATGAAACGCGAGGCGATGTAGAACTTCAAGCCTGATGCTTCCTGCGTTCAAGCCACCCTTCTAGGTCGACTATGCAGTTGTGGCAAAGCCTGAGTGTGATCGTGTAGCCTTCTACAAGCTTCTCTCCGCAGCTTTGGCATTTCTTCAACACTTCTTCCTCATCTTTTGTGCGATGTAGTAGCGCGTCGCTTTTTCGTCGACTTGGCAGAGATGACAGACTGGGACTCTTGCGACCTGTTTCGGGCTGACTCTCACTCGCAAGAAAGAGATCTCGCGACGTGAAACCAAGCGGTGACACATAACGCACTGGATGAACTCTTCCTTCTTCAGCTTCGGCACATGCTATCTCTTCCGAATTGGAATCAGGACCGGGGCCTCGCCTTCTCGACTCGCATAAGCTGCTAGGGCAAGAGCAATCACACGGTCGTCATGTATCCCAGAGGGATGAGCGAACAGGATCTGTCCGGACTTTGTGAGTTCGTAGCGGACGGAGTGCAGTTCAGCGATGAGCTCATCATCATATGGAATCTGGATCCCGGGGTGCTCGACGCCGCATCTCGTGCATTGGATCTTTTGCTGCATCAACATCAGAAGGTAGCCAAAGATGTCCATCTTGGCATTCATCGTGAGGACTATGCCTTGGATCAGCGGGTTCTCTCTCTTCGCCTCTTCAACAACGGACTCTCCGACACCGGTCTGATCGACAAGAACTGCGTGAACGCACTTGAGACGAGTGCAGAGAACCCTGATGTATCCAATCACCGATGTGTATTCCGTTCCAAGGGAAAACTGCTTCATGTACACAAGCTTGAGGCAGCAAGGAAGGCGACGAATCACCGCGACAACGGAGTAGTCTTGTTTCTTGCCCAAGTCAACACCGATGAAGAAGTCGCCATGTAGCTGGTCCAGAATCGCAGAAGCAATTCGGAATCGTAGGCCGGAGAATAGGTGGCTAAGCCGTTGCCACAAGCCCTCTCTCCTCCAAGTAGTCGAGGTTCGGGTCGATGCAGGCGGTGATCAGGCCCTGCCGGAAATAGCTGTCCTCGTCCTCAGCCCACTCAGCCTCCATCTCCCGACGCCAACGCCAGGGATCCGCAGCCAGCTGCTTCTTGATCTTCTCCAGGATGCCAGGGTTTAGTGGTCCTTTTGGTGCGACCGCGTCTTCCCAACGCACGTGATGGCGAGAAAAGTCTGCATAGTCCTTGTCGTTGAATATCTTCCAGAACACGCTGTCACGGGACCAGGGCGTACTGGATGCAATGAATTTTCCGTTCGTGGTGCCAAGAGTGAAGAGAATAGCGTCATAGAGGTCTTCATCGTCTCGTGTGAAATTCATCTCATCCCAATAGACAATGTTGAAGGTGGGACCACGGATCGTATCGGGGTTGTTGGGAAATGCCTCGCTCTTCGCTCCGTTTGTCAGCTCAACCTTTGTCCGCATGATCTTCCTGACATAGCCAGGCGGAAGCTTCAAGGCGTGAGCAGCAATCTTGGCGATGACATTCTTTGTCTGCCGGAAGGAAGGACCAATGTTGCCTCCCCAAGAGTTCGGATGCTTCAGATGAAAATGCAGGAGCTTGGCTGCAACCGTGTAGGTCTTTCCGCTCTGACGACACCATCTTGCTGCCTGAAACTGTGCCTCATCGCGCAACAACTTGGCTTGGTATTGTGTGGGGGTAAAGCCTAGAAATTGGATGCAGAATGCGACGGGATCATCAGGAATCTTGGCGTATAGGTCCTCGCTTGCAGTTTTCAGTTGGACTAGGAGCTGCTCAGCCATTTGCAGTAGTGCGCGTCTGGTGGGCTTTGACAACTGCCTTTGCCTCTTCGAGCCGGCGCATCAATTCATCTGTTTCGACATTCTCGAGGAGCCCGTTCAAGATCTGGCAGAGGTACCCCATTACACGGTAGTATTCCAATCTCATCTCTTGTGTCCGTGTTTTCTGGGCTTTCGCATGTACATCGTCGATTGCTGCTTGAAGCTTCGTGACCAAGGATTCTCGGATTGCTGGCACATCAAGTTGCGTTATGTGGAACTGAATCTCTTGGAAAAAGGCCCACAAATTGTGGCCCCCCCTCCCCCTCAATATTTCCTCAACCACCTTCCTGATGCCATCTCGAGCTAGTCTGCTCCTGTTCTTTCCAGTAATCTTTGAACATTCATCCAACAAGATGAAGAGTCGATCGTCTACTCGAATGCGTAGAAGGATGTTCTTACCCGGCAAAGAAGTTCACGAGCCACCGCGCAAGCCAGAAGCATGCCGCCAATATCGCTAGTAGAATCAGGACCTTGAAGACGATGTGAATCACGAATCCCAAGACGAAGCCGACGATGATGCCTGCAAGAATTGCAAGTATGACAATCATGGCGAGGTAGAGTAGGAGTGACAAGCTATTCATCCTCCTCTCCTTTTTGTTTGCGGCGTTTGGGCAAGCGTTCACTGACGTCGCGCAGCACATCTTTCAGCAGGAAGAGAGCGCCGAAGGTGAACAATGAAACCGCGATGTTGAAGATGCAGATCATCAGTAGCAGGAACAGAACTGCTGCGCTGACTGGAACCGGTTTGGATTGGAGAAGAACCTCGATCACATGACCTAACGGTTCTCTCAGTAGTGAGAGCAAAAGAATTGCGGCTATGGCTGATCCGAGAAACAGCAGAGTCGCATATTTACGAAGCACGTCTACTCCGCTATGTGGCTGAAGGCTTGCTGGCCAAAACTTTCTCTTTCCCATTTTCTTTCATCAACTCCTTGAGCTTGAGAAATGCCCGGTAGGCGTTGATGCGCCCATAGCCGAGCGAATACTTCTCATCAAACTTCTTTCGCGTGAACAGTCGCATCAATGCGGTTTTGAGGCGGTAGAACCATCCGCTAGGCATCGCAGCTATTTTCGAGATCACTGGCATGTAGGCTGGGTCGCATGATTCTAGGATTGCGCGTTTGATCATGCCTGGCGAGGCTTTTAGGAAGGCTTGTTTCAGCAAAGTGTAGATACCCGTCACGTGAGGCGTTGCGAAGCTTGTGAGATCAAAGAAGCCATAGTGGTCGCTGTGGATATCACATGATCTTGTGTCTCGAGCTCGAGGGCAAAGAACCCGTTCACCAGGGGCTACGCAGTCGGGCTTTATTCGCCCATCCAAAGTCGGACCTCGCGATGATGCTAGTCTCAGGACATCGCGGTTGT
>Ga0315309_1002686_pt1 | contig 10338 bp, 8 predicted proteins | sample TDP4_MG_FD_203080 | JGI IMG/M metagenome (GOLD analysis project Ga0315309, IMG submission 203080) | Freshwater sediment microbial communities from Lake Towuti, South Sulawesi, Indonesia - TDP4 | ecosystem: Environmental > Aquatic > Freshwater > Lake > Sediment | place: Indonesia: South Sulawesi...
AAGCTACTGTTGTTAATAGTGGTGCAAATTCGATTAACAACAGTAGCTTCAATTATATATCTTTTTTCAAGCCCAACATGCTTTGTTCAACTCAGGCCTCTCAATTGGCTTATGGTTCCGAGAAATGTTCCATCGAGCAAATATACTTCTGCGTTGTCAAGGTCGACACCTCCAGACCTCAACACTGGTCCCAAATACTCGATTGACCTAGGATATCGGTCAAGACCGCTCCTGTTTATTGGACGACCTCCGAGAAAATCGTTGAAACAGGGCATGATGAAGAGTTCAGAAGCCTTCAGTCTGACATTAGAGTGCACACGCAACAACTCAGTCACATCGGCGTTTGATTCAATTTTGACACCAAGAGACTTCAAGAAAGCCCGGGTCAACTTTTCACCGTTGAGTTTGGCTTTTATCCAGACCTGCGCCGTTATTCGAAAGCCCAAGGGGTCGCGGAAAGCCACGGTTGGGTGCACGTGTCCCATAAGAAGGCTACGACAAGCCAGAAGCTCGGGAGCTGGCCAAGCGTTTCCGTGAAAGAAACCCATGTCGCCGATGGCTAAGCCTGTTGAAGGCAAAATCTTCACTTTTTCTGGTAAGAGAGGCTCCAGGTTTCCGTCGTGGTTGCCCAAAATCACTCGAATGTTGTTCACTTTTTTGGTTATGGTTTCAAAGAAGTCTGGGATGTCTCGCCATTCTTCTAGTTCAACTTTAGCGATTGTGTGTTTGACGTCTCCGAGAAAAAGCAAGCTTGATGGTTTGCACAGGTCGATGAGTTGGAGCAGTTTGTTGAGCATCTTAGGCGTTTGTGACGGAACATGAATTCCTTCTTGAGTGAGGGCTACTTCCCAACCTATGTGGAGATCGGCTATTATCAACGTTCGTTCGGTTTGTCTTCGAAGGAGAAGCGCTGGGTATGGTTGCACCCGCGACAGCAAGCTTGTTTCATGCTCCTAATGATTGCGCTTTGTCAACAGTTTTTGAATTGTGTCGTAAATTGTTTTGTTTGCTGCGGCTATGAATGAGATTCGTTGGGCTGCGTTTAGTGGGGCGTCGAGGTCTTTTCCTTCAGGTGTGGTTATGATTCCTCCTGCTTCTCGTAGTATAAGGTGGGCAGCGGCAACGTCTGTTACTCGTAGTTTGCCCCTCAGGTCGATGAAGGCTTCTGTTGTGCCGTCGGCTACGTAGCAGATTTCAAGGGCGTTGGCTCCTAAATGACGCAGGTGCTTGGTTTGCTCAAACACTCTTATCATTTGGTTCACGATTTCTCCTGCCTTGAATGTATTAAAGTCCACTCCAATGACAGCCTCTTCAAGCAAACTTGTCACAGAAGGTTTGATATTCTTCCTGTTTCTGTGTGCGCCTTGACTTCGCTGGGCTGTGTATGTAACATTGTGAAGGAGGTCTGTGACCAGAGCGGCTTCCACATCTCTTAGGTATGGTTTTCGGGATACTGCCAGCGATGTTGCCATGAAAGGGAGTCCACGCAGCGCGTTGGTTGTTCCATCCAGCGGGTCTGCAGTCAAAAAAAATTTTCTGGGTTGGGCGCCGATTCTTTTGGTTCCTGACTCTTCGCTGATGAGGGTGCACGAGGCTTTGTGCTCTTTGAGTGTTTCTATGAGCGCTCTTTCAGCCACTAAATCTATTTTCTTTTTGATGTCGCCGCCTGCGCCTACGCCGAATCCTGTCCCAGCCTCGGCTGTTTGATAGAGGTTGAGTACTGCTTCTCTCATCTTTTGTGAGCATGCTTCTAGAACGTTTAGCCAGTCAAGCAATGTCAAGGCTCCCATAAACTGTGAAGACTATGCTTACATGGTTTAATTATTCTTTCTAACTCTTCAACTTGAAAATAGTTATTGTTAGGATATTATTATTAGCAGTTCTAGAGTTGTCTGCGCCGCAAAGGAAATCTGTTGTGACGCAAAAAGAGTTTCTAGCAGTGGTCTCTTATGGGTCGAAAAAGCTAGTAGTAAGAGTTAATTTATCTGGTTGTAAGAAAACTTTGCATGCGCGGGGGTTGCCAAGCCAGGTCAAAGGCGTAGAACATCAAGAAGATGTGCGTTTGCTTCAGGAGCCTATCCCGTAGGGGTTCGTGGGTTCAAATCCCACCCCCCGCACCATCCATAACTAAGCTTATTTTTGGGCTGTTTCGGCGAAAACGTCGTGACATATGGCGTTACACATGTCACCACACAGAGAGTTGTGAATTAACGGAAAAGTCAACTACAATTGTTCCATTGTATGCCTCTTTTGACCAGAAAAAAGGGGAATGAGCGAATGTCTTTTACGTCACTTTAATTATTCCTGAGTCTTTGGCGATTATAGTTGGGTTTGCGGTTGAGGTTGCGACTGCTTTGAAGATGTACATGCCATTGGGAATGCCTGCTGGCACGGATATTTCTAGTGGTATTTTGATGCTGCTTCCGGCTGGAATGAAGACTTTGACTGTGGTCCAGCTGAACCACGCTAGGTTAGCTTGATAAAGTGTTGGTATGCCGCTGTTGGTTATGTCTACTGTGATGGCGTCGTCGAAGTTCTGGTTGTTTATGACTAAGATGTTTATCACGATTTTGGTTCCAGCCGACATGTAAATTGTTTTAGGTTGAACTGCAATCGCCAGGCCGCCTGTTGGGGTTGCTGGAGGCGTTGGTGTAAAGTCAACGTTCACGGTTGCACTTGCGCTGTCTGAAAGTTTGGGATGGCTCCTTGGAGTGGCTGTGACCGTTAAGCTATAGAGTTTTAAGATCATTGCAACCTTTGGTGGTGAAATGGTGAGAGTGACTGTTGCCAAATATCCTTTGTCTATTGTGATTGATGTTTTGGAGAATGTATACCAGCTGGGATTTAGTCCTTGGAGTGTTAGGTCGAATATGTCGGCGATTGGTCCATTGTTTTCGATCGTTACTGTATATCGGGTTGACGATCCCGGTTGTACGGTGGCAGTTTTTGGTGTAACTGTTATGAAGGCACCTGGTAGCGTATTGCCGTATTCTGGACTTTCGGTGACGGCCTGGTCTCCTGGTCTATCCACATCGTAATCTATGGCATGTACTTGCCACAAAAGGAGTTCTCCGCTATGAGGTAACCAAACAGTTTCCGGAAGGGTGTACCAGAAGGTGGGTCCTGGCCATCCGCCTACGTCATAAATTTGCCAGCTTGTCCAAGAGTCGCCAGAGAACCTATATCTAAACCAAACCCCATAGTATGCTATTCCGCTTGGGTCAGAGACAGATACTTGTAAGTAAACGTCTCCTGTGGCTTCAATGTAGTCTAATGTTGGGTTGGAGATTGATGGACCGTAAGGGTCATCATCAAGGATGGTCCACCCTAGATATTCAGGTGAGTAACTCACTGCGGTATCATTGGGCCTGTCATTGTCGTTGTCCTCAGCTTTAGCTTGCCACCATATTTCTTCTCCAACGTGATACCACCATATGCCTCTAGGAATTTCATACGTATAGACAATGTAGTAGGGGTTGTATGCATAGAAATACGTTGGAGTGAGCCAAGGTGACCACTCACCCAATGAACCGAATCTGTAACGAAACCAAACATTTTTTACGCCGCTTGCATCATATGCGGTGATAACCATAGAGTAAGGATACTTCCAAGTGTCGTCAATGTCCCTCTTCGCCCATGGATCCAAGAATTCCGGACCAGTAACGTCATCGTCAATTACCTTTCCAGCTTTATATTCTGGGCTTATTGTACTGGCTCTGTCGTCAACTCTGTCGTGGTCGTTATCCTCAGCGTAAACTTGGAAGTAAACTGTTGAAGGTACGTGTTCAATCCATACGCTTCTGGGAATTTCGTACCAGTATTGATCTCCGGGCGGGAATGTGGTACCACTAGCTGGGTACCAAGGTGACCACGGACCATCGTCGAACTTATAGCGAAAGTTTACAGCATAAACGCCAGAGGCATCTCTGACAACTACCTGCATCAAATAGGTCTGAGTAGAAGAGTCATCGATTTCGCGCGTGAATATTGGATACAAGATCTCAGGACCAGTTGTGTCGTCATCTGTGACCCAGCAAGACTGACTGTATGTGGGATAGTTCAACCAGTCCTTGGGGTCTCTGTCGTTGTAAACGTCAGGGGGGTCTCTAAGAATTCGGTATTCAGCCAATGGGCTGATTATGGGTACCCCGGGTCTATCGTCAAATACTGTAACCTGGTCTTCCCGCACGGTGTCATCTTCGTCCGTTATCCACCCCCTATAGTAAACAGTTAATGGCCCAATGTCGGTAGGTCCGATAGTAACATTTAAATCCATTCTTTTGGTTGGAGGCAAGTCCCAATCGGAATAGAACTCAGCTATTTTAGCTCCAAATAGAGGTACCTTATTTCCATGTTCATCATAGCCTTGCCAATTTTTAAATCCTTGGTATTCGGTAACCCAAAGAAACTTAGCTCCTGAAAGTCTCATAAATACTCCTTGAGCTGACGAATTCTCTGTTAATCCTTTATCTTGCCCGTCATTTCTAAGCCAGATATGTAATGATAGGGTTTCACTGTCTTTAATCTCCGCCGGAAATGTTGCCGCACTTACCACTGGGCTTGGATATTTCTTATCCCCAGGAATAGCTGACGCTGCCCCTCTGGATAGAAACGGAGCCCACCATTTATCCCAGTACTTGTCAAAAGTACTGTATGAGACCCAAACATCGTAGCCATAACCAGTATCTGGATTTGTGAAGAAGGGCGCTGTATCGTGTATAGCCCAACTGCCGCCTTCTAAATCGTCGTCCCAACCTATAAGGGAGACCATATGATTAGCCCAATCTCCCTCAGTACCTGGAGCGTGAATAAAGGCTATTTCAGGAGCATTAGCATTTATCCAGGCCTTAGCGACGTCTTTACTACTGCTACCCCAGCTGTGATCCAAATTACTGCCATCGTCATGACCCATGAAGTGAACAAATGCTTCATCTATTTGCGGCAATGTAAGTCCTTCCGATGGAGGGGTAAGAGGCAAGCCAAAATAGCGCGCAATATCCCATTGGGTAACGTCGTGACCGTTGACCATGGTTCCCCACCACGAAAAACTTTGTTGAAGCGAACGAACAGCGCACCAGTTGTAGCCATCTTGCCAGAAGTATGGAACCTTTCCAACCATCCATGTGTACGATCCTCTACCGGTAAATGAAGTATCACTTTTCTGTTTCTTTAGCTCTTCGAGTATATCCGTCCTTAATCGTATCTCTTTATTGAAGCCGACAAATACGCTTGTTACACTCTGATCTACAACACTATTAAACATCCAGTATGTCTCATAGCTGAAGAAGATGAGTCTCGTATCAGGTTGCGCAGTATAGTTGTGCGAACTTAAGATTTCAAAGGCTTCGCTTTGCGAGAGGCTGGGGAAAACTCCACTGTATTCCATAAGCCACATAAAGCTTCCACTTTCTGGGTCGGTGCCAACCAACGCGATTATGCTTCCATTCTCCTGAACCGGCGTGATTCTGCACAACGGTGTTGTCTCAAACGATGAATTATCGGAGGAAAGGGTCAAAGTGTATTCAAGTATTGGCTCACCCTGACTAGCAGGGTTATTGTGCAATTCTAAGATTTTAGCAGGAGAAGCTTCATCATTGACACTTTCAACCACCAAGCTTTCAGGCAAGTCTGAAGAGATAATATCAGCGGCTTTCGGCTTCTGTTGATAAAGCAAATCACCCCGCGTTGCATCAACACTTGAAAGGCAAAGTTCACTCTGAGATGCAGCTTCACCAATCGCTATTGTTTGCAAGAGAAAGATCATTGGAAGCACTGTTAAAATCGTAATGAGACAGAAAAGGCTTAGTTTTCTCAATTTGATTTTTTCTCTCCTATTTTTTTTGGGCGCTTCCGCTGAGCGCCAACTTAATCGATTTGTTATCATCCTCTATTTAACACTTAAGAAGAATTTTACTAGAACCTTTTTCTAGAAACAATCACTTTACTGAAACAAGTTTCCTTTTAAACAACAGGTAACCGCAAGCTAGAAACGATATCATAAGCCACATCTCAAACGGAAACTCCGGCACAGGTCTAGGTAAGATTGTTTCGGTTACATGAACGTAATCTGTATAGCTACCTGTTTCAATCAAGCCCAATGCCACAGCGTCATCATAAGTTAGCCAAGTTACCCAAGCCTCACCTGAAGCTGTGAAATCATAATCTCCCGTTCCTGTGCCAATAGCAACGGTAACTGACAAAGGAAATTCTTTAATCTCCCACGGGGTTAAAACAAACTCTTTCAAAGTCCAATCAAATGACAAGCTAGAATGCCCACTCACAACAAGCTTAACATTCTCATCCTCTGTTGTGAAGCTTTCAACCCTAATAACATAAGATGCTTGATTGTCGATTCCACCAGCAAAAGCGTCTACATCCACTACGGTCACAGAAATTCCAGGTCCTGGAAGGGCGCAAACTATGTTCAATCCAAAAACTAAAAATATGTTAACAGCGAGAACCCCAAATATCCAGAGGTTTCGCAATTTAACCCACAGTAGGAGTGAGAAGTTAGCATTATTAAGGATTATGAAAGATAAATGCATTAATATGAATTTGAAATCCATATTACTTCAAGCTAGACATAGACGGATATCATGATATATGTAACCACACATTCGTTCTTCTCAAGAAAATTAGGTCTTCGCTATTGAATGTGTCATGACAGGTTTATAAGGTGGGTTTAAATTCGAGTTATACTTCTATCCCCCGCACCATCCTCTTCTAAAGCCTTTTTCACGTTCTTTTCGTGAAAGCACAACGAAATGTTTGTAATTCTTGTCGTGACAAACTGTCGATAATTGTAGAATTAGAATCCGATTTTGTAGGGCTCAATCTATCGTGACTGATTTCATATCTCCACCGGGCCTGAACCTTTATCCAAAAGGGTTAAGTCCAAACTTCTAGAAGCCGATCTGCTCAGCAAAATTGTGCTAAACACTATGCCGAGAGTTCGAATCTCTATCAGGCTACCATTGAACCCTCGTTAGGTCGACGTTAAAACTCTCGGCTTAGCAGTGGTTGGGGTAAAGTTTTATCCAAACCTAAACAAATTGCTAGTATGTTACAATGCATTACCTCCTATAGGTTTGAGGGTTTTCTACGAGAACGTGAAAGAAGCGCAAATTATATACTATGACGAGTTGCAATTAGAATAGACAAGTTTTTGGAGGTGATTGAAATGTCTGATGAAAAAATTGAAAGTGTCATACGTGGTTGGCGTGCGGCGCTTGAGAAAAAGGATGTGGAAAAGGCGCTTTCCTTCGTTGCTGAAGACGCAGTTTACGTCACGCTTGAGGGCACATTCAAGGGTAAGGAGGAGTGGAAGCGCTACTTAACCTGGATGGCAAGGGTTAATGCAAATTTAAAGTTTAAGGACGCAGGAATTGGGATCATGACGAAGGGAAACAAGGCTGTTAGCCAGTATACTGTGGAGGCCAAAACCCCGGATGGTATGACATATGAAGTGCCGGGTATATGCGTGTACGAATTCAAGAATGAAAAGATCCAGCAACATTACACGGTTCTAGATAGGCTGTTGATTGCTAAACAAGCAGCTAAGGGAATAGTCACAAAAAGATTGGTGGGCTCTCTAGTGAAGCGTATGGAAAAGGGATTGCATTAGGACAGGCGAAGCCAAAAAATGGAATTTCATAACTGAAAGCGTGCGTTTATGTGAACCATGGCTGCTGCGAACTTAATTTTGGAACTCACGAAATCGGATTTGAGTTTGATAATAATCCCCCGCACCAAACCCTACAAGTTACGTTTAAATTCTAGGTTTTTCGCGTAGCCTCATTGCAGTGCTTAATGCAGGGAGTTCCGCAGCTTTTGCCTAAAATTTTTCTTCGGTTCTTACACTTATACCTATCAAAGGCATTTTGTGCAATTGCTCCGACGGGACAGCTCTTCAGGCATATGTCGCAATTAGAGCAGACGGGTAGTTTTAAGGGAGTATTGTGCTGTAAATATGCAGTCGTAAGAACTACTCCAATTAATACATTTGCTCCATGTTTAGGATTTAAGAGGCAGGTGTTCTTACCTATTGTACCGAGCCCCGCAAGAACCGCGAGTTGACGAAAAGATATTCTTCCAATCAAATTTTTTGTTAATTTTTCGTCTAGAATGCCTACTGAATATAGTCCATAACTTTTTAGAAGCTCAACAGTCTTATAATTAGTTTGCTTCAAAAAATTGTTTAAGCTTGCAACATACCATTTGCCGTACTTTTCTATCACTTTGTCTATTCGGGCGATATATACAATCCCAGTTTTTGCGTTATGGAGAAAATCGAAAGGTGTCGAACCACCTTCAATTTTATGGTACTTGGAAAGATCAGCAAAACCAACATCATCTATTAACTCAAAGGATAAAATTTCCTTTTTTAAAGATATGTTCTGATTTTTCGAGTGCCGTGAGTTCTGGTAAGAGGCATTAGCGGATGTGGTCATTTTTGACTCTTTAACAATGTTTTACTTGCCACATATTTATCACGAATAACCTTTTTTGCTTTTGGGCTTAACTTGTTCCAGCTTCGCTCAAGTTTTTGCATCAACCATTCATTTGCTTCGTTTACTTTCATCTTATGGCTAAAGAACGCCAAGTAGAAAAGCGCAGAAATTGAATCGAAATGAGCCATTGAATCCCCGTCTCTGACACAAATGGCTTCTTTAGTCAATTTTTGAGCTGCTTTGCTGCCTCTATGACTCAGAATGCAATTCTTAACTTGCCCAGTTTTAGCAACTGGGTAGTTATATTTTTGGAGAATTTCTTCAGCCAATTTGGCTCCATGGATATGGTGGTCTTCGTACAACTTGTAATCTTTGACACTTGCATAATCATGAAGTAAAGAAGCGATCTCGACGATTTCCTCATCAGCACCAAGTTTCTTAGCCATTAGTTTAGAATATTTCACAGCTGGCAAAATATGATGCGACCATATTTCGTAACCAAAATAGTTTGCCGGTTGTTTGCAAGCCGCCTCAACTGTTTTTGCAATTTCTTTTACAATCATAATTAAGGGTTAGAACAAATTCTGTATAAAATTGTTGCTGGTAAGCTGGTTGCTGATTAACAATAAATTCCGAGAATTTAAACCGAGTTTTAAACTTAACCCTCCCGCACAATTCGTGTTGAGATTAATACCTAAACTTTGAAGACAGAACTGACTCTTTAAGAAGATGACACTTAAGTAATTAGATAAATAAGGCGAAACCATGGCACTAATCATCGCAGGCAAGGCTGCGTGCGTTCCATCTCAGCTGGAAGACAGAATATCTAAGGGGTTCAGAGCCGTCGAAATCATCACGTTTGAAAACCAGCTGAAGCATTCCTTCAGGATGATGCAAAGAGCCCTCCAAAATTACTCTGACAGTTTAGAGTTCACTTCAATTCACACACCAAGCGAACTAACAATTTCAGACACTCTAAATGAAGACTATAGGAAACGTGGCTTGTCGTGCCTTGAAAAAGCAATCAAACTAGCGACGAGAATAAACTGCAAACGCGTCGTTTTTCACGCTTTTCAAAGTGTCTCAAAACTGGGCACAATCAATGAGATGATCTCTCTCCGTGATAGAGCTTTTCAAAAGTGTGTCGAAGGCGTTCGGTCATTAAACAAACTCTGCGAAGACTCAGGTGTGACACTCTGCCTCGAAAACAGCAGCGCTAACATATACTTCAATCAAGTGCTCTACATCATTTTCACTGCTTCACCCAACGATCTGCTTCGAGTTGTCAAAGAGGTGGATTCAATTTTCTTAAAATTGTGCTTCGACGTTGCTCACGCGCAGAACACATGCAATGTCATCCGACAAAATCCTGAAATGAAAGCGTTGTTTCATGTTGATAAATTATCCTTAGAAGAATTTTGCGAGCAAATCATTGATCATATTGATTTGATACATCTATCAGACTCCAAAGGCACAATCGCAGGCAAAGGGACAGACAATCTTCCTTTAGGAGAGGGAGAAATAGATTTTCAGAAACTGCTAAAACTGATTCTAACAAAAGGGCTTAGAAGCCCAACAGTTTTAGAAATCGATGAAACGGACGTAAACAATGCAATAAACATGGCGAAAAGTAAAAGGTTTCTTTCACGCCTAATAGCTGAATTAAGGCAAGAAAAATAGTTTCAGCTTAACGTTCTCCATTTCAAATTAGTAGAACAATTATGAAAAACATATAGAGAAAATTTCTAGAAGAACTTCATAGAAGTTCTTTTCTCACCACTTTAAATAAGGTAACGACGAATCTGTTATTCGCTTCGCCTAAGCGCCTCATCACATCAGAACCCAAATCTGGAGAGAGAAGGGTGCCCAAAAAACAGACAACCAAACC
>Ga0315309_1002689_pt1 | contig 10330 bp, 6 predicted proteins | sample TDP4_MG_FD_203080 | JGI IMG/M metagenome (GOLD analysis project Ga0315309, IMG submission 203080) | Freshwater sediment microbial communities from Lake Towuti, South Sulawesi, Indonesia - TDP4 | ecosystem: Environmental > Aquatic > Freshwater > Lake > Sediment | place: Indonesia: South Sulawesi...
CAATTGTTGTTTTAAATTAAAAAAAGAGGGGTATGAGGGATTGTTGGTTTTAGTACGAGTACGGCATTATTCCGATTTTTGGCTCTGGTGTGAATGATGGACTCCAGGGTGCTCCGCCGATGGTTGGGTCTTTGTCATAAGCGCTTACGTATACTCTGCCGACTCCAGCGAACGCCCACTTCGGAACGTGTATGTTTACCCTGAACTCGTATTCCTTGAATGAGCAGAACGGTGCGTTGCTGACACAGGTGGTGTAGAGTGCGCTGCCGAAGTGTGTTTCAAGCTCGTCTTGTATGACCACAGAGAACAGCACTGGATAGCATTGTTGTGCCTTGGACCTGAAATCAACCGTCACTATCACGTCTTCGCAGTGCCAGTAGCAGTATTTGTCCGTTGTGACTTTTGTTATTTCCACGAGGTAGTAGTAGTCGAACCATAGTACATCCGTTACTACCACGCCGCATATGTCAACCGTGGCTGTGACCCTGTACTTTCCGAAGAGTGCTTCTGGATTCTCGCATGGCCATGGCATCTGGAACTTGATCCATGCCACGCCCACGTCGTCTGTTCTGTTCGCGTACTTCCTTACGAAGTGTGCGGGTCTCTGTCTCCATGTCTGCGGGTCACTCTTGTTCCATCCTTCTTGTTCGTAGGGCCCCTCAATCTCGTAGCCTACGTCTTTGGATTGCACTGGCCACCAGTTGTATGTCACTTCTGCTAAGAGGTATACCACTGACTGGGGTATCACCAAGTCCATGTCTCCGCCGACTCCTTGTCCGCCGTATGGTGCCGGGAACGCTGCGGGTGTTCCGTATGGAACGCCATAGCCGCGGTTTACTGCTCCGCCGGAAACGTCGATGACTCTTCCGGGCGGGCTCACAGACGTGCTTAGTATTGTGACTGTGCCGTTTACTGGAATTCCTTCTAGTATGAGCACTCCGTTAACGTCGATCATTTTTGTGTGGAGGAAATTGAGCGCGCAAGTCAAGTTTTCGTCACATCTCTGGTCTAATACTTTGAAGGTTATTATCGTTATTATTCCGTCTTCCGGCGGAACTGCGCCTGGCAGTGGGGCTGGCCACTGGCCTGTGCCGTTCGGAAGTATCAGTTCGCCTACCAGTATGTGCGGTCCCCACATGCTGTCCGGTTCTTTGATGGCTGTGAACCACGTGTATGGTGGGTCGACTGTCTGATTGTGGGAGGGCAGGTATGGTCCTTCTCTCACGCGTGTAACGTTAAGTATTTTTGGACAGTAGCTAAGTCTGTACTGGATGCCTACTAGGTACCATGCGAAGTGTAGGTTCCTTATCCAAACAGTGGCGTTGAACTCTTTTCCGATAACTGGGTTTGGTCCGAGGGTTATGCTGTTTTCTGGTGAGAACGTCACCTCGAGATACGGCGCTGGCAAGACAGTGACTCCTTTGACGGTGATTGTTCCGTTAACCGAGGGTCTGGTGGGGACTTCACCCTCGTGATCCATTAGTTTTTTCGCTGTGAAGTCGAGTTTGCTTACGTCCACTGCTGGGAAATCTCCTTGGTACAAGATGTGGAATGTCACCGTGGCTGCCTTGATGTTGCCGGACAGTGACTTGCTCGTCTTTAAGACGAAGTATATCTCTCCTGGCGTTGTTGTGTTATCCGCCGTGGCTTCTACGTCAAAGGCTGTTGTGTTGAGCCATATGTCTACAACGCTGAGTATCGTTTTGTTGTAGCTTAGTGTGAAGGTCGCGTTGGTCATGGCCCATCCGACGTCCAGATCCTTAATGTATATGTCTTCTGTGAAGTCGGTGGTGCAGTTGACACGTGGCGGGAATGGACCGTACTCGCGAGATGTTGGGTCGATAGCCAGGTAGGGGTTCACTGTCGGTGGAGCCCACCACAGTTTGTAGGTGGCGTCGTAAAAAGTGAACTCACCATCAACTCTTGCGCCAGCCTCGTTCATAATCTTCGATTCAGGCGGTGGGGATGGGATGTCAAAGAAGATCTCATCTTCAAGTTTCTGACGCTTCCCTGGATACTTAATGATCTCAAATTCTATCCACACCACACTTCCATAGGTCCACTCGCCCGCCTTCGGATTTGCTGGCTCTCCTGGATCTATATCCAACCAGCTCTCTCCAGGCATCAGGTACTCATAGTTAGCGTCGTCTGGCCAGGCAACCGGGCCAGGCAGTTTAACTTCGACCTTCCACACACCAGCACTCTTGAACCATTGGCTGATCTTGGCGTTTGGACGCACCGGGTGGTCCGGCGGAAGACGGTCAGTCATGTCATAAGCTGAGAATTTCAGAAGGTTCTTGTTGTAGACTATAGCGAATCCCCAAGCTCCGACGTAGTCGCCGTCTGTTATGGTCGTAAAGTTGACCCAGACCGTTATTCTAAACTTGTTGTTTGGCGGCGCCATCACGTCTGATGTGAAGTTTAGGAGGGATGGCTCTATCCAAACTGCGTTGCCGGCATGAGGCACTGTTGGTTCACCAGCGAAGACTGGGAATATGCCAAGCAAAAGCACAGCAGTTAGCAAGGTTGATAGAATCTTAGACTTACCTTTCAGCATTCTTTCTCCCTTCTCCTTTTCTGCACGATAAAATAGATAAGAATCTGCTTTTAAGCATTACGGAATTATCTTCTATAGCGCACAGACGCAGCTCCTGAAGTCAAATATAAGCAGCGAGTTCACTGCTAAAACTTAGCCTTGCAACAAAAATAAAAAGGGGGATATTTGTGTTTTCGAGCCTGTTTAAGCCCAGCCGTATCTCAACGCGATTGCAAAGAGGTCTTCAATGTCAACGAAGTAGTCGCCAGTCAAGTCGCAGATGCTGCTCCATCTCGCGTGTCCTGGATAGGAACCATAAGCCAAAGCAGCCGAGTAGACGTCTTCAATGTCGACTATGAAGTCGACATTTATGTCCTCTGGAACTCCGACCCAGAAGTTCTTAGAGATGGTGCGCGGTCCAAGGTATAGCGTGTGATTTGCCGGAGGCAAGTTCGCCATCACCCAGTCATAGAATTCTCCGCTCGCTATCTCCACAGTCACACTGAGTGTGTATTTTCCTATCCCTAAGTTGGCAAGCTTTAGTGTTTCAATGTGGGTTGCGTGTGCACCGATGACTATGTTGGTTTCGGGAACGACAGTCACAGAAGAGCCATCTGGATACTTGAGTACAACAGTCTTGTTTATGTCTTCCTCGAAGTCCCAGCCGAGGTTCGATATCGGCACTTCAATCGTAACATTCACTGTACCATCCGGATCGCCCATTGGGAACCTAGCCGAAGCTGAAGGCTTCACCATATGAGGCTTAAATATGTGTGGCGTCGTTGGCGGTGTTTTGCCCGTGTAGTTGACTTCCTTTATCACTATGCCTCCTGGGGGTACGAGCTTGTTTACGCATTTGTCGATTGTCTGGTGGTAGTTTGGGTTCCTCACCAGCACACACGTGCGGGTTGGCGCGAACTGTCGCAACACGAACTTGAAGCCTCCTGTGCCTATCAGCTTTGGATCTGCCAGGTCTTTAGACACGACCAGTGGGCCTGCTAGTGCCAGTGGCTTCCAGATGTGCTTGGGCACGACTATGGTGCCGATGACCCAGCCGACTGCCCAGACGCTCTGGACCTTGAGGAGGATCTCGACTGTGTAGGGGTCGATTATGTAGAAGCTCTTCATCTGTTTGGTGGCGGGGTCCCACCATGTTGCCGGGGCGCCCACGTCTTCCAGGATCTTTGGCAGTTCGATGAAGGTGAAGTAGACGTCTTCGGCTGTGAACGGTGTGCCGTCTTGCCAAGTGACGTCTGGACGGATCTTGACTGTGATCTTCGACTTGGTCTTGCCGTCCTCCGGGTCTACCCACGTGCCAACCTCCCAGTTCTCAGCCAGGTGTGGCACCTCGTAGGCTCCCCTCGTGATGGGGCTCCTGCGGCCGAGGTAGTCGTAGCACCTGTCTATGACTTCGAACTCCCAGTACCAGCTTGAGTAGAGCGGGTTCAGGGTCGCCGGGTGGTCCGGCTCCTTGAAGCCGTACCTCATAGTCATCTTTCCGTCGCCGAAGTAGTAGCCCTCCGGGTAGGCGTTGAGCGTCGTGTAGAAGCTGTTTATGCCGAGACCCGACTCGTTGATCAGGTGAGTCCAACTCAGGTTTCTGTACTTGTTCTCGCCATCGTCGATGGGCTTCTGAGCGTAATCGTTGCCTCCCGTGTATCTTATGGAGTAGGCTTTCGGCCCGGCGGTGGAAGCCAGGGGTGTCTCAGCCGCTATTTGGGCGAATTGTACCTGGAACGCCAGGGCGGCGGTCGTGGCAAAGGTGACGTTGGGCGCGAATTTGATGTTGTCCGATTGCATGTTCAGGATTGTGTCGTTGACGCATCCGAAGTTCTGTGGGTCTTCTGGGTGGTAGTAGTTGTCCACGTGGTAGCTGTCCCTCAGGAAGTCTGGGTCCGGACCGACGAAGATCCAGCCCGCGCTGTACGTGTTGTAGTTCTTGTCACACATGACCTTCAGCCAGGCCTCGCCGCCTGTGACGTCGTATCGGTCAAAGGCGACGTCGATGAGGGGGTCGCTCAATCCCACGTATGCCCCCTTTCCGCACATCATGTCCACTGCGCCCGCCCGAAGCGCGTCGAATCTGCCGTAGACTATGAGCTTGAAGTCTTCGCCAGCGTCCTTTTTGCCGTTGCCGTTGCGGTCCCAGTATCTCGGAGAGACTGGGGCGCCATCGCTGGTGTTAAGGAAGCCGCCTGCAGTAAGCTTGTTTGCGGCTGCGCTGGGGTCTGGCGGGTAAGACAGGGGCGCCAGTAAACCGCCGTAGTGTATCTGTGGGTGTATCCAAGCCCCCATGTACTTGGGTATGGGAGTGTATATGTCGGTGAACATGCCCATGCCAGGACCAGCAACTAGGGTTACCCTGTCGATCAGGTGGCTTAGGGCTTGCCTCATCTCCACAACCGAGGTCGGGTTTGGATATATCGGGTTCGGATAAACCGGGTTCTGAGGATTCCCCAGGGAGGGGTTGGGGTTCATGTTGTAGCTCATCGTGTAGTAGCCGGCTTCACCGCCGAAGTCCAGCATGCGGACGTTAGGATCTCCCGTGAACGCGTCTTTCCATGCCTTGGTGAGGGGCCAGTCGGTGATGTCGATCTCGCCGCCTTGAAGGGCGGTCCACATAAGAATATCACTCCCGTACATTGTTATGAGAATTCTGTCGATTCTAGGACCAAAGAGCTCGAATTTTCCGTCTCCGGAACCGTCGGGGTATGTCCAAGCCATCGCAGGAACAACGGACACAGAAATCAGCATCAAAGCACTCAACAGTAAGCACAGAACTATCATCTTATCTCGCATTTTTTCCTCTCTCCTTCCAATTTTCTACAGTAAAACTAACGTTAGCACTAATTTAAAAGCTTTATGGAAAATAGTTACATAGGAGAGACGGAGCAAAAGCTTAAATTCAATGCTTGAGGACGATACTAAATAGGTGGGGAAATTGGGCCTACGCGATTACATAATAAAAAGGATCATTTACTGCCTCATTCTTTTGATCTTCGTCATGTCAATCAACTTCATAATCTTCATGGTAATGCCAGGAGATCCAGTCCAGTTCTTCATAAATCCCCTTAAAAAGGGAAGCGCTGTAGATGTTGCAGAACAGACACGGAGGTTGAGGGAACTCTGGGGAATCGGCGATCCGGACGTAATACGATATTTTAAATACTTGTACAATATGATGACTTGGAACTTCGGAATAACCTTTGACAGACGTGTTCCTGTGGCCGGAGAAATGGCTTGGCGTATGCCATATACCATAATACTCATGGGAGGTTCAACAGCTTTCGCCGTGATAATTGGGGTGTTATTGGGCGTTTTGTCGGCGCACAAAAGAGGGGGAAAATTCGACACAACATCAGTTTTTACCTCCCTTATATTTTACTCCCTTCCGGTATTTTGGATGGGAATGATTTTCATACTTATATTCTATGTCAACCTCAAATGGTTCCCGCTTGCACATGCGGCCCCAGCTGAATGGGCAATTTATCCACCAAACCCATGGACCATATCAGCCAGCTCGACAAACCCGTTGGAAATTCTAGTAACAGTCAATCCCTCGGACCTAATGTCCACAATAAGTGGTTTTGCAAGACACATGTTCTTGCCAATAATGACCCTAACGCTTTTCCAATATGGAGGCTTCCTACTCCTCACCCGAGCTACAATGATCGAAGCACTCACAGAGGACTACATAGTAACAGCTCGAGCCAAAGGAGTTAAGGAACGAGACGTACTTTTAAGACACGCATTAAAAAATGCTTCATTACCCCTTATAACAAGCATAGCCCTAGCCTTCGGCTTCATGCTATCTGGGGCGATAATAACAGAGGGAGTATATACATGGCCCGGAATGGGAAGATGGATTTTCCAAGCAATCGGCTTAAAAGATTACAATGTATTACAGGCTATCTTTTACGTAATAGCTCTTTGTGTAATCCTAGCAAACTTCATAGCAGACTTGCTGTATGGGATTATCGACCCCAGGATAAAATACTAAAATACCAGGTGAAATAGTGGCTATATCAAAAAGGGCCGTCATATTTTCCCTTCAGAGACTTAGGAATTTCCTAGCGATATTTGTAAGGAACAAAAAAGGAATGGTAGGAGTTGTGATACTTGCACTTTTCGTCCTTATGTCCGTTGGAGCACCCTTACTAACCCCTTATGACCCAGTCAGCCAAGACTACCTTTCAGGCTCCTTGTCAGCACCCGGATGGCTTAAGCTCCTCCCGACTTCCTTGGGGGGAAGGCCAGGGGCTGCAGAAAACTTGGAAGTTAAGGACAATTGGGATTTTACAAATTCCTCAGTTGGATGGAATTACACAGGATCGCCACATGTATCTATCATTCATGTATCTAATGTTGGGTTCAGCAGCCAAGGATGCCTTGGTGTAACCTTTCAACGAGACGCTGTCAACACAACCTATGGAACTGAGTCGGTTATAATCTATAAGGACTTCAACTATCCATTCTTGGGAAGCCCACGAAAGTTCTTGGTATACATAAGACTGCTTGCTAATGGCACCACAGAACAAAGCCACGAAGAATTCTGGAATGAGACAAGCAAATCTGTAGGATTGAGACTGGTAGATATTCTAGATGTTAACGCAACAGTCTTTTTATATCTACAGAAGATCTCCGACGGAAAAATCTATTGCATCTGGCCTTATCGGACTTACGTAATTTATGGTTTCAATGTGCCAGTACCCCCAGGAAATGTCTACCCGCAGCCGGGAACCTTCTACAAGATCGCAGGCGCGTGGATTATATCTGATCTGTATATTCCAGACTCCGACCTGATTAAATACTCGGGCGTAGAGGACGTGATAACTGAAACTTTCTCAAAGGACGTTCTTCCAGGAGACCTAAGGCTAGGAGTTAATATAACCTTTCAAGACACGGATAAACCTGCTAAGCAGGTTTGGACATCAATATACGTTGACGACTTTTACATCGCTTTCCAAGGAAGAGTCTGGGGAATCATGGGAACAGACCAGTTTGGACGCGACTTATGGTCACAACTAGTGTACGGATCAAGAATCTCCCTTATTGTGGGCCTACTCTCATCAATAATTAGCGTTGTGCTAGGTTTGATAGCGGGATTAGCAGCTGGCTACTTAGGAAAAGCCGTGGACGAGATCCTAATGCGATTCTCGGACATGCTCCTAGTCATACCTACACTACCCCTTCTAATAGTTTTAATAGCAGTCATGGGACCAAAAATCGAAAACCTGATTATATTAATAGGGTTGCTAGGATGGATGGGATTCGCAAGGGTCGTAAGGTCTCAGGTCCTAAGCCTCAAAGAAAGACCATTCGTGGAAGCGGCAAAAGCCGTGGGCGCCGGAAAAACCCACATATTATCGCAACACATACTACCAAATGTAGTGTCACTGGTTTACGTCACCCTCGCTACATCAGTCCCAAGCGCCATTGTGGCAGAAGCCTCCTTAAGCTTCTTAGGATACGTTGACCCTAACAGAATGTCATGGGGCAGAATGCTATACGAAGTCCAAGCAACCGGGGCATATCAGTGTTGGTGGTGGGTGATTCCTCCAGGTCTATCCATAGCAGCTTTAGCAGTCGCATTCATTCTATTAGGATTTGCACTAGACGAAGTGTTCAACCCGAAACTAAGAATGCGACGCTGAAACGGCAAGGTCAGCCACGCGCATATCTACAAAAACCCAAAAATCGTTCTCTAGCTTTCTAAAACAATCTCTCTTTTCAAATTCACTTCTCAATAAGAAACCAAAACCAAACAATGTCGCTAAAGACCCTACTTTCGCAAGAAGCCCACCCTCGTCACCAGCAGAAAAATCAATTTCAAAATCATCTGAACTGCCACAAATTCTAACAGTTACAGCCAAAATTTTTTTGCCTTTCTCGCGCATCGCCGCTGCAATGACTTGCCCACCCTCCTGAAACTCTCTTTTAGTAAGAAAACCCCTCTCAACTAAAAAACGCTCTAAAGACAAGCCAAGAACATCTAAATCAACGTTCTTTCCGACCCAACGGTATTTCATTGCATACCCTGTCAAAATTGACAACGCAAACTAAAAAAGTTTGCCAATTGGATATTGATAAACGAATCCAAAAGGTTAAATCCACCATCTATCAAGATTTTAACTAAAATTATATACAAAGAAAAATGACAGAATACCTAGAAGGAACACCACATGAGCGTATTAGAAGTCTACGACCTAAGAACCTACTTCGAGACTCTCAGAGGGTATGTTAAGGCAGTTGACGGCATAACTTTCAGTTTAGAAAAAGGAGAAGCATTAGGCCTCGCAGGCGAATCCGGATGTGGGAAAACTACAACAGCCATATCAATCTTAAAGATTTTACCATTTAATGGAAAAATTGTCGATGGAAAAATCCTTTTTGAGAACATGGACCTTGTTGAGCTAGACGAAAACACGATGCGAGAGAAAATAAGGTGGAAGGGAATCTCACTCATATTTCAGGGTGCTATGAACGCGCTCAACCCAGTTCAGAAAGTTGGGGATCAGATTGTGGAAGCTATTAAAACCCACGAGCACGACGTGGAAAAGAGCGAGGCATTGGATAGAGCTAGAAAACTACTAGAACTCGTGGGAATAGACCCATCGAGAATCAATAACTATCCACATGAGTTTAGTGGAGGAATGAGGCAGAGATCCATGATAGCAATGGCGATTGCATGCAATCCTAAAGTATTAATTGCTGATGAACCAGGAACAGCCTTAGACGTTATAGTTGCAGCGCAAGTATTGAAGCTACTGAAAGAATTGAATAAAAAACTAAACCTTGGGATGATCCTAATAACGCACGATTTATCAATAATCGCTGACACTTGCGAAAAAACGGCAATCATGTATGCAGGAAAAATTGTTGAATACTCCAATGTCGTAACAATCTTCAAAGAACCTCTTCACCCCTACACACAAGGACTAATCAAGGCATTTCCAAATATCGATGCACCAAAGACCCGCATGAGCTCCATTGACGGTTCCCCTCCAGACTTGTTGAACCCACCAACCGCATGCAGATTTCACCCACGATGTAAATATGCCATGAATATATGTAGGGAAAAGGAACCAGAATACACAGATATAGGAAAGTCGCACTACATAGCATGTCATCTTATTAAGTAGATAGGGGAATACAAATTGAATGAAACCTTGATAAAAGTCGAAAACCTAAAAAAATGGTTCCCCGTAAGAATAGGTTTCTTTAGATCTATGATCTCGAGAAAACAGCTATTCGTCCATGCAGTCGATGGAATAAGCTTTGACATAGATAAAGGCGAAATTTTCGGTCTCGCTGGAGAAAGTGGCAGTGGAAAAACCACAACTGGGAGAGCACTACTTCGACTCGTAGAACCTACAAGCGGAAAAATATACTTCCGTGATACGGAAATCACACGCATACCTGAGAACAAGTTTAAACCCTTTAGACGAAAGCTGCAAATAGTGTTCCAAGACCCTTACGAATCGCTTAATCCAAAGATGACCATCTTTGACATTTTGGCGGAACCTCTTAGAATCCAGGGGATAAGGTCAAGCCATGAGTTAAAAGAAAAAGTAAACAAGGTTCTTGAAGATGTAGAACTGATCCCGCCTGAGGAATTTACTTTCAGGTATCCCCACGAGCTAAGTGGCGGACAAAGACAGAGGGTTGCAACTGCGAGGGCGCTGATCCTCGGTCCAGAATTTATAGTGGCCGATGAACCTGTTTCGATGCTGGATGTTTCTATCAGAGCAGAGGTCTTAAATCTTATGTTAGAGTTGGTGGAAAAATACCGCG
>Ga0315309_1002692_pt1 | contig 10325 bp, 7 predicted proteins | sample TDP4_MG_FD_203080 | JGI IMG/M metagenome (GOLD analysis project Ga0315309, IMG submission 203080) | Freshwater sediment microbial communities from Lake Towuti, South Sulawesi, Indonesia - TDP4 | ecosystem: Environmental > Aquatic > Freshwater > Lake > Sediment | place: Indonesia: South Sulawesi...
GCCACAAGTCTGCCAGCGCGGCTCTTCTTAAGCGTCACTGTAACATAGGTTCGCCTGCCCCGCGATGCGAAGAGTCTCTCAGACGCAGTAGCCTTCACGATTATAGGCTCTACTTCTTCACGTCCACCCATGCGCAGCAAGACAGAGCGCACGAATAGATGGAATATCATAAGCGAAGACGCAGGATGCCCAGGTAAGGAGAAAACTGGTTTCTGGTTGACTACCGCAATCGTGGTGGGTTTTCCAGGTCTCACAGCAACGCCGTGAACTATCACGCCAGGCTTGCCCAACGTATTCAAGACCTTAGGGATGATGTCCGTGGGTCCAACTGAGACGCCGCCTGAGGTTATGACAACATCCGTTGTTCTCAAGGCTCTTTGCAGCGCCTCTTTCATCTGCTTTGCTTCGTCCTGAACAACGCCCATGTTTAAAGGCTCGCAGTCGCAATCTGTGACAGCCGCACTCAGAGCGTGTGCATTGATGTCAAAGATCTTTCCAGGAGTCAATGATTTTCCAGGATCAACAACCTCTGCGCCTGTTGAGAATATGACAACCCGAGGACGCTTGTACACTTTAACTTTGGCTGAACCGATGGCTGCTAACACTCCCACTTCGTGAGGAGAGAGCACTGCGCCCTTCTTCAACACGGTTTCTCCTCTGCGGATATCCGAACCCGCCTTCATCACGTTCTCACCAATTGAAACCGCCTCACGAATCAAAACAGACTTGCCTTTAGGCTCCGTGTACTCAACCATGACAACAGCATCAGCACCGCCGGGGATGGGTGCTCCCGTAACTATTTCAGCAAGAGTGCCCCTCTGAACCATCACTTTGGCGGCTTCACCAACACTGACTTTGCCAACGAGCCTAAGCGTAACAGGACGATTTTCTTCAGCGCCAAAAGTATCGGTAGCCCTAACCGCGTAACCGTCAACTGTCGACCGGTCAAAGGGCGGAATGTCAAAAGGCGAGACCACAGCCTCAGCTAAGACACGGTTGTACGCTTCAGAGAGCGAAACCACTTCGGTTCCGACAGGTTTAGGCACGTAGCTCTTGGCAAAGATGCTCTTAACCTCGTCCACTGATACTAATCTCCTGAACAATGCGGGTTTCACTTCTTCTCTCCTGCTATGGGGCTGAAAAGATGCACAGTCACAGTTTCTCCTTCCTCAAGTCCCTCCCTGTCCTCTGGAATAACGACGTAACCGTTAGCCTTGGTTAGAGAAGACAAGAGCCCTGAACCCCTTGTGAGAATGGGCATCGCATAAAGCTTGCCTTCCTGCTCAAAGGCTTTGACTCTCAAGTAAACTCTGCGCCCAAGCGCTCCAGCCACACGCCTAGCTAGCTGCGCATCAACTCTAGGTCGAGGCTCGCCTTCAACTCCAAGCAGCTTCAATATCACCGGTCGCGCAAAAACCTCAAACCCAATGGTTGCCGCAACAGGATACCCTGACAGTACAAAGACTGGCTTGCCTTCCAGTAGTCCCAGCGCAGTCGGCGTACCAGGTCGCATAGCAACGCCATGCACGACAATTCCAGGTGTTCCCAGCTTGTTTACTACTAAGGGCACTAGGTCTGCTGCGCCTACGCTTGTTCCACCCGTGGTGATGACTGCATCGGCTCTCTTCAAACCTTCAATGATCTTTGTGCGAATCTCTTTCTCATCGTCTCTAACTACTCCAAGATACATCGGCTCAGTAACTAATTCTTCACATAGACCTGAGATTAAGAATCGGTTAGAGTTTATGATCTGATCGCGTGAAGGTTTTCCGCCTAGCTCCACTAACTCGTTGCCTGTTGAAATGATGGCGATTCTGGGCTTCCGCGTCACATTAACCTCGGTTATTCCTAACGCAGCCAGCAAACCCAAATGATGCGGTTGAAGCCTAGTTCCAGCTTCTACAACCACCTCACCTTTCTTAACGTCCTCACCTTTCTTGGAGACGTTTCCGGCGGGCGTCACTGACCCAACGATTTCAATCTTATTCCTAACCGCTCGGGTGTGCTCCAACATGATAACGGCATTAGCACCTTTTGGGAGCGGATTACCCGTCCAAACCTGTTTAGCTTGCGCTTGGTACAGCCTATCTTTTTGAGTTAATCTGAGGGTCTTGGGCTTGAACTGAGATGCCTCAAAAGTGTCTTTGGCTATGACAGCGTAGCCGTCGACTGCTGAGCGATCTAATTGTGGCAGATCCGTGCGTGCAACTATGTCTTCGGCTGCGACTCGTCCCAGCGCGTTTTCGATTGGGACTGGTTCGGGGTTGAGTCTCTTGGGTTTGAGCGCCTTGAAGAACGCAGCTAGAGCATCATCTACGTTAGTGAGTTTTTCGAATCCCCTAAGCCTAACCAATGTTCTTCCGCCACAAAGGATCAGACAACAATTCTGAATAAACCAGAATTTAAACTATCTATTATGGGCTCGGCAATCTCTGATTTCTTACCTTGGCAGGTTCTTGCCTTTGCGCTTCAACTCTTGCAGCACTATGGCGCGTAGCTTTTGCGCATCCATATCTAGATTTGGTGTTTCACAGGCGATGACGGGTCTCAGGTTGCGGTCAGCTATGAGTCTAGCTATGAGTCTGAAGTCGGGTCCATATTCGGTTCGGTCTAGATTGTGGTGTCTTCTTTCGCCTTTGTCGGTGAATTCGATGTGGCTGTAGTGGCAGTGTAGGTTTCGCAGGGCGTCTGTACCGAGCCTCTTTTCAATCTGATCCATAACTTCGCGCACATCATCCAGTGTTCTAAACCTACCGCGCTCTCTGGCATGTAGATGAGCCCAGTCCACGTTGGGTTCAGTCAAGTCAACGCGTTCACATAAAGCCAAGACTTCTTCCACGCTGCCAAACTGTGAAGGTTTGCCCATCATTTCAGGCGCCAAATGAACCTTTGTGAAGCCTAGAGAACGCATATTTGCAACAACCTCTTCCATGGCTTTGGCGCATGTTTCGAATACTTGTTTTGGAGGCCTGCCAGCATACGAGCCTGGATGAAAGACAACGATATGCGCTTGCATCCAGTTGGCGCCTTGGACGCAGGCAAGTAGCCTTTTTTTGCTTGCCCTAAGCGTTTCTTTGTTCGCTGAGGTCAGGTTGATGAAGTAGGAGCCGTGAGCCGTTAACCAGACGTCGTGCTCAAGCGCTCTTCTGCCCAGCTCTTCTGCCGTTTCTTGCTTGATCTGAGGTTTTGGACCCCAGCGCACCATCTGATACTCTAAAGAGTCCAAGCCTTCCGCCCGTAGGTATTTAGGCATTTCAGTGACAGGCTGCTTCAGTAGTTTGAACCCAACGGGCATGCCAGCTGGACCAAAACGAGGACGGTCAGCCATTCTTAATGCACAGTCCACTCTGCTCGGTTACCCTTTTTTTGTCTTTTCTGGACTTGAATTGTTTACTTTTCTCTTAGCGACCCTTAACTCGACGATGCGAACGTGAAGAGGCATAGGCACTGTAGAGAAGCGCAAGAATCGCGGCAGTCCATGCAGCTAAGTTCTGGCTCAGAGCATACTTGCCAGCATCATCTAATTGAAAGATCGGACTTGTAAGAGAGGTTCCCGCAGCTTCAAGCGAATATCTGAAGCCAGGTGCTGCATTTACCAACGCGTTGTTGATGCTGGCTCCCAAGTCACCTAAAGGTGCCGCAGCAGTGCCCGCGCCTTGGAACCACTGTCCGATGCCAATAACAAACTCGTGCAACGCAGGAGAACCCATGTACATGTTCAATGTTAGATAGTAAATCAAGTTTGGATACTCGATCAAGATCACCATTGCTACGGCTAGGATGAAAATGGCTAGAATTGTTGCGGCACTTTTGACAGCGGTTCGAGCGAATGATAGGCGCTGTGAAACGTAGCCGACTCCAGGCGTCTTTTGAAGACTTGATTTCAGGCGTCTGTTGAAGCGTTGGAGTCTTCGGCTTAGGTTTTTGAAGAAGCGTCTTGCCGACTTGAACCTGCCGCTTTCCCTTGTGCGCTGAGACGGCTGTGAGGGATGTCTGGCGGCTTCGATTCTTTGTGGAGTGAAAGCGGCTGATTTTGTCAAGTATGTCCAGCTTGTGAGCAGGACGAGGATCACGCTGAGCGGCAGGAGATGAAACAGCGGGCTTATGGAAACCGTGAAAGACCAGTCTGTGCTTGGAACTTGGAAGGTTGAGGTCAACGCGGTTCGGTCACTCAAGCCCAGCGCCTGAAAAGCAGAGATCAACAAGACTTCGATGATTACACTTATGGCGATGAACAAGATCAGGGCGACCAAGCCTTTTGGCGCTGTCCATCTGACTCTAAGCTGTCTCTGACGAGTTTCTGTTGGCGTCAATTATTGTTTCTCCATCGGTTTTGTTTAAAGCACTCGTGATGATTATGGACCATTTTTGTCTTATCTGTGTAAAGCATGGGGGTACTTAAGTCAATAGGATATACGAGTGCCAAAGAGTGTATTTTACAGTAAAAAGAGCATTGCCAGCCCAGCAGTCAGAGGTATGGTCAGGTTGTCGTTTATCGGTGTCGGGAGAGTTTCGATTATCATTGCTGTTGCTGCACCCAAGACAGCCTGTAATGGGTCTACAAAGATTGAGGCGCCGAGTGAAGCGAAAAAGAACCCGAAAATTGTTCCCTCGACTTTCTTGCCTTTGTTGTAGGGAAAAACATGTTTCCCAACGGTCTTTCCAAAGATTGTGGCAAAACTGTCGCCTAACGTGAACACGGCGATAGATGCGTAACTGACTGATGCAGGAAATAATAGCAGTGCAAGCGCAATGCCGAATGCGAAAAAGATGGGTGCTGTAACGAACTCGTGGACTTCGGGTTGAAGTGCAGCGTTCCAAGTTACGGTTGATATGATCGGGATATTTGTTCCTAGCATTCGGGCAAGCTCCGAGATAATGTAAACCAGCGTAACCATTAGAATAACGAAAGCAACCCAGAAGCGGCTTAGGTTCATGTGCAAGGTTAAGAATGCAACAAGGAAACCTGCGATGTGGATATTTTCGCGCAGCAGGTCGCGTCTTGAAATCGAAGATCGTGGAGTCTTGGTCTCTGCACCTAAGAACGGCAAAATCTCTACCAGGTCGCCCTTAACCACGATGTCTGATCTATAGGCTAACAGAAAGTCAGGGTTGTAACCGATTCTTGTGGAGCAAAGGTTGAACATGGGCAAGTTGTTTCGGTCATCAGCAACGAGTATGCAGTCTGCGGGTGTTAATCCTTCTCTTTCCATGATTTTCTTTAAAACAAGTGCCTTGCCCTCAGGCTTGATGACGTCCCCGCTTATCCGCCCGGATACCTGCCCATTTTGGGCTTCAAGTTCAAAGCCAAAGGCGTAGTCGGCGCCCAGTTGAGCTGCTAATTCTTCGATGAAAACCTGAGGCAGACCTGAACTTATTAACGCAGTCTTGTAACCCTCATGCTTCAATTGCTGGAAGACTTTATCTACTCCTGGGATTAGGGGAATTCTTTTGAAGAGTTGGAAGAGCTCGTCTACCGGCAGCCCGCGTAGTTGGTTGTAGATTCTTCGGAGTGCTGTTTCGAGTTTGATGAGCCCAGCTTCGTAGAGGAGTCCAGCCCAGAGCATTTTGACGTAGCTTAGGATTGTTACCTTTTGCGAGGCTTCGAAGAGCAGGTAGCGTCGTTTCGGGATTATTATTCCCTCAACGTCGAAGACGATTAGCCGAGGCTTTTTCGCATAGGCTGGCTGGGTTTCTGGCACTGTCAAGTATTTGTCCTCTGGAGTTAAAGAATGCAGAGGTTTTGGTTCTTAAAATTCTCTATACGCGTGGGCTTGTAGCGAAGTTCCTGTAGGCTTTGCCGTATTGCCCTGGCAGAGGAAACTCGTTTCCACATTTGGGGCATTTCGCCATGCTGCATTGAACAACTGATGCGCAGCTGCCGCAGGCAAAGGCTCTGCCATAGCTTACGTCAAACGTGAAGCCGCATTTTGGGCATTGAATGATATTTTTTCCGTGCGTCATTTCTTGTTGCACTCTGTGTTTCTAGATTCTAAAGGGCGATCAGGGTGTTTTAAATGTGTTGCTAGGGGGCTGCGGGGAAGAGAGTTTCAGAAGAAGAAGGCAACAATCGGCTTATACCTTCTTAAAGTGTGCCTAGAGCCTGTTTCTCTCAACAGCATCTTCAACTTGGAATCTAATAGTGGTTCTTTGCCTCAGCTAGTGTAGAATTGAGCGTACTTGTGAGTCGTTTTCAGACTGCGCGTTGTTGCACTTGTTGAAAACAGAAAAAAAGAGGGTGATGTGATTAGTGTCTACGCTGCTTCAAACAGATGCCATGCCTGAGTCGGGTAATCTACGAGATATGGTCTTTGCCACTCATACTCTGGATGCGCCGACAGAAATGCTTCGGCGTCGAATGGTGTTCCACATGGGTGCCCCCATCGCGCCCAGGTTTTCATTTCTAGAATCATTGTGCTGTCTGTTGCTTTTCCGTCAACAGCTCCATGGGGATAATACCACCAAGCCTCGGCTTCTTCACCGTGACCGCAGAGCGTTCTGTCGCATGGATTATCTTCAAGTTCTAGAAAAGTGTCATAATGGTCAGCTAGGAATTCTTTTGCTAGCTCCACGTCTATCTCTCCTCGATGTGAGGTTGCTAACTGGTCCCATCGAGCGTATCTAGAGTATTGACTAGTTGAGGGATCAGTCCAATCGAATGCCAGAGCTGCTTCGTTGCGAATCGTGTCATCTAATGGGTAATTGCATGATCCATAGAATCCATCAAACGTGCGCCGAACTGCACAAATTGACTCACCGTTAAGATTGACTGCTAGCTCCATTGTGGCAATCTCTCCAGTTTTTGCGTCGCCGATAATCCACATGTTCGCATATCCCCCTGTGTTAGAAGCATTCATTACTTCGATCAAGTCGTCCACGCTGTCCGCGTACTGCATACCGTGCCGTTCACGAATAAAGATGGGAATTCCGTGCGGGTTATAGGTCACTACACCACTTATTGTGGTTTCACTTAGCAGGAGACCTGCGTCGTTCATTATCCAGTCTGGACCGCTCCAAATCCAACCCGCGTAGCACTGCATCAAAATAGAATGTCCTTGCTCGGGCTCAATGTACAATATCGTGTTGAAGAATTGAGTAGCCATGTACTCCCACCAAGAATTATGGGCAACAACGATACCGCCGTCTTTAGTATAGCTTCCTGTAGCGATAAAGGCCGAGCAGCCTGCTGTGACCTCAGGAATTGCGAAGTGTCCTGGTTTGGGGTGTCCTCCAGGATGCTCCGGAAGCGGTTGACCCGTGTAGAATAGCCAGCTTATATAGGACCAGAGAACCTCAAAAAACACGTTACTCGTTAAGACGTCTACCCAGTCCACGTCACTGTAACCTCCGGCTCGAACGCCTGCCGCTATGCCCATAATCTCTTCCTTATACTCAGCGGGAATGTTTCTCCAGTAAAGCATCCTTGAGCAGTCTCGAAGATAATCCCACGGCATTCCATAGCATTCGACATAGTACCGCAGGAACTCAATTGATTCTGCGATGCGATCGGCACAATAGTAGCCATACTGATAGCCTCTCTCGAAAGGTTTCCCCTCTATGTGAACATAGACCCATCCGTCAATATCGACTCGATAGCCCTGTGTCAACAAAGGATGACTAGATTTTGGAATCGCCAGTGCTGGACTGACCAAAACAGCTACTAGAACGCATGAGAGAATCGCTGAGAGCCTCTTATTCCCAATATATAGTTTTTCCGTATGTCGTCACCTTTCTGCGCATATTTATGCAGCGCACAGGGCTTTTATGACTTGTGAAAGAATCTTCTATTCCCATTCTGAATAAGAAATAACATAGAAGGATACTTGGTGAGAAAACCTGATCCTGCCCTATCTTCTTGGCTTGGTTTGTGGCATAGCGTGGTGGCAGCTTAAAGTTAGAAGGAAAAGATATTCGTCCTTGCTTGCATTTCTTCTCGTTATCGTGTCAATTTTCTTCATCGCTTGGGCATCGACTTATGCTAAATGGCCGCTGTCCTTGCCATTCTGGGTGGGCTGGCCTCCGGGATATGTTTCAATTCCGGAGGCGACGCTAGTAGGTATAAACTTCTTTAATAAGCCGTTAATTATGATGGGTTACGGTACTCCATCAGGGTCACCCTATTGGTCGGTGATGTTTCTAATATTTTCTCATGTGTTTGTAATAGATGCGACAGCTGGATTCTTGGGTTTAGCTACAGTATTAATTCCTTGCACCTACTGGATGTATCGGAAAAGAAAAAGAATGTAGTTACCTTTTGATTGTATTGAATTTAAAACCGATAGTTTAAACGCTAATCATGTTACTTGGCGCCGGGTGTGGGATTTGAACCCACGCGACCCTTTCGGGTCACAGGCTACCTGTTGATCCCAGTCTCATGTGACTCCAGGCTTGAGCTTTGTTTGACTTACGCCTATCTGCTCCCTACCAGACTAGGAGAACCCGGCGTTCTATGATGTGGTTCGATTTACGAATAGAGATTGCGTGTTTAAAGGTTTTGAATCTAGTGGCTGGCTTTGCCCCACATCTTCGGGTAAACGCCGCGAGGCATCAATACTCGATTAGTCTTGGCTACTATACCACGGTTGAGTTCGAGCATCTCTTCAGTTGAAACTAGCGCTTTGGCTAGGGCGACTGCTTCGCCTTTTTGTGTCATAACTGCCACTGTGTCTTTCGGTTTGATGTCGGAGTCAAGGGCCAGCACTCCTGGCGCAGCAAGGTTTGCTCCGTGGCATATGGAGTCGACGGCTGAGTCTCTGATCGCTATTTTTGGCAGGGATTCCAACGCTTTTTCCATGGGCTGAATGAATCGATGCAGTTCTGACGCGTCTTTGGTTTTCTGCCACTGTTCTAGGTAGTATGCGATGTCGTGAAGTGTGACCATGCTGTTGTCTTCGGCGAAGGGGCCGGCTCTTGTGCGTCTCAGTTCCTGCATGTGGGCGCCTACGCCTAGGGCTTCGCCTATGTCGTAGCAGAGTTTGCGTATGTACGTGCCAGCCTCACATCCTGCTTGAAACAACACGTTTTTGTCTTTTATTTCCAGAAGGTTGAGGTAGTAGATTCTTCTCGTGCGAAGTTGCCGCTTCACCGAAGCCCGAACTGGCGGAAGCTGGTAAACAACGCCTGTAAACTCGGCTAACACTGATCTGACTTTGTCTTCCGGCGCGTCGTGGTGAAGTCGCATGACGCACACGTACTCTTTGCCTGAAAGAAGCAGTCCCTGAACGATTTTTGTGGCTTCCTCCAGGGTTATGGGCAGTATGCCAGTTACTTTTGGGTCGAGTGTTCCCCCGTGCCCCGCGTGTTTCAGGTTTAGCAGTCGTTTTACCCACGCTGCTACTTCATGGCTGCTTGGACCTGATGGTTTGTCGAGGTTTATGACTCCGAATCGTATGTAGTCTTCGGGCGGTCGTTCATGGGGTTTGCAGCCGTAGCTGGGGTTTGTCTCCTCCTCACCCTTGACTACGAGTGTGCGTTTGATCTCCCAGGGAGCAGGTGTTACAGGCATTGTGGCATTCACTTGCTTTTTGGAAGTTTGGTGTCAAAGCAGTTAATAGGCTTAGTGCAAAGACAAAAACTAAGCTCACCTGAAAGAATTGGCTTTCAGACTTCTGCAAGACAACTGTTGCCTAAAAGACAAACGCGTTGACGCAACAGAAGAAGGGTTGGTCGAGAGGGCAAAAAAATCTATTGGTGCACTTCTTTCTACTTGTGGATTCTCCTAAGGAGGGCTGTTACCTGAACCTTTGTCTTCAGTAACTGCTTTACTGTGGCGTTGCTGACTCTGTAATACGCCACGAGGAGCGTCAGTTTGGGGCTCCGCTTTATCAGCTTCGTTTTCCAGAGTGTCTCGATTTTGTCGGCTTTTCTTTGGCGCTGTGCAACGGCAGACCAAACATCCACGTACATTCGACTCGACCTCATTCCCTGTGCAGCTGGCAGCAAGAATAACTATATATGAAGACTTAATATAGCAGTTGTTTCAGGCGTCGTAACGTTTTCGTAGATGAAAGCTTCGTCAACTCGATATATGTCTAAGTCGAGTCACATTTCGTCTTGTTTGTACACTATGTTCGTCCCGCGGAGTTCTTGCGGGAGTGCAGCGGTGGCGATCTGTGGATGATTCGGGCTCTGTTCCTGTTTTCGAATGGTGTTCTTTTTTGGGTTTGCTGGTTTTTTCTGTGTGGTTGTTGATGACTCACTGTAGAATTGTCATCATCAACAACTTCTACGGGTCAGGTTGTCTTCATGTTTTTGTTGGCGGTGGTGCGAGTTCTTTTGCTCTTTCAGCTGCTTTGGTTACTGCCATTATCATGGTGGCTTTTAGT
>Ga0315309_1002693_pt1 | contig 10325 bp, 8 predicted proteins | sample TDP4_MG_FD_203080 | JGI IMG/M metagenome (GOLD analysis project Ga0315309, IMG submission 203080) | Freshwater sediment microbial communities from Lake Towuti, South Sulawesi, Indonesia - TDP4 | ecosystem: Environmental > Aquatic > Freshwater > Lake > Sediment | place: Indonesia: South Sulawesi...
TGCTATGGGATGTTTTAAAAAGGGCTGTAACTGGAAGGCGCGTTAAAGAAAGAGATTTCGACATGGAGCTCTTCAAAACGGTTTCGCAATTGGTTAAAGACTTTGATATTAAATATGATTCAGAAAATCCCGTTCCAAGCAGTAACGCGCTTGCTGACAATGTGTGGGAAGCTGCCCTAAGATTTTACATTAAGGTCGGAACATACTGCATCAATACTGGTCGAGTGATTAATTTTACTGAGGAAGAAATAAAAGAGGCGCTCAAAGAGGCTTCGAGAGAAATAACCCTCGGAGAAGGTAAAGATGCTGTCAAGCTGGTGGACAGAAGAGTTGGGGATGCGGTGAAACCAATTGTGGCCGCTGGAATTCAGACTGCAATATTTAGTAGCGAGGATATGGCTTTTAAAATCTACAAACTATGTGCAAGAGAGCCAGCAACCGACGGTATTTGGGGTGGCCTTGAGTCGAAGGTTGCGGGTAAGTATGAGATAAAAGCTAATCATCCAACCGAAATATATCAGTATAGAAGGAATTCTCGAGTATTGCGTAAGGCCATCTCGGCTGCAGGAAGGCCTGGGATGTTTATAATGAACAACGCGCCGACCAGCACAGCAACAATATCCATGTTCGATAGAGAAACAGGCCTCAGGCCGACGGACCCGATGGTGTGCGGGGGTCTCTCTGAGATGAAAATCAGTTATGACGAGCTTAACCGTGTAGCGTTTGCTCTAGATTATGGAAGCCCCATCGTAACAGCCCACAATGCTGTAATCGGCGGCTTCTCAGGAGGCCCTAGCGGCGCAGCGATAGTCGCCGTTGCAGGCGGCCTACAGGGGTTGCTGGTCCAACAAGGCAAGGTTGTGCGGCCAGGTACCATTCACAATCGCCTTAAAACCAGAGCTGACCGTTCGTGCATCTGGACAGCAGCTTTAGCATGCCAAGCCTTTGCCAGAAATAGCCACGTACCCACGGATCAGGGTGATCATCCCGTTGCTGGCCCGGGGACCGACCAGTACCTATATGAAATCTGTGCCTATCAACTGGGGGTCGTTGTCAGTGGTGCTCACTCGCTTGGGGGAACAAGAAAATTTGTAGTAGGAAGAATAGAGGATTTCGGAACTCCTATGGAGTCCAGATGGCTGGGGGAAGTCTGTAAGGCTGGTGCTGGGGTCAGCCGCGAGCATGCAAACGAGATAGCGAAGGCGTTGCTTAAGAAGTATGAAGACAAGCTTGAGGATGCACCCATGGGATACGCATTCGAACAACTTTACGATGTGGAAAAGGAGGAGCCCAAAGAGGATTATTTAGAAATTTATAGCAGAGTGAAAGAGGAACTCGAAGAACTCGGGATGAAATTGGAATAATAGCGCGCGAAGAGACCCTTAGAACCATCCTTTATAATCCTATGCGTTTCGCTCTCTTTGTTCCCCGCTATCAGGATTAAGACTGGGAAGCCAGGCCTTTCCTCAACCTCTTCCCTTAGTGCTTTTACAATGGCATAGACGTGATACCATTGTTCTTGATTAGCGAGAACGGCTCCAGCTAGGCAGTAGCCTTCAATTCCTAGTATTGACAGCAGTACCTTTATGGCTCTATAGACCTTTTACGCCGTGGGATTTCCGCTAGTATCTACGTAGGTAGCTAACTTAAGTCCTCTTTGTATTAACGCATCAGCTGCTAACATGGATGCGCCTCCACCAATGCCGTGAAAGGCGACGTAACCTCCCTTCCTTATCTCCTCAATTTCAGGGTTGAGTTGTATGAAATAGCAAACCCCTCTATAATCCCTCTCCTCTATCTTCCATGCTATCCTCTCAAGCTCCGTAGGAGACATTATCATATCACGAGGCAACTCTATTTTAAACTCAGGGTGGCGGAACACTGAATTGTCATCTAATGTGATCCTACAATCTGCCGTAACTATTCTCCCATCCTTCGTAAGGATAAGTGGATTTATCTCTACTGTTGTGGCATCCCACTTCTTAAACACATCATATAGCTTACAAGCTATATCGCTTAATTGATCTATTAAGTTGGTTGGAACTTCAAGTTTTGATATAAGTTTACGTCCATCCGGAAGTTGAAGTCCACGAAGGTAGTCTATATCCATTCTGGATATTTTTTCTGGAAATCTCTCAGCTAGTTCCTCAATGTCTACACCACCTTCAGTACTGAACAAAAGATCTGGGCCCTTAACCTTGTATGAATCATTAACCGCAACGCTCATAAAGAACTCTTTGTCTACGTCAAGGTTTTCTTCTACCAAGACCTTTTCTGCCTTCAAGCCCCTAATTTCTTTACCCAACATATCTCTTGCTATGCTCCCAGCCTCATCAGGAGAGTCTGCGAATTCTATACCACCAGCTTTAAAACGGCCTGTTGCCAAGATCTGCGCCTTGATCACCATGGGTTTCCCTATTTTCTCTGCTATGCGCTTTGCTTCTTCTGGTGAAGAGGCAACTTCACCTTCAGGAACGGGAAGCCCAACGATTTTAAGCAACTTTTTTCCTTGGTATTCATATAATCAAACCAATGAACTCACAACCGTAGAATTAGAACGGAATAAACTCTCATATTCTTATAAGTCTTGCTAACCTCACGCGTGCTCTGATGAGGTTATACAAATGGAAATCTTAAGAATGGTAAACTTTTAAAGATTACACTCAAATAAAATAGTTTTACGATTATCGATGTCAGCAATTATTAGACTGTGAAAGCCAGAAAAACTATCGATACACGCACCGAGTACACAGTGGAGGTGGAGGTGATGACGGGAGGGTGGGATTCGGCCGAACGTCAGCTCCATTAGGAGCTATAGCGAGCAGGGGCATGTGGGAGTCACCAGGCTACCCGCCAGGGGGAGTCAACGAAGCCATGAGGAAGATCAACAAAATAATAGCGCCAAAGTTGATTGGGATGGATGCAAGGAAGCAGGGACTCATAGATCAAACAAACGCTTAGAGATATCGATGGCACACTAAATTTTGCCAGCATAGGCGGAAACGTCGCGACCGTTGTGTCAATAACTGTAGCCAAAGCGGCTGCATTGACGCTTCAACTGCCACTATACACATATCTGGGCATACCATTTGCATGCATGCATATGAACTACCAATCCCCATAGCCAACATAATCGGTGGTGGCCCTCATGCTCGGCGAGGTGTCGTTCCAGATATGCAGGAGCACCACGTAGTGCTAGTTGGAGCCAAGTCAGCGTCCGAGGCGGTTCACGTCATCCTTCTGGCCCATCACAAGGCTAGAGAGCTGTGTATGAAGAAGGATCCCCAGTTTCAAGGTCTAATCCTGTTGTCCCTACTACCCTACCGCTCTCTGTCAACAAGCGTGTGAGCATTGTTTTCTCTGTTAATTCGACCTCAAGTTCACGCACTTTGCTAATAAGACCCTTTACGAAACCCCCAGCATATGGTTCGTAAGCGACTATTGCTCGTGGATAGCTATACTCTCCGAAATTAATTAGCTTATATCTTCCACCCTCTTTTTGGAAAACTGTTCCAAACTTCTCAAGACTTTCTACCGCCTTTATTGATTGATTAACCATTTTTTACAAGAACTTGATCATTTATAAAGTGCCCCCCAATTACCGTGTCTCTTAAGTAATCATTAGGTGAGTCTCTCGGGTCGTATACTGCTTGCATTGCACCCATGGCATAGGTAGTGCACCCGGATGGAAAACTACCCTTACACACAATAGTTGTTTTCGCGCCGCTTCTTTCCGCTTCAATAGCTGCTCTAAGGCCTGCCCCACCTGCACCAACCACTAATACATCCACATCAAAAATCTCCAAATTTTTCCCTTCGGCGCGCTCAAATCAAGATCATATTTTAACCTAAACGCTGGTTTTTCTTAAGACTTTCCCAAGAATCTTTGCTAAATTGCATAAAACTTGCGGAAACCACGCCAAAGCCTCCGAGACGAAAAGCTTAAAAACAAAATCCGGAGTACAACTAAATGGAGCTGAAATTATTATGACAAGAAAATCTGATCGAGGTAACGTCAAGCGCTCAGATCCGCCGGAGGAGGAGAGGAGGAAGTACCTGAAGACGGTGGGTGCCCTCGCTGCTGGCCTCGCCATCGGTGGAGTCGCTGGCTGGCTTGGTAAACCAGAGGTTGTAAAAGAAGTGCCTGGTCCAACAACAACGGTGACGAAGACGGTTACGGCGCCGATCACGCCGACACCTACGCCGACACCTACGCCGACGCCCACGCCTACACCACCCACGCCGAAACCAACGCTTAAGATTGGTGTCCCGATTCCCCAGACCGGTCCTTATGCAGTCTATGGTATGGTTATGCTAGAGGGGGCACAATTGGCTGCCAAAGAGGTGAATGAGGCTGGTGGAGTACTTGGTAGAAGGGTTGAACTCGTCGTACGCGATACAGAGGCTAAACCAGATGTAGCTAGTAGAAAGATAAAAACTATGGTTGAAGTGGAGAAGATCGAGGCCATAGTTGGTGTGTTGAGTAGCGCCGTTAACTTTGTGGTTAACGAACTCGTTAAGGAACCTGGTTATCAAATTCCATGGATGGCGTGCAATATGACTGAGATCATGATGCACAAGGCTGATGTCTTAGCCCCAAGCGTAGCTTTCCCGATGACTGTGAATCAGCAGGCTGGAAGAGCTACACTTGCCCTAGCGAATAGGGTATGGCCGAATGCTGAATACTACACGATTTACGCCGACTATGTATGGGGTCAAAGAATGCGTGAATCGGCCCTAGAAGGCATGAGCATATTCGGGGGAAAGGAGATCGGTGCAGACGGTACCCCACTAGGCACAACCGACTTCTCCGCTGTTATATCCAAAGCTCGGGCGGCAAAACCAGACGTTCTCATGGTAGTCCTCGCCGGGGCAGATCAGGTCAACTGTGCAAAACAAATAGCAGAATTTGGAATTCCAAAGGAAATGAATATCCTATTCCCAATGTCCCTGATTACCGTAGCATACCAGGCCGGGGGCAATGCAGTATATGATGGAATTTACTGCGGAACCGATTGGACATGGCAAGTTACGGAGATGGGCTATCCATGGTCGGCTACGGCAAAGAAATTCAGCGATGCCTACTGGCAAACGATGGGGCATCCAGCTGACCCCTATTCGCTAGGAACTTATGTCGGCCTTAGGGAATATTGCGCAGCAGTAGAGAGAGCGGGAACAACTGAAACCAAGAAGGTGATGGATGAACTTAGAGGCCACACGTTCGAATATCACAAGGGTCCAGAGAAGTGGAGAGAATGCGACCTCCAAGCTATACAAGACTGGTTCATTGTTAAGGGCAAACCCGCTGACAAAGCTAAGAATGAGTGGGACATCTGGGACGTGGTGGAGAAGGGAGGATCAGAAGCCCCAGAAAAATATATGTTGACGTGCGAAGAGCTCGGATTCAAATAACCCCCCTCCTTTTTTTAGGTAAATCAAATTTTTAGAATGAATGAAAATTGACGATGCTTCGAACAGAGGGTCTAACACATAGTTTCGGCGGATTAATGGCCGTCAACTCCGTAAACTATGAATTAGAAGAGGGAGAGTTAGCGGCGATCATCGGGCCAAACGGAGCTGGAAAAAGCACCTTCTTCAAGCTCGTGGCAGGACTAATATTCCCCAATAAGGGGAAAATATACTTCGACGGAACTGATATAACAAATATGCCACCCCATCAGAGAGTTGCGATAGGCATAGGAAAGTCGTTTCAGATCTGCCAGATCTTCCCCAGATTAACAACGCTTGAGAATATGGCAATTGCCGTGCAGAATAATGTTATCAAAAACAAATTTGGATTCTACTTCTCTTCTTGGAGAAATGGAAAGTCGATAGAAAAAGCAGAGGAACTCCTCGATCGCGTTGGACTACCCGGCTACAAGGATAAGCTAGCAGGTTCCTTACCCCAAGGTTGTAAAAAGCGTCTCGAGGTAGGTATGGCTATAGCGACCAACCCCAAATTGCTTCTCCTAGATGAACCCACAGCTGGTTCAACGCCTGTGGAGACTGATCTAATGATGAACCTTATTAAGGAATTGTCAAAAACCCATACGATTCTGGTTGTTGAACATAAAATGGATTTTGTAATGAACTTAGTGCGTAGAATTTCCGTCATGCACCGGGGGGAGATAATCGCTGATGGAACGCCGAAAGAAATTAGGAGTAGTGATTTAGTGAGGGACGTTTATTTGGGGGAGGAGTTTCGTGCTTAAGGTTCAAGACATCCATGTCTACTATGGAGATAGCCACATCCTCTTCGGAGTATCCCTAGAAGTCAAAGAGCGTGAAATCGTCTGTTTGCTCGGTCGAAATGGCGCTGGCAAAACAACTACGCTGAGGAGCATCATTGGACTCGCCCCACCCAAAGAAGGTTTAATCGAATTTAATGGAAAGGATATCGCCCATGAACCTATATTTAAGCGGTCAAAAATGGGGATAGGATACGTTCCAGAGGATCGGGGACTCTTTCCTAGGCTAACCGTCCGTGAAAACCTTAGACTGGCAGTCTTTGGTGCTGGCGTTTCCAGTAGCTTCGATGCAGCTTTAAAGGTGTTCCCAGTATTGGAAAAATACCTCAACACTCCAGCTGGAAGCCTAAGTGGAGGAGAACAACAGATGCTAGCCATTGGACGCGGACTAGTAGGAAATAAGCAAATATTACTACTAGATGAATGTTCTCAAGGACTAGCCCCAAAAATCGCGAAGGATCTAACCGAGGCACTTCTAAAAGTAAAGAAAGAAGCCGCCATTTTACTTGTTGAACAGAACGTACGGTTTGCACTGAATATCGCTGATAGGGTATACATTATGCGGGATGGGCGCATGGTTTTCCACGGGAAACCCGAGGAAGTACGTGAAAATAAAGCGATCCAAGATTACCTAGTAGCGGCATAATTAAGAGTGCGCACACCCTAATTGACTGTTCCTTTTGTAAGCTATCCTGTTAATTTTTATAAATATCTTCATCAATTTTTAGACGACATCTATCTGGAAACTTGAGCTAGAGACTATTATCTGATGCGCCTTAATTTTGGAACAACCGCTTCTTGAATTATCTCAAGTAGCCCCTTTCCCCGGTATAGCCATGTCATTACCATAACTATTGCTCCTACAATAATCATCCAATGCATTGTGAACATGCTGACTAAGTCCTTCAAAAGTATATAAACTATAGCTCCAATGAAGGGACCGAAAAATGTTCCCATCCCCCCAAATAATGTCATGATGACAACCTCTCCTGAAAGCAGATAACTAAAGAATGCAGCATGCGCAAAACGGATGTTTATAGTGTAAAGCGAACCTGCTAAACCTGAAAACAGTCCAGATATGATGAAACTTATCAACTTGAATTTGTCTGTATTATATCCTAAAAGCTTCACTCTCTGTTCATTATCGCGTATTGCTTTTAAGACCTCCCCGGCGGGTGAGGTAGATATGCTTCTTAAAACATAGATGGCGCTTATGAATACTAACAAAACGAAGTAGTACCATGTGATTGGGGTTCTCCAATATACCCATGTGAGGATTGGTGGTGTTGGGACGCCAATTATCCCGTCATCTCCTCCTGTAAAATTTGGTCCCGTTACAGTTGGTATCATAAAATTCGTGAAGAATAGAAAATAGAACATCTGGCTAAAAGCGAGAGTAATCAGTGCGAAATATGTTCCACGCCGTCTTAAACCCAGGGCTCCGACCATAATTGCTCCAGCAGTAGCCGCAAGTACGCCTACGATTATACCTATCCAACCCATCCAGCGGGGTACACGCGGTATTGCATAGGGTTCCATCAAAAACATCGCTGTTATATAACCACCTAACCCAAAAAAAGTAGCGTGCCCAAAGGAGAGTATGCCTGTTTGACCTAACAGGATGTTAAATGCCATAGCGAATAAGCCGAAAAGGAGAATATCAGTCCATATAGGCCAGATTTGAAAAATCCACGGAACAATGATAAGAACAATTAGTAAAATAAGGACAGGATGCTTTGAGAGTGCCTGTCCTATGGATGATGGCTTGGTCCCGCTGTTTTCAGACATCATATTACTAACTCCCTGCTACGCTGAAGTTTTTTGGGAAGTCATCGTTCCAATTCACCAAATAATCCTCCTGGTTTGGCGATTAGCATAATGGCCATAAAGACGTATATAGCAACTTGTGAAACCCTCGGCTCCCATATAACTGGGAGGGTCGCAACTTCACCAATAATTATACCGCTAACCACTGATCCGAGGAAACTACCCATTCCCCCAACCACAACGACGACAAAGGATGGTACCTGTATTTCCACACCCATCGCCGGATACACACCTACTAATGGAGCAGCGGCCAATCCAGCGACACCTGCTATCCCCACTCCTAAAATGTAAGTTAAAGTGTATACCTTAGAAATATCTATGCCAAGAACCTGAACCATCTCTCTGTTCTGAAGGCCTGCCCGTATAATCAGCCCAACCTGAGTTTTCTTTAAGAAAAGCCACACCGCAATTGTAAGAATCGCACCTAGCAGAATGACGAATAATCGGTAGGCAGGATATATGAAAAATCCTAAATCGATCACGAAATCCAGTAGCGCTGGAGGAGAGAACTTCTTGCCCAGTGCTCCCCATGTCCACCTTATACTCTCTTCAAGCGCCAGTGACAGTGCGAAGGCAAAGATCAGGGTAAATAATCCTCGTTTTGCTGGATCTTCGCCGTAAAATCGCCGATTTAAGGGTTCAACTACTAATCCTAGGGCAGCTACGACGATTCCAACCACTGGCAAGGCAATCCAATAATTACCTCCTAACACTATTACTTGATATCCCACATAGGCACCCAATGCATAGAAGACTCCATGTGCGAAGTTGGCTATATCTAGTAAACCGAAAATGAGGGATAACCCCATAGCTATCAACGCAAGTAACATCCCCAAAACTAAGCCATTAAGCAATTGAACGAGAATATGAGACAAGGTGACCTCAACCATAGAATCCCTGTGACTATCTAGTAATAATTTTAATAAAAATTTTGTGGCTGCTTTGAGGTGGCGATTTCAAGCTTGGGGACGACCTCCTTGGGGCCGTCGTGCACTAGCACATTCGCAACCGGAGACCCATTACTACCAACTGCGGATGTGTGGTCAGAAGACGTGCGCGTTTACAAGGACATCGTATTTTACCGTTGAGGCGAAGAATACGGCATACTAAAGCTTTACGACCTAACAAGAGACTCAAGATCGGTGCGTGCGCTAATTCCCTATCATGTCTGCTCTACCGTAGACTTGTAGATGAACTTAAGGCGTCAGAAACGGAGAAGTAGAAGTCAATTTCTATTTGGGCTAGAGGAAAAGTCGTTAAAAACCCAAAAATTTTTAAACAAATCTTAAGAGTATCAGTAACAGAGGTGTGTTGATGAATATAGATGAATATTTGAGCTTTGACTGGGGTATGACTTATCTAACGGGTGTATCCGACCTACATCCGAGAACTTTGAGGTACATGATGCGGCCGCACAGCATGACAAGCCCCGACTTCTTCAAGTACTACCACGAAACCATCGAAATGATAAAGAAGTACATGCACACGAAAGCGGATTTGGTGCCTATAGTAGGTCCTGGGAGGGCCCCTATGGACATGAGTCTCAACAGCTTCTGCGAACCAGGAGACAAGGCATTGTTTATCGAAAACGGCTATTGGGGCAGATACCCAGCGGACGTTATGGCACCGCACTACGGAATAAAGCCCATTTTATTAACATTCGACGTACACAAGCCCATGGACCTAGATATTATTGAAAAGAAGCTGAAGGAAGAAAAAAACATCAAGGCAGTTCACATTATTCATGTTGAAACGGAAGTGGGAGCAATCAACCCTGTTAAGCAAGTAGGAGAACTAATACAAGAGCATACTCCCGACGCAGTTTACATCGTCGATAGTGCCTCAGCCTTTCCAGGCAGTCCGCTGGAAGTTGATAAATGGAATATAGACGTTGACTACTTCGTTTCGCACAAAGGATTTAACAGCCCCTCTGGATTAAACTTTCTCTCGGTCAACGAGAAGGCTTGGGACGTTTTTAACAAGAGGAAGACCCTGCCAAGAAGCTGGTACTCATCCATTAAAACGTGGTATGACGTTTGGGTAAACTGTCCCAACGACAGCAGACACTGCTTGGAGAGTATTCCCAGCCCAATATTTCACGCAATGCGAGCGAAGCTTGATCTGATGAACATCATGGGTGAAGAAATGTATCTCAAGAAGTATGAGATTGTGGCGCGAGCCATCCGAGAAGGTGTACGTGCCATGACGGAACCTCCGAACTACCTCGTCATCCGGGGGCCGAGATGTGAG
>Ga0315309_1002694_pt1 | contig 10324 bp, 9 predicted proteins | sample TDP4_MG_FD_203080 | JGI IMG/M metagenome (GOLD analysis project Ga0315309, IMG submission 203080) | Freshwater sediment microbial communities from Lake Towuti, South Sulawesi, Indonesia - TDP4 | ecosystem: Environmental > Aquatic > Freshwater > Lake > Sediment | place: Indonesia: South Sulawesi...
ACGCCTTCAGAGGGAGACTTTCAAAGGTCAACCAAAGAATCTCTGGGAAGCTATCAAATGTATCTTCAACCCTGAAAAGAGAGGTCGAGCTCCAGAAAATACTCAAGTCTTCAGGATTAGCTATAGTTCCATCAGCTATCCTTTTCCTACTGCTAGATAACGTATTACTGCCGATCGTAGCCTTAGCGATAGCGGTAAGTTTCTCACTATGGCGGATGCACATAAGAAAGAAGAGCGAAATAGTTGCCTCAGCCTTCTTTGCGAACCTTCTTCTCGCAGCTACCTTCATTGCGAGACGAGCGGTAACTGTACTGTATGCCGAGATCAATCTGTATTGGTGCCTGGTCTCAGCGGGCTTCGTGGGCAACGTTTCCTACTTAGTCACCATTCCAATCGTGGTTGCTATCACATTGATTGCGGTCTTCAGCCTTGACTGGACCAGAGTTTGGTATACCGAGAATCAGACGCTTAACTGGGGGAAGATAAAGTCTGGCATATCAAAGATAGAGAAGACTATATCAATTCCGTCTTTAGAGGAGTTTGAGAGGCTCAAAAGGAGACGAATTAGTATCAGCCTTCCGCTGGCCCCGAGGGGACGTCCAATTATGCTCAAGAAGATCGGTGGAGGCTTACGGAAGGATCGTATAGGAACGGTTTTTTCACTGAAGACATTGCGGCTTGAAGCCCACATGTTGTCTGCCCACCTCAAAAAGATGGAGATAGAGAGGAATTTCATCGAGAAGGAGATACCTTACTTGGAGAGGTTTGACGCTCTAAAGGGCTCTATAGATTCTGTGAAGATGCGCATCAGACGATCAATTGCTGACTTGTCTTGGAAGATCCGTTTTCGGACCGACAAACGACTTGCCATGATAATGGAAGGAGGATTATAGAGGTGAAGTTCAACATGAAGCTTGGGCTTCCTGAGAAGTTCAAGAGAGAGAAAGAGCCGAAGGTGGTTGTTAAAAAGTCGCTTAAGACTGATGAGAATGCTGTCTACGACTGGATAACGGGTGAGGAAGCAGGAGAGATAAGGAAAGGCATAGTGAACAAGGATAACGTCATGATAGCCTACGAGGTGAAGACCCTTGCTGGCAACGTTGTTCAGTATCCTGCTGATCAGCTTGAAGCCACAAAAGAGGGGTATATTCTCCTCCCAATATGGTTAAAACATGCAAAGAGTTCTTGCGGTAGGTTAGTCGATTCTCAGAAGAGGCTAGATGAGTTAAGGAAGATGCTGGAGAAGAACGCGATTTCAATCGAAACGTTCACTGAGATGGCCAAGGTTACCTTCAACTTGGATCTCGTCAAAGACTCTGAGAGCTCAATCGTAGAAGTTGACACTCGCTTGGACGATCTGGTAAAAGAGAGGATTCGAATGGAGCAAGAGATCTACTCCTTAGACATAAAGAGACGGGTAGGCTTAATCGGAAGGGTTGAATATGCCCAAGCGTCATTAGAGCTGACGGATGCTTATAAGCGGGCACTTGCGCACGTCGAAGAGGTCAAAGAGTTAAGGGACAACCTTGTGAAGACACTGACACGCATGAAGGAGACGGAGGAAATTCCTGAAGAGGAGATTGAGAAGATCAAGAGTAGAAGATACGAGATTCGCGTCACATTGTAAAAAGGAGGAATGATGAATGAAACAGATTGAGAAAGAAAAGGTGGATGAAGTACTGAATATAGACGTTAAGACAGCTTCGCTGATCGAGCCAGAATCCACCAAAGAGATCAGGATCACCATACAATTCAATTACCTAGAAGCGAATAGGACTGCAAGAGACTCAAGATTCACGGCCGTCCGCTATCCGATCAGCATCTATTTAGGCGAGGCCGTCGGCAGCAGGAAGGGTAGGGCCGTGATTCCGTTCACGATGGAGGCTAAAACCAATCCTGAAGTCGCGAGCTTTGCTTTGAAAGGAGACGCCCACATCGAAGGTTTACCGGAGGAGATAGAGTCTTGGGTGGTTCCAAACGGTGAGAAGGCGCCTAGGATCTGGACGAGAATATATCAGGAGGCTGTAGCCATGCTAACGATCTTAGCAAGGTTTGTCAATGTGCCTCCGCCTCCAGCTCCGGCTTCGAAAGAAGAGACATCTTAGTGCGGTGACAGATGAGATCACCTTCAACAATTGAAGCGGCGGTGAGGGCTCGATGGACAGCGGGACCGTCTACTTAGTAATACTCGAGTTTCCAGTTGAGAACAGAGACTATGAGAATATTGATTGGCTGCAAAGTCGCAGAAGCGAAGTTGAAGGATTCTGTGACGAGCATTGCTTCAAAATAGGAGCCTTGCACATACTGCCAAAGCTCTACTTCCCAATCGTTGAGAGTTTCCTTAGGAAAGCAAGAAGCGAATACAAGAAGAGGGGATACGACCCCACCTTAAAGTTTCTTCAAGTCAACCTTCAAGGAACAGACTACGTAGATCTTCAGAGACTTATCATGGATCGGACTCAATATAGGCTTGAAACCTCTTTGAGCAAACTAGAGGGTGAAGAGCTGAGTGACGATGTACTCTCAGATGCTTTGAAAGAGGTTACGAAGGCTAGTGAGCTGTTGCTAATCTTTCAACTGAGCAAGGTCTTTCCCGGCGAAGCAACACGAGTCTACGACCTCATGGGAATCCTGAAGGAGAAAATCTCAGAGTTTGAGCTTCACAAATCTAAAGAGGTTGTGGTGACTGAGCTTTGAAGGCTAAGGTAGACAAGATGATCGATAAAATCGAGGAGAATGCTTTGCGAAAGGCACTGGAGGGCAGGATAGTCGATGAGGGAAGCACATACCTCGTTTCGATCGGTGGGAACAAGGTCAAGATAACGTTCCAAGAGAATGGAAAGGTAGATAGTGATCTCAAGCTTGAGCATGATCAGAAGTATCCTCTAGGCGAAGGGTACGAGTGCGCCGAATTCTTAAAGAAGAATATACCGCCGCCTCAACCAGGCTTCGTTGATGATGGAACCAACATAGAAGAGCGGGTTAGACGAGGACTCTACTATTTTAAGCAGGCCGGGCTGGTGGGTCCAACCGGTGTCGGTAAAACCCATCTAGTCTATAAGATAGCGGCTGAGGACAAGCTCCCAATATTTGAGATCAACTGCGCCCTTCAGACTTCTGTCTACGAGCTCATAGGCAAGTATGTGGGGCTAGGTAGAGAGAACTGGGTTGACGGCACAATCGTCAGCTGGTGCAGATACGGCGGAATACTATACGTAGACGAGGCGAACATGATGAAGCCCGACATACTTGCGAAGTTCCATCCAGTCATGGATCAGAGGGGTCACCTCGTCTTAACCGAGAGAGAGAACGAGATAATCGAGCGACATCCCTTTGGCTACATTATCCTCTCGTTCAACCCCTACAGCGTCGAATACGCTGGAACAAAGCCATTAAATGTTGCCTTCCGCAGGAGGGTCAACTCATGGGTTCGCTTCGACTACTTAAGCATAGGCTCCAAGATAAACGACAAGGAGGTTGAAGAGTTAAAGAGTCGAAGCGGCTTGGATGACGACGGGCTCGCTTGCAAGCTTGTTAAAGCCGCTGCTGAGCTCCGAAGACTCTACGAATTGGGTGAGCTCCCTCTTTCCCCATCCCTTGGAAACCTTATCAGCTGGGCGAGGCTGGTTGTGGACGGCGTGCCAGTTGACGATGCTGCTTTGGACACCATAATAAACACGACTTCTGATGATCCGGCTATCCAAGCGACTGTTCAAAGAGTCGTTGAGTCTGTGCTTAAAGAGGCAGAGACTTTTTGAGCTTCTACGATACCGCTTGGACAATAGCGATGATGGTGAGCCGTAAGTCTTTCGAAGAGATAAGGCTGTCAGTTGATGAAAGGGTACCTTATCCTCACATCGATTATTTTGGGCGTCCGGTTAACGTTTACTCACTTCACCTGCCGTTGCCTGAGAATCTTGTTCCTACTGATCTGATAGAGAACAAGGTAGTCATGTGGCGAACGTTCAAGGCCTGTGCAGCTCATGAAGCTGGGCATGCCTACTTGACCGACCCCCTATTATATGAGCAATGGAAGTACCAAAAGGACCCGAAGATATCGAGTTTCGTAGCGAATCTCCTTGAAGATTTCAGGGTTGAACACTTTCTAGCTTCGAAATGGCACGGTTTGGGCGTTGATCTGGCTTTAGCTAACGCCGTCGCGTATCTGCGTTTCCGTCCGCTAGACGAGTTTGATGATGAGCTCAAGAGGATAATAGTCGCCGTATCCTCTAAAGTCTTCACGAATCGTATTAAGGGCGACCTCACAGAACATGAGAAGAAAACACTGGAGAGAGTCCAAGATGTGCTCGAAAAGGCGAAATGGATCAGTCAACCCAATCTCCTAATCTCGGTTGTGGACAAAGTCTACGCAGAGATATCTAGATATGGCTCTTCAGATGGCATTCGCGTCTACCCCATTGTGCCTCCCAGAGATGGCAAGCCCTCTAGTGAGTACTTTAGAAGCAACTTTTTGAATCCTGAGGAGGATGTCCAGACGGTAATCGAGAAGGCTATGGCGTATATCCAAGAACGGAGTAACTTGAAAAAGGCTTTTGGCAGCGACGCTATGTCCGAAGTCAGTTATGTCTTTCATCGTGAAGAAACTCTGAGAGAGAAGCAGAAGAAGATACTGGAACTTTATGAAAAGAACAAGTTTAACCTTGTAAGTATCGGCTTCCCCAATAGTGACTACGCTGAGTATCTGAGGCTTAAGAAAGACATCATAGCCATAGTTAGGAGGATCTTAAGCGTCATATCTGAGCTTAGATCGGATTATGACGAGGAGAGCCACGAAAGGAGTGGACTTGTAGACCTGCAAGATGCGATACAGGTCGTTGCCTCCCAGGCTCAGAGAAGCGATGTCTTCAAGCAGCTTCAGAGAAACGCGGCGAGTACAGCTTGGGCGATGCTGGTAGATAACAGTGAAAGTATTTCAACGCGTTCCGATGTCCTTAAGCAGGTCACCATATGCCTAGCTGAGGTTGCCAGCGGGCTGATGAGCCCAAATTCTTGGGCAATATATACGTTTAGTGACGCTCTCTCGATTGTGAAAGATTTTAACGAGAGTTACGACAAAAGGATTCAGTATCGGCTAGGTGGCTTAAAGACGGGCGGGCTGACTCTTCAGCCTGACGCTTTGAAAGCGGTCGCCCCCCGGCTTTCGATTGTGCCTCAAGTCTACAAAGTAATACTCGTTGTGACGGATGGTGAGCCTCACGGATACGAAGGCATCCAAGAGGAGACTGAAAACGCGGTTAAGACGTTGGAGAGAAGCGGGTTAACATTGATCGCGATAGGTCTTAGAAGTAAGAAGGTTAAGAGATACTTTAGGAACTTCTGTTATGTCGATACTTTTGAGGATTTAGCTAGGAACTTTGTAGGACTCTATTATGCTATCTCGGTGGGGGCTTAGCAAAAACATGTACTCATTAGAGACATGCTCAGTCTTCAAAACGCATAGGTTTGACGTCTAGACCGAAGTTTCATAATTTCTTTATTAAAGCTTCAGCGAAGGTAAATGAACAAAAGGATCTGAGAAGGATGAACGGAGCAGAGAAACTTATAGAGGAATGTCAAAAGATTCAATCTGAGATAAGGCGTCTCAACGATGTCCTTGTGGATATGATCAAGACTCACGAGAAGAACCTCTTAGACATTGCTGGTAGGATCGATCAAAACTTCCAGTACAGGGAATCTGAGTCCGAAAACGATCACCCCATCGCTGTTGTTGATTGCAGAAAATGGTCTGAGTTCAAAGAGTTAAGCACAGGTACCTCTCTTGTCGCCTATGAAATGGATGTGTGGAACGTCTTCTCCATAACTTCTGCACGCCGCGAGTTCATCTTCCGATATTCTGAGAGGCTACCAATATCCCGGAACAATGTGACACCTAAAGATTCTGTTTGCCACAAAGCCTTGAATCTCAATCCTGCGAGTCTGAGGCGTTGGCTCTCTGAGGAGCTTAGGGTTCCCGAGGAGAAGATCATAGAGGGCAACTTGGCGGCACTTTCACAGCACATGTATCAACACCGCGACAATCCAGAAAGAGACAATACCGTACTGCAATATTACAGTAATATCTGAACTTTACAGATAGGTAACCTTTTCACGACGCAGATTTGATCTGTTCTTTGCGGATTCTTCCAGGAAAAGATACGCAGTCATAGCAAAAGAAGGAGCCATATATAGTATAGTTATGTTGTGAAGATTCTTAGGTTCTCTACCGATTTTAACTTAACAGATCTTATAAGATAAATTGCCGAATTCTCTTCAGCAATGATCCGAATTGAGAGAAAAGGAGGAATGCAAGAAAATGAGTCGGCATACAAGCATGCTTTTACTTAGCGTTTCATTAGTGATGGCTCTATTCTTAGCTGTGAATCCTGCGGGCGCAGTTACCCCGAATCCGCCTAATGGCCACAAGACGTGGGAAGGGGTACAGGTACAAGATCTACCATTTCCAGATTATTCCATGGACATCGAATACCGCGGTAAGGTTATGATAGTCAAAATATCTGGGTTGAAGATGGTTACTGTCTCCGGTTATCAATTTGACGGCATAAATGTCGCCTACGAAAGAATAGACGACTTGACGATTATCTTCACTCCTAAGGGCATTCCCTATCCCATAGAACCGTTGCAGCTAATGTACTTGTATCCTCATCAAGGGAAAATCACGTGGTATGACTACGGAGACAACGTCGTGGGAACTGGAACCTTTGGCAGCCGGGGCGGAAATATGGGCTCTCTAGTGGTCAATGGTCCAGGGCTTCACGTGGAAGGAGAATACGGACTTTGGGTGGAAAGCAATCCCTATCTGGTCGGCCATGTAGGGTGGTACATTACTACCCCAAAGGGCAACTAGGACACCACACTTCCCTCTTTTTTTGGCAGATTATAAATCTGCTTTTCAGTTCGTTTAACGTTTAGGGCTGCATAATTAGAGTAACCCATAATGACGGCGTTTTAAGAACATAGAAAATCTGGGGATGTTATTTATAGGCAATTTCTAGGTACAAACAAATCGTAAATTTGTTCTTTTTCTGGGCTACATGTTTTCTCTCCTTAGCTCGGTTTCGCACTGTTTAAAAAACGACCCGTGAATATTCTAGATTCGGTATCCGAAGATAGAGAGGCATCGGCATGTTTGCTAATTCGAGGTTTGAGGGTAAGATAGATGTCTTAGACCTGCTCATAAACATACTTAAGGATCACGAGGAGAACCTCTCAGACGTTGTTGACAAGTTGGACGTCTTTCTTGACAACCTTTCATTGGCCCAGAAGAAAACTGCAAAACTGGATCAAATCTTGAAACGAGATGACCTCTCGGATGTTGTTGACCGATTGGGTGTCTTTATCAATAGCCTTTCTTCCGTCGTTGAGAAGATTAGTAGAGAATCTACCTCTGAGAAGGATCGCCACATTGCGATTGTTGATTGCAGAAAATGGTCTGAGTTTAGAGTGGTAAGTGCGGGCGCCTCTCTTGTTGCCTTTGAAATGGATGTGTGGAATGTCTTTTCCATAACCTCCCGATCACGTGAGTTTATTTTCAGATTTTCTGAGAGCTTGCCGATGTCTAAGAACGATGCGATGCCTGAAGGTTCGGCTTCCAACAAACTTCCGAATCTTGATTCCACTAGTCTGAGGCGTTGGCTCTCTGAGGAGCTTAAGGTTCCTGAGGAGAAGATCATAGAGGGCAACTTGGTCAAGAGTCTACGCGAAGGAAACTAATGTCTAGCTAGGTGATACCGACTTCTTGTTCATATTGACGGTATGAACGTGTGCTTCGGAAGGCTTTAAAATTGTGCGCCTTATAGGAAGCCTTCGAGAGGGGTAAACTTGCTTTCTAAACTACTTAGTAACCCCACGATTGGGAAAACAGTCTTCACGATCATGAAGAAACGGGTCTTCAAAGCCTACAATGTTTCCGTTGAGGCAGCCCTTCAAAAGCAGGAAGAGATGTTATCGAGCAAATTTGGTAGGATGGAAGATTCCGAGATAGGTAGGAGGCTTGGTATTCGGCGAGGAGCGAAGTTAGATGAGATGCCTGTAACTGATTACGATTTCTACGAAGGCTTCTTTAAGAATCCTCCGGCTAACGCTTTCATGTACCCGATTGATGATTACGAGAAGGTTAGAACGAGCGGGATCAGCGGCTCTGAAAAGTGGTTCATGATACCCAGGATCTCCTTTGTCAATTGTTGGAAGACGGGGCTAGCTACCCTTATGGCGATTTTTCACGATGGGGAGAATGTCACCTTTGATTACGGAGATGTGGTTTACATCAATGTTGCTCCTCGACCCTTCTCCGGCGGATACGTCCTTTCTTACTTGGAGCCTGAAACCTATGGTATGATCAGACTTGTGCCGAACATCAACCTCAGCTTCAAGGACAAAGTTAAGTTCTTCGTTAGGAACCACAAGAAGATAGATGGCGCTGTTATGCTTGCTTCAACGATTATATCGCGTGTCATGTATGAAGTCGAAGGACCTATTAAGCTGAGGGGACTCTTAACCCTTGATTCCCAGATTGCTGAGATCTACAGGAGTGAGATAGAGGGATACACTGGAATCCCGCCGAGAACGATATACGCGACAACGGAAACTCTGAACTGCACCGTTCCCTCAGTTCAGCATCCCCTAGGCTTCCTCTTTGATTGGAGGAGGGGAATCTTTGAGTTTCACCCTGTGGGGCGAGAAGAGAGTGAGAAAATCACGCGCGAAGACTTGGTTCGCTTGGATGAAGTTAAGGTTGGGGAAGTCTACCAGCCCATTTTCACATCACTTGAAGGAGAGATGACGAGATATGTGTTGAAGGATTCCGTTTTGTGCGTAGCTCGGGGAGACGATATCCTTGAGACTGATTTCCCCATCTTCAGTTTCCACTCAAGATTGGAGAAGATCATTTCACTCCAGAACTTCACCAGGATAAGCGAGGGTGAACTTCTGATGGCGTTTAAGCACAGTAATGTGCAGTTCGTGGATTTCGCCGTAAGAGTTGAGGTTGAAAATGGTCTTGAGTACCTTGCCCTATACTTGGAACATACCGGGAACATGTCGCCTGATGAGATTAAGGAACGCCTCCACAAATACCTGTATGACGTTGACAGAGACTATCGGGAGCTCGTCGACTTCTTTGATTATGTTCCTGTTAAAGTGCACTTGGTCGCGAGGGGAACATTCTGCAAATACATGGAGAGAAAGGTCGCTTCTTGGGGCAAGGTTGATAGAATGAACATGAGAGAGGAGGCGTTCAAAAAGATTATTGCCAATAGCTAGGGAAATAGGGGAACATTGTGGAAGGATTTGGGTCTATACCCCTCATCTTGAATGGGGCAGTAACGTTTACTCTAGGGTTTTTGATAATCTATCTGATTCATATACGGAGGCTTAAGAAACACATCTTCTACTTTGCCTGGGCTTTAGGCTTCATGGCTTATGGCATCCAGATTTTGCTCAGGGGCCACGTCGCAGAATTCTTCCTAGCCTTCATAGGAGGGATCATGTATTCGTTTCTAACATTAGGAGCTTGGGGTTTATCGAGCACACGTGTGCTGTCAACCCGAAAAATTCTCTTGATGGTTCCCGCAGTGATAATATCATGCTTCCTTTGGTTCACAGGAAGTTCCCCCATAGCCCTCATCCCTTTCCCCGTAGCCCTTACCCTATTTTACGGTCTCATAAGCCTAGGAATAATATATAATAGGGCTATCTTCGGAAGAGTTCTCGACAAACTCGCTCTAGGATGGTTTTTCTTACTCATGGTTAACATCTTCCTCTGGGAGCAGTGGATCATAGACATATTCGCACTCGTTGCAAAGATTGTTCTTTTCCTCGGAATCTTGGATCAGGAGTTCACTTTGGTAGCTGAGAAAATTCGGGTTGCGGCTCAAAAATATCCGCCCATCAGCACTGGATTAGGCAAGGAAGGGGGTGTAAACCTGATCATTCCTACGGCAGACTCATCCATTGAGAGCGAGGTTAAGTGGATGGAAGACAAGATTCAAGAGAACATTAAGAAACGCGTTGACACCTACGTATTCTCATTTCAAGATCTGCCTTCACACAGTGATCTACGTAGAATGAGATGGATAAATCCCGAAAGGGTCTTTGTGTTCCTGTTCTCTTCCAGTTCTCAAAAAGCGAAGGAAGAGTTTACAGTCTTCAAGATGGACATAACGGAGATCGGCGCAACCTTGTTCGAGTTGATCAAGAAATATTCGAGTGTGGAAGAAGGATGCGCGATAATCTTTACTGATCTGTCGGTGCTCATTCACAGCTTCAATGTCAACGATGTGTTCAATATGTTATTGGAGAAGATGGG
>Ga0315309_1002695_pt1 | contig 10324 bp, 11 predicted proteins | sample TDP4_MG_FD_203080 | JGI IMG/M metagenome (GOLD analysis project Ga0315309, IMG submission 203080) | Freshwater sediment microbial communities from Lake Towuti, South Sulawesi, Indonesia - TDP4 | ecosystem: Environmental > Aquatic > Freshwater > Lake > Sediment | place: Indonesia: South Sulawesi...
GTTACAGGAATATCTGCAGGTTTAGCGGGTCCAGCGGTTGTTCTCTCCGTGTTGATCTCAGGAGCTATCGCTTCTCTTACTGCTCTAAGCTTTGCCGAGCTGAGCTCAGCTATCCCGAAGGAAGGAGGAGCCTATGCGTATGCTCATGAAACGATCTCTCCTTTCGCCGGTTTCATGGTAGGTTGGCTTTGGCTCATATCTAACATAGTGGCCGGAGCCGCGATAAGCATAGGCTTGGCGAGTTACATTGCAATTCTCATCCCGGTTCTACCGGTGAAGGTGGTCGCGATCTTCGCTTGCATCATCGTGATCTTAGTCAATCTGTTCGGGATAAAAGAATCTAGCCTAGTGAACAATGTACTCGTCTTGGTAAAGATCTCTGTGCTATGCTTCTTTATAGCTGTGGGAATTTTTCATTTGACCCCGAAGAATCTTGCTCCTCTAATGCCCAACGGATGGATCGGCGTCTTTCAAGGAGCCGCCCTCATATTCTTCGCTTACGCTGGATTCGCGAGAATCACAACTGTTGCAGAAGAAGTGAAGAATTCGGAGAGAACGATCCCTATGTCGGTACTACTCTCGCTTGGGATTTGTATGGTGATCTACACTCTGACTTCCTTCACAGCGGTAGGACTGGTGAATTACAGGGACTTGGCTTCATCAGGTTCACCGCTGAGCGATGCAGCCGTGGCGACTGGAAACCCTCTTGCGTCTCTAGTGGTCACGGCAGGAGCGATAACCGCAACCACGAGTGTACTCTTGACTACGATCATAGGTTTGTCCAGAGTTTCATTTGCTATGTCGAGAAACCTTCAGTTGCCAAGATTCGTAGGTAAGCTGCATACTCGATTTAGAACGCCCTACATGTCTATCATCATGGTAGGAGCTGCGATGACCTTACTGGCCTCTTTCGCGGATTTGAGGCAAGTTGTCGCTGTAAGCAGCTTCGCTTCCATATGCTATTATGCGACTACAAATGTCTCCGCACTACTTCTAAGAAAAAGGACTAGGCCGCGCATAGGAGCATTCAAAGTGCCACTGTATCCTGTTTTTCCCTTGTTAGGCTTGGGCTCGTGCATCATGCTGATTTTCTTCTTGGCGTATGACTCAATCCTAATAGGGACATTCGCAGCCATTACTGGCGCAGTGTATTATTTAACAAGGAAGCAAATCACCCGCAACGACATCCAGCACCCTAGCGAAGAATCTCTATGAAGTTCACCGACATCCCGTCTGCCCACAGTGTTAACGCTTCGAAAAAGAGTGAAATTTTGCATGTAATAAAGTATCAAGTGCTCGACTCTTCTCTACTCATCCGGCCGCGGAGTAAATCTTATATTCGTAGTAGCCTCTCTAGCCGTGAAAGGCTTGCGAGGATTAGTATAGAAATTGAGCAAGATCAAACTTGAGGTTTTAGGTCCGAATCCTCCGTGTGGAAGGTGCAGCGCCGTTTATGCGATCGCCAAGAAGGTTGCTGAGGGGATAGACCCAGCAAATATTGAGGTAGTTAAGGTTGACGCGTACTCGGAAGAGGCTTTTGAAAAGTACGACTTCGTCGTGACTCCTGCGTTAGCCGTCAATGGAAAAGTGCGAATAATGGGCAGAATCCCCAGCGAATCTGAAGTTCGAAACATTGTCTTTGAAGCGATGGGCTCTCAATAGTCGTCCAGTACGAAGCAACTAGTCCGCTTCCACTCTAATATTGGCAACAATATTGCTTTCGCTACTTTGAAACTCTATCCAGCGACCATACCGAAAAGAATACCAGACGCCGCTGCTGACATCACAACTAGTATAATATACGCGATCGTTTTCTTAGGCCCAAGAATCCTTCCCAAAACTATCATGCTGGGCAGGCTCAACGAAGGCCCTGCTAAGAGAAGAGCGAGAGCGGGCCCCCTGCCCATTCCTAGCAACATCAGAGATTTGACGATCGGCACTTCCGTAAGCGTTGCAAAATACATTACTGCACCTATGATCGAAGCTACTAGATTTGATAGCAAGCTGTTGCCACCCAAATATCGGCTGACGATCTCTTGGGGTACAAGAACTGTGAGCCATCCCGCTAAGTAGACACCGATTAGAAGGATTGGGAAGATAAGCTCAGCAATATTGAGTGTTTCGCGAAGCCAGATATTCACCTCAAGGCGTGTGAACCATGCCTTGAGCGCTGCCAAGATAAGCATAATGAGAATGGGAATTCCAATCAACTTAACTTCAAAGGTCAGGAATTGAGATGTTCCAATGATCAACACCAGAACTAGTAGAATGAGGAAGACCGGGTTTCTTAGCGATTTTAAAGTGAATTCGCCGCTTGACGGATCCTTTGCTCTAGCCAAGCGTCTAGCAATTTGAGTTTGAGACGCTTCCTCACCTTTTTTGAATAAGTAACTCATCGCCAAACCAATCCATATTGACATCGATACTGAAAATATTGCTCTAGCTAGGCCCACGTCCCAGCCGAGCAGTTGCGCTGAGTAAAATATTGCCAAGACGTTTATCGCAGGTCCGGCGAAGAGAAAGGTGACGGCAGGTCCTAAGCCGGCGCCCTTTCTTCTTATGCCTGTGAAAAGGGGAAGAATTGTACACGAGCAAACCGCAAGAATTGCTCCGGAGATCGACGCAACGGAGTAGGCTAAGGCTTTGCCTGTGCCTGCGCCGAAGTATCTTAACACAGATTCTTTTGAGACTAGCGCGACTATGGCTCCGGAAATGAAGAATGCAGGAATCAAACATGTTACAACGTGAGCGGAGACGTAGTCGATTAGAGCCGTAACCCCAGACGATGTTAATCTCTTGTTAAAGAACATGAGGTCCCAAAATGAGATTACAGCTATTGTAGAAATCACAATCGAGTAAGAGGCTCGTCGACTAATCATTTCGAGCTACCCTCTACATTCTGCGATAAGACGCTTCAAGACCTTTCCGAACTCTTGACGCGAAGGGAAGGATATAGCTTCATTCTTACATTGAGGCATGCATGCAGAGCATCCTACAACACAGTTGTAGGGTCTAGCCACCTCAGCCTTCCCCGAGTTCTCTTTCAGTACATAGACGCCATTGCGACAAAAGCTGACGCAAGTTCCGCAACCCTCGCACCTCGACGCATCTATAGTGGGAAACCACGGTATCCTTTCTCGAGGTATGCCTCGCAGCACTATGCATTGCACCCAAGGACTGCGACAACAACGATATATTTAAATTCATCGATATCGGATCAAAGACAGAATTAAAATCCGTAGATACCGATTGATTCGGGGGCATTGAGGTGGACAATCCAGAAAGATGTAATCTTTGCGGTAAAGTGGATGCAAGTCTACTTTACGCTAATCACAAGAATCTTGGAAGGATCTGGGTATGCCAAGAATGCTGGGTCAAGAGTTTTGCGGATAATTGCCTAGTCTCAGGTTCAGGAAGTTCCAGTGGAGGTTGCTGCGGATAGTCTCTTGGGTCTTCTATCAGGTGCGACTTGAGCGAACTGGTTAGTAGCCATACCTGAAGATAAAGCGAAACTGAGGCAGGAGAGGAGGTAAAAGGGTTTTGGCTCGTCCTATGGAGAGGAATGAGTGACTGAAAGATCTTCCGAACCCTTCTGCCCATGAATCGCTTGAACCTATCCTTGAATCAGTTGCTTCCTTTTGATTATGAATGCTCTCGAGGCCTGCTCTAGGATTTGAAGCCTGATTGGATGTGCAAACGCCGAAAGTAACTTGGTGTTTAGGGAGGCCATTCATCGGGAAGCTGGTATCATGTCCATCTGAGTTCACATAGGACAACCCAATAGAAATTTATATAAATTCCCTGCGGTATTGTTATGTCGGTTGACCTACATGTCGGTCGAACAACCTATCGCCGAAATAGAGGTTGGAATGCTACAGATGCAGATTCTTTGGTTGCTGGGAGGTGAGCCGACGCACGGTTATGATTTGATGAAGAAGCTTACGGAGATTAAGGGGATAGAGATGACGCAGGGAACACTTTACCCGACGCTTGCTAGGCTAGTAAGTTTAAATTTGATAGAAGTCAAGAACGAGGGTTCTCGCGGCAAAAAGATCTACCAACTTACAGACGCGGGAAGATCGATCATGACCAAGACCTGTAAGGAGTTCTGCAAGGTCTTCGAAGGCGTCTTCAGAGACTTCGTCTGCAGTTGCTGTCCAGATGTTGAAAGGGGTTTAGCAGTAACAGTCTCGACGCGTGAAGAGGTTGATAAGTGACCTTGGATTTTATGCTCCCTAAGGCAAAGACCAAGTTCTTATTCTTTTCGGGGAAAGGCGGTGTAGGAAAAACCTGCTTGTCGTCTGCAACCGCTGTATGGCTTGCGAGACGAGGTTACAAGAGTCTAATCGTCACCACGGACCCCGCTCCAAACCTTTCAGATGTGTTCGAGCAGCAGATCGGGCATAAGATCACGAGAGTAAATGGGGTTGAAAATCTATGGGCGATGGAGATAGATCCAGACAGGGCGACTGAGGAGTATAGAAATAGAATTTTGGATCCTATAAGACAGTTCTTGCCTGAAGAAACGCTCAGGGTCATGGAGGAGCAGCTAAGGTCTCCGTGCGCCTCCGAGATGGCTGCATTCGATAAGTTCATAGACTTTATGGAGAGTACGGAGTTCGATGTTGTGATCTTCGATACTGCTCCGACAGGTCATACTCTAAGGCTCTTGGAGCTTCCAGCGGATTGGAGCAAATTCATTGAGACGAGCTCTCAAGGCGCTGGGCAAACCTGTATAGGTCCAGTTCAATCATTAGCGGCAGCGAAGGACAAGTACGATAGGGCTATTGAGATTATGCGAGATAAGAATAAGGCAACTTTCGCGTTTGTGCTTCAGCCTGAATCGATCCCGATCTATGAGACGAGTAGGTCGATTGAAGAATTAAGGACGATCGGAATCGACACGAGTATACTCATCATAAATGGTATCCTGCCAGAAGAACAGTGTACAGATGACTTCTTCAAGAAAAGGAGGCGGATGCAGGAGAAGTATCTGAAGGAGATCGATGGGAAATTCAAGATTCCAAGCGTACAAGTTTCTTTACTGGACACAGAGATTAAGGGTCTTGACATGCTTTCAAAGTTCGGAGCAGGATTATTCGGTGATGCTTAATGAACCGGGATATCGAAGAGCTGATATTACCAAACAACGGAACGAGGCGCCTCTTCATAGCCGGTAAGGGAGGCGTCGGAAAGACATCGATAGCTTGCATTACCGCAGTTTGGCTTGCGAGAAGAGGGTATGGAACGCTATTAGTCACAACGGATCCAGCGGCTCATCTCGCAAACGTACTTGGAGAGAAAATTGGAGACAATCCAACAGAGACTGGCGGTGCATCAAAATTGTGGGCTGCAAACATCGAGCAGGAAAAGGCTCATCAAGAGTACAAGAAGAGGATCCTAGACGCTGCAAAGGAGAAATATAGTGCAGAGACGATAAGGACGATAGAGGAAGAACTGAACTCGCCTTGTGCTGAAGAGATGGCTGCATTCGACAAATTTGTGGGCCTGATACTCGAGACAGATTATGACGTAATTGTTTTCGACACAGCACCTACAGGCCATACATTAAGGCTCTTAGAGTTGCCGACAGATTGGACAAGGCAGATCGAGCTTTCGGGTCTTGTCTCTGGAAGAACAGGCTCGATCGAAAATGTCAAGGAGAAATTTCGGAAAGTGATAGAGATAATGTCAGACCCGACGATAACTACATTTGCCTTTGTGATGTACCCTGAGGCGACACCAATACTTGAGGCTTGGAGAGCGGCTGAGGAGTTGAAAACTGTAGGCATACATACGAACCTGATCTTCGCGAACCTTACACTGCGAGAGGAACATTGTAGAAACGAATTCTTCAAGAAGAGGAAGGAGATGCAGGACAGGTACTTGAAGGAAATGAAGAGCAGGTTTAATGTTCCAATTTTGAAGATGCCACTGCTGGACTCAGAGATAGCTGGAATCGAAGCGCTCATCAAGGCTGGCGAAATGCTGTATGGAGGTGGTCCGAACGCTTAGAACAGGTATGGATTTGAGTTCAATTAGGCAAGAGATCGAGAAGCTTGGGTCGGTAACTAGAAGAAGAAGAGAAGCCGTTGAACTGGAAGAAACCAAGAGACGAGTTGAAAAGCTCATAGAAGAATTGAGGCCATGCTCCAATGATGAGGAGGTAAAGCCTCTATGCGATGCTTTGCAAGACATATTGATGGAGTTAACGGTCAAGATTGAAACTTCGACCTCGCATTGCAAACCCTTCTAGGAGGCGATTTGAGTGGATGAGGAATTGGAAATTGTTAGAAAGAAAAAAATGATGGAGATGCTCAATAGAGCGAGGCGAGAAGAGCAGAAGCCGCTACTTGTTAGAATATTTGACTTGTTGTTGTCTGCAGTGTCGTGCGGACCGGGGGGATGTGGGCCCAGCGGATGCGGTCCCAGCATTATGAACGAGAACCTGATGGAGCTTGAGACTCTCGCCCGAAATTTAATCTCAAAGTATGGAAGAGACAGAATAAGATTTGAGCTGGTGAACGTCCTTGATGCTTCCATGCAAAACTACAGGGACGCCTATGAAATCCTCAGAGAAAAGAAAGGGGAAGCCCTGCCGATAATCTCCATCAATGGCGAGATCAAGTTTGTTGGAAGGGTTCCAACCTTTGAGGAGATTGATCAGGAAATCAAACTGGTGATGTAGGTGGATAGGGTTAAAGTAGTAATATTCGAGGGCCCAATGTGCTGTCCAAGCGGATTGTGTGGACCAGTCCCAGACCCAGCACTACTGGGCGTTCAAGACGCTATAACAGAGATTCAAAGGGAGTTCGAAGGCTCCGTGGAAATTGTAAGGGCCAACATAATCACGAACTTCAAGGATTTCCTAGACAACTGGGACGTATACCAGAAAATCACGAAGGAAGGTCTATCGGCTCTGCCGATAACAAAGGTAAACGGCAGAATAATAGCCGAACGCGAATATCCAAAACTCGAAACGCTTAAAAACGAGGTGCGAAGATTCGTAAATAACAGTCAAGAGGGATGCCTTCAAATTGGATTATGATAGTTGCAAGATCTGCCACAAAACCGATGTTAGCCTTTTCCAGGCTCGACACAAGGAGCTGGGCCCTTGTTGGATGTGTCAGCAGTGTTGGGTCAACGCATACTTGAACAATGAACTGGTGAGCGGCTCAGGCAGCTGCGGACCAGGCTGCGTGTGTTGAACAGAAAGACCAGAGAAGAACTCGGCGAATCCAAAAAATTCAGATTGAAAGTCAGTATCGCCTAGAGCGCATCCCAAATTAAGACATACGAAACTACCCCTACGTGCTGAAATACGTCCTCGAAGGAAAGGCGAAGTTGCCGACAATCACGATAGCGGTGGATAATTCGCTGAGTCTGTTTCCCTGAAGATGACGCTAAGATTTGGATGACAAAGAAGACATTTTGGATATGAAGCTTGGAATCTTCTGGTCTGCAAGAGCGTAGAAGACCCATTTTCCCTCGCGTCTATTCTTCAACAAGCCTGCATCCTCAAGGATATTCAAGTGGTGGGATGCAGTGGGTTGAGTTGTATCTAACGCGGCCATTATCTCGCAGACGCACATTTCACGGATACTGAGGAGTCTAATCATCTTTAGACGTGTAGGATCGGACAAAGCCTTGAAAATCCTACTCTCCCGCTTGACAGTTTCTTCATCCGATACCTTCTCTACAAGATCCCTCAACTCCCTCATGAATGCCTGAGCATTCTCCGTGGGAATGAGTCCTGACTTAACAAGTCTTCTCAAACGCTCGCTCAAATCGGAATGTTGCGCCTTCACAGTGATCTTCCCAAGAGGAGTTCCTTGCTAGGTACGTGGTCAGACCTATATTAAAATATTTAAATCCGTTTGGCAAGACGAAGTCCTAGGATACTCCTAACAATCGACCGTGTCGTAGATGAATGAAAAGTCAATTTTACCTCCACTATTCCTTGAAGAACTTTTTTCTAAATCTCAGCGCTACATTCACAAGACTTATGAGAACAGGAACTTCTATAAGGGGACCTATAACTGTTGCAAAGGATTGAGCAGAACCTATGCCAAAAATCGCTACTGCCACAGCTATTGCCAATTCAAAATCGTTGCTTGCCGCAGTGAAAGAGACGGCAGTAGCCTGCCTATAATTAACACCGATTCTATGCGTTATGAAGAAAGTTACAAACCACATTATGAAGAAATAGCAGGTAAGAGGTACTGCTACCCTTACGACATCTAAAGGTAATTCTATGATGTATTCCCCTTTGAGAGAGAACATAACGACGATGGTAAACAACAGTGCGATTAGAGTAATAGGGCCTATCCTAAGAGCAAAAACTTTTTCATACCATTCTTTACCCTTCAGCCTTATCATAGTGAACCTCGTGGTCATGCCGGCGATGAATGGTATCCCTAAATAGATGAAGACGGTTAAAGCAGCTTCAAGCATTGAAATACTGATGTTCAATCCTTTAACGAGTCCAAGCCAGTTTAGTAAGACGGTTATGAAGATGTAGATGTAGACTGCGTAGAACAAAACCTGAAAAATGGCGTTGAAAGCTACTAACCCGGCGGCGAGCTCTCTATCTCCCTCAGCAAGTTCATTCCATACAATTACCATCGCGATGCAACGAGCAAGTCCTACTAGAATAACTCCTATCATATACTCAGGATAATTATAGAGAAACGTTATTGCTAAAACAAACATAAGCATTGGTCCGATTATCCAGTTCTGAAGTAATGATAAAGCAAGAAGTCTCTTGCGCTGGAATACTTTCCCCATCTCTTCATATTTTACCTTAGCTAGAGGAGGGTACATCATCAATATCAGACCAATAGCAATGGGGATAGAGGTTGTACCTACTTGGAGACCTGCAATGAACTTGGTTACTGACGGCGAGAAATAACCTATTCCTATGCCCACTCCTATTGCTATGAATATCCAAAGGGTCAAGAGCCTATCTAATACCGAAAGCTTTCTTTCTCTTGCATCTGCCATGTGCACATTACCTTCTTGACACACCCGAATACGGAAAGACAGCCCCAGATCCTACCCCAGTTGCCATAGCGACATATATCCCGAAAGTGAGAAGTCTATCTGTCAACGGTGACGTGATTTTTACGGAATGCATATTTTTGGGCATGGGATTTCGGATATTTCAGACTAACATATTTAAATCTATCGTAACGTAACAACATACCTAAGACAAAAGTTGGGATTATTGATATCCTAGGTTGGAGCAGATTGAGATGAAAGGAGACCGAAAGCTTGATCGTAGACACTCTGAATGAGCTTCAGCTGATGTGTATAGGAGGCGAATGATTTGGATAAGAAAATTTCATTCATCGGAACTGGCGCTATGGGAGGCGCAGTCCTAGAGCATTTGATTAGCGCTGCCTTCGTCGATGCAGATGCAGTCCTCGCTTGTGATGTGGATCAGGATAAACTCGGCGAGATCAAACGCAAGTTTAATGTGAGAACTAGCGTGGACAATCATGATGCCGCAAGATTTGGAGATGCTATTGTACTTGCGGTTCTTCCCAAACAGGCACGACAGGTACTAGACGAAATCAAAGAGTCGCTGTCAGAATCCCAGATTCTAGTCTCACTTATGGCTCTCGTCTCGACAAGTCTCATTGAAGAGACGTTGCGGTCGCACATCCGAGTAACTAGGGTTATGCCTAACATTCCGAGTCTGGTCGGCGCGGGCTTCAACGCGGTCTCCTTTGGAAAATACATGAGTTCCGAGGATAAAGGGTGGGTAAAGAGCTTCCTCAATGTCTTAGGTGAATACAGAGAGATCGATGAGGAGAAGATGGAGATCTACACAATCCTTTCAGCGATGGGGCCGACATATTTTCTACCATTCGTTGATATTTTAATCGAGTTCGGAGTAAATCAAGGACTTTCCTATGAAGAGGCAAGGAAAGCCGTGGCCTCAACTCTCGGAGGAACAGCTGAACTTGTATCCAGAGTTGACAGACCCGTCGAGGACTTGAAGAACATGATACGGACTCAACCACTGAAGACACGAGAGCAGGAGCTAAGATCCATCATGGAAGAGGAACTCAATAGAACACTTCAACAACTGAGAGCTGCAAGAGAAAGGTTGGCTAGGTAACCGAGGGCTAACACATGCTTTAACCTTGTAGGCGATAGTATCCACGACATCGTCGGCAGCAACGCGGTTCGTCTCAATGATACTTGAATCGTCTTTAGCATATGCATCGGGGGCGGTGAGGTGAGGAGCAACTTGAGGAAGAGGGGGGCAGGAATATACGCGACTAGGAGTACCGCTATATAGACAGACGACAGATTT
>Ga0315309_1002696_pt1 | contig 10318 bp, 10 predicted proteins | sample TDP4_MG_FD_203080 | JGI IMG/M metagenome (GOLD analysis project Ga0315309, IMG submission 203080) | Freshwater sediment microbial communities from Lake Towuti, South Sulawesi, Indonesia - TDP4 | ecosystem: Environmental > Aquatic > Freshwater > Lake > Sediment | place: Indonesia: South Sulawesi...
TCAAGGCGGAGCTGAACTCTTCGAGACTGTACACGGTGATCTGTGTGGGTCTGGCGAACTCGTAGAAGAAGGTGAAGCCTCTTTCAGCGGGGAATGCGCGCAGCATTCGACGCGCCACCCACTCGGGTTTCTGGAGTTCAAGCATGACGCGGGCTTCGAAATCTGAGAGCACGCTGGAATAGACCGTGAATGCCTCAATAGGACTGCCCAACGCGTTGAAGTAGCAGTGCACATCGCCTGGTCCGCCGCCCTTCATGCTCAAGTAGTATAGGTGGTCGCTTGCTTGCAGATAACGCCACATCCGAATCAGATCATGGTCGCCTATATCTTTGACCAAAGGTTCCATCTGCTTCACGCGATTGTAGCATGTCCACTGCATCGGGTTGACCAGCCACGCTGTGATGTCGCGCTCCAAGTCAGCCCAAGAAACAGAATAGAACTCGTGGACATCGATCTCACCAACAGGCTGATGCCTGTGCACAACTTCGATTGGCAACGCCCAGTTCAAATGATGCCATTTTATCACTTCGCCTGGTAGCCAGTGCAAAAATTCCTGTATGCCGCTTTCAGGCCAATGATGCTCACCCAATGTTTCGTAGTCCATGAACAACGTGACAACTTGTCCGTTAGAAGCCGCAAGCCAGCTGGCATATTTCTGCGTGGTTAGGGGCCACTCGTTCCACCAGCGTGCGGTGAAGCGAAATCCAACATCATCTGAAAGGCGGTAGTTGCGCAACAACACGCGGAGATTCGAGTCTTTAGCCTTGTATACATAATTGGGGCTGCGCCACTGCAGTATACGCTCAACGCCTTCTGTGATTGTTGCTTCGTAGCCCAAGCTTTCAAGTGTCTTAGCTGTGGCGTTGTTGTAGAGGCATTCTGTGTTGATGCAGGTTTTGGGTTCATAGTTGAATAGGTCCTTCATGAGTTGTCTGTGCATTCGGACTTGTTCCACAAACTCCGAACGATCGGGACCGAACAAGCTAGCTAAGGAATGGTAGTAGGTTTCATCGAAGAACTCGACGCAGCCAGTTTGAGCCAGTTGCTTGAATGACTCGATTAAGTCCGGATTCCATCGTTCGCATTGTTCTATGAAGACGCCTGTTATGCTGTAAGCTGCCTTGAACTGTTTCCACTCATGTTTGAAATGGTCAATCTGCTCTAAGATGATGCTATTGGCTGGAAAATAGCATTTGCGAGTGGCTCGCTCGAACACTTCTCGGTTCAGAGTGTGGTCAAAATACATGTCAAAGAGGTCGCTTTTCCTCACCTGAGGTCTAGCCAACAAATTGGCATGGAAATTCCTACTCAAACGGAACGGCTGATGAACCTCAAAGATGAGGCAAACGTCTGGCATTGCAGATACTCCATCGTAGCCCTGGGTGGCAAAGTCAACCTAACGTAGAGGTTCACTATTTATTCTTTGTTAACTTAGCATCAATAAAGTGTACAACTCTGTATTCCTGATAACCATATTGGACATCTACCTAAAGATCATGAGAGGTCAATTCCGCTGAATCTTCAGCTGGGCATGCTGCCATAAGAAAAATGCGTGTAACTCGCTAGACTGATTCGAGGACTCTCTTCTCGTAGGGTGGTCTTCTTAATAGAATGTCTTCAATATACGCCCTTAATGGTTCTGCCACGCTCCAAGCTTGAGCAATACAGCCTTTAGGTTCGTGTGGCGGGTCGCCGTCAAAGATTTCGCTTATCGAGCCTAAACCTGCACGATGAAGCTCAACCGTGAACAAAGGCTTGAGGAAGTTCTCATAGGCGATGCTTCTCCAATGAGCGTCATAGTTCCTCAGTCTCAAGAAAGCAGTGGTGAAAGGTCCTAGTAGCCAAGGCCAGACTGTGCCGTTGTGATATGCTGCGTCGCGTTGACGCCTATCTCCTTTGTATTTTCCGACGTATCGTGGGTCGCTACTTGATAGCGTTCTGAGCCCAAATGGTGTCAGTAGTTGTTTCCAGACGGATTCAACAATCAACTCAGCTTTGACTTTATCGAGCATGGTGAAGTCGAGAGAAGCAGCCAAAACTTGATTCGGGCGGAGGGAGTTGTCTCGATCGGTTTCGCTGACAACATCACATAAGTAGTTTTTCTGAGGATTCCAGAACCTTTCCAAGAAGCTTTTCTGCGCTTTCTCAGCCATCTCTTGGTATTGTTCAGCTTTGCTGCTCTGACCGAATCTCTTGGCGAGCAGTTGCATGATTCTCAACGCATTATACCACAACGCCTGGATCTCTACAGCCTTGCCTTCTCTTGCGTTGACGGGTTTGCCGTTGACTGCGGCGTCCACCCAAGTCAATTGAGCACCATGAGCTAGCAAGCCATCTGCATCAATGTGTATGCCAAAAAGTGTGCCATGTACGTGGTAATCGATCATTGATTGAAGTGTAGGCCAGAATGCCTCTCGAATAAACTGGAAGTCGCCAGTGTACTTCAAGTACTGTAAGATTGCCTGGAAGTACCACAATGTTGCATCGACTGTATTGTAGGCTGGAGTCTGCTGAGGACTATCTGAAAAACTGTTGGGAATCAGGCCTTCGTAACAGTATTGATTGAAGGTCTGGAGGATTTTTTTGGCATCTTCGATCCTTCCAAGCACAAGCGTTAAGCCGGGTAAAGATATGAGGGAGTCGCGTCCCCAATCTGCAAACCAGTGGTAGCCAGCGATCACAGACTTGGCTTTGGTGGACTGGCGGTTGACTATGAAGGCATCGGCTGCTAGGACGAGCCATCTAAACCAGTCCTCAATGTGAATGTCGCTGTGCTGCTTCTGGAGGTTGTCTAACAGGTTTGTTCTTCTCTTCAACTCTGAGTTGAAAAGCGCCTCTATGTCAGTTGAATCCTTGCAGATTGTCCAAAGTGCGTCCTCTGCCTCGTGTTCATCTTTGCTTGCTGAGGCGAGTATGGAAAAGCGCTTGGTTTCATTTGGGGCTAGGTCGAACTCGAAGAAGCCCGGTTTAAAATTGTGGTCTACACTGCTTTCTCCACGCTCAGCCTCTACTCTATTATATGTTTCAACCCATTCACCCTGCCCAGCTTGGAAGCGCCCATCAGCGGAAAACAACGCTAGAACTGGAAAACCTGTTGAAGGCTGCATGATCAAAGGTTGAGTAGGGCTTTTCTGCGAGATCCGCCACTGAACTTCGCCTTTACTAGTGACCATATGGAAGTTTCTGAAGTTAACCAATGGCGTCGCTAAAATCCGCGCTCGCTCCTCGGAGTTGTTTGTTGCTTCATAAAGGATTATTGAAATATTTTTTTCATGCGGCATGAATATTGTCTTCTTGAGCTGAAAGCGCTGGTCAACTTTGTAGGTGTAAGTCGGCAACGGGTTTAATGCAAAATCATCAGGAAAGAGGGCGTTTCTGGGCTGCAATCCCACTGTGGTTTCGCTGACTCCAAGGCTGAATTGGTGTTCGCCCAACCGAATGTCCTCATCGATTTTAGTTAGCATCACATGCCTATCAACAGGTGGATTAAGGGCAGCGACAAGCAAACCATGATACTTGCGGGTGTTCACGCCAAGAATAGTGGAGGAAGCGTATCCTCCTAAACCGTTTGTCACAAGCCACTCGGTCTTTAGTGCTTTTTCAATGTTCGAAAGCACGTTGCTTTCAGCGCTCATTTTGGGCAAGTAGTCTTCCATGGTAACCAATCAGCTTGTTTACTCGGCGTTCAGTCTTTAAAGCCTTCATGTAGAAAAGCTTAGATTTCGAATTTCTCCAGAATCTTCTCCTTCTCAGACACGACCTCAGCCGTGACGTGTATGTAGGCTTGGAGCCCTGAGTTTTCGATTCTGGGTTTGAGCAGTTCATCGATTTGAAACACGCCTGCCGGGTTGGTCATCATGATTCTTACCGTTACGGGTTTCTCTCCACCTTCAAGGATTTCCACACGTTTGATTGACAAGGCTGAAACTGAGTGTATGTCGATTTTTCCAGCCTCGAAGGGTATTCTGGCTCTGCCTTGTTCCATGTCTAAGGCGTCAGCAATACTCACCACTCCAGCCTCAACCGTTAACGGCTTCCGTGGAGCCTCGTGTGAAACCACGGCATGCAGCGCTTCAGAAGTTACTATTGCTCTCTCTTCCTCGCTGTATATCTGCCGCAGATGCTTCTCAATGAATTCAGCCGCAAACAACGCGCCAATTTGCTCATGTCCATGCCGTGTAACGATCATGCCCAAATCATGGAAAATCGAGCCTAGCACAACCACAACTTCTGCGTCTTCGTTCTTCATTCCATAGTTTTTGACGATGCTAGGGGCAACTTTGTTCTTAACTAGAATCCTCAGTATCTTAAGCGCGGAGTTAGCCACTATTCTAACATGAGTTGGACCATGATCTGTGTAGCCCAGCCGATCAATAGCCATCACGTTAGCGCATTTCCAAAACGTCCACAACCGAACATCTTTCCGCACCGTCTCTATCACATGCTTCAGTTTCAAGTTGTCTCGGAAAGGTATATTGAAAACATACGCCAATCCACTGCGCCTCTGCCACGACCAGTAAATATCAAGTGAAAGGCTAAAAGCGTTTAGACCATCAGCTTAGCCACGTTCTTGCCGACAGAAGTGCCGAAAAATCTTGCCACAGGTTGACATTTTGTTCGCAGCAATAAAGCGTGAGGCTTCGTGAGTTTTGTCTCCGTTAAAGTCTCCACGTGCGCCATGCCTTTGGCTACTACAAGGTCCGCTGACCTGTACAGAGCAACAAAACGTTTGGAGCATTCTTTCAAAACCAGCCCTACGGCATCTGTTCCACTTGATACCAAGTCATCAGCCGCCTCCTGCATACCCACAGCTCTTGCATCCTGGAACGTAGCGTCGTTCAATACGGGTTTACCCTTGACGCCAACAACCACTCGGGCGCCAAGCTTCCTCAACTCAGCCGCAAATAAAGTGTCAAATGCTATTTCACCTGCATTGTCAGTCAAATACAGGATTTCCTCTGCACTCTTGGCTGATTCGAGAATCTTCGATATCTCGTCAACCGCCAAATCCTCTTGAGCGCGCAACATGAGCTTTGAGAAATCCTCAAAATTGAAATCATGCTGTGGAATGTCGAACTCGATGATGTTGCCAACTATGGCGCAGAGGCAAGCCTTTCTAAACCGCGCGTCAATTGACTTCTCTTGGGCAACCAGCCTCTTCGCCTGAGGCAAGATTTCCAAAGCTCGCTGGTTGCTGAGCCACTTCTTCTTGGCATAAGGGTCAGCGCAACCTGTGGCTGTTCTCACCAAGCGGTCCCGCTTAGTTCCGAGTCTTGCTGGCACAGCCGAGGGTTTGAACTCTCTGTACAATAAGCGAGCAAGTGCTTCCATGGCTCTAAACTGCAACGCCTTGTCACTTGTCGCTTCACGGATTTCCATGTAGCCTCTATGAAGAAGACAAGGCGCGCATTCGACATCAACCTTCAACTGTAGTGTCCCTTCACTGTGCTAGATCTACTTTTGCATGGCTTCAGCGAATTCCAACAAGACAGCGTAAGGGTCTTTCGCCTTGACGATGCCGCTGGCTACCAAAACGCCCTCTGTGCCCAATCGCAAAGCTGCAGCTACATCGTCGCCTCGCGTTATGCCGGCTCCGCAAAGAATGACAACATCACGGTTCAACCGCCTAACCAGTTCAACCGTGCCCGACACGACCTCAGGCTTAGCCTTAGAGACTGGAATCCCTGTTCCAATCAATTCTGGAGGCTCAACCGCAATCATGCTAGGCTTGAGAGCAGCCGCAGCCGCACTTACCAACGCGTTATTGGAGCACACAACCGACATCAACCTATTCTCCCGCGCTCGCGTTATGATTGCATCGATGTCTGCGAGTTTCAACCGTCGTTCAGAGTGATTAATCAACGTGCCAACGGCACCAGCTTCCTTCACCGATTCAGCCAAAACATGCCCAGTGAAACTTCCAGCCAAAACAGGATCAATATGCTGGGAGAAGACGGGAACTGAAACGGCAGCGGCGACGGGTGCAATGTCCACAGCTTGTGGAGCCACGGCTACGCATACGTTCGTCTCTGAACTAACTTGCTCGCATGTCTTGGCAAGTTTAAGCGCGTTTTTTCCTGTCCCTTCTATGTAGGTTTTGAAATTGACCAAGATGATCGGAACGCGGGCTTTGTTACTCGTCAACTTGGGCATCTAGCATCACAAGGCTATAGCATAAAAAAGCAGAGTTATAACAATTTGGATAAGACTAGATAGTCAGGTATTTTTCTTGCTCTTCAGTCGGTAGGCCCAAAAAATGAAGAATACTCCTAAGGCTATGATCGAAGCGCTCAAAGCGAGGAGCGATAAGAGGTCTGTCCCAAACGCCGGGACCAGAAGGTGCTCCTTGGGGACGTCTACGGAAGCTCCTTGAGGCAAAGCATACCAGATTCCGAATAAGAGCGACACTGAACCAACAACGACTAGCAATGCCCCTGAGATTGCAACGGCTCTTCTCAAACAGTGTGTCCCGCTATGCCAGTTTCTGCAACGCCCTCAACCGTTTCACAATGTTGGGATGCGTTGAGAGTAGTTCAACCAGCTGGTCTAATGCTGTTACGTTCTTTCTAAGTACATCTTCAACCAGACGTTGATCTGTTCTATAGCCTACTGCCTTAGATATCGCAGCAGAGTCGGCTTCAGCTCTGTCTGGGTCAGAGATAAACAAAGCCTTGAACGAGCCTACAGTGCCCACGTTTCTGCGAGAGTGCTTTATCCTATGCGTAGAGTCCACGATTTTTGCCAGACCTTCAGAGAGTTTGCGCGGACCTTCTTCGACGATGCTGGCGCTGTGGCGGTCTGCAAAGTATTCCCGGAGCCTACTCAAATACAGTGTGAACAAGGTCAAAATGAAGTACATAAGGAAGCTGATAATGCCAACTGCCGCCGCTCCCCCAGAGCCTCCTTCTCTGCGCCTATAAGCTGAAGACCATAGCATAGAGTAGCCAATGAAGTAGAAAATCGCTGGTAAGATGGAGACGAACATCATAACCTGTACATCACGGTGTTTCAAATGGCCCAGCTCATGACCGATAACTGCCTCTACCTCTTCTTCATCCAAAGTGTTCAGCAGTTCAGACGTAACGGCGACTCTGGAGCCAGATACAGGCGAACCGTAGGCGAAGGCATTCGGAATCGGCAAGTTTGCAACCATTACACGAGGCTTTTTCAAGCCGCTTTTCAGACTTAGCCTTTCAACCATAGCGTGCAGTTGAGGTTTCTCAGACGGTGAGACTTCGCGAACACGGTACATGGCGTCGATTAAATAGGGTGCAATCAACCATTGGATGATGTTAAATCCAACAACGAATATGCCCAATAAGAACAGGTCAAAAGTCTGGAAAACAAATACAAGAACAACTGTGAAGAACAACGTGGACAAGCCTATGATTATTGCTAATGTTCCAAGAATGGATAGGCGTAGCTGCCACAAACTCATGTTTTTCACCAATCACAAAACAACCCCAGCCGAGACTTAAATTCTTTGCTTTAACGCTATTGCCTCACATTAGAACAGCTTGCTCAATTACGATTTCATTGTTTCAATGCGGCAAAGGTTTCCAACTTTAGCCACGTGAAACTTGACACCTAAAATCTGCTCAGCTAGCCAAATATTCGTATCCAGATGATCTGTCATGAGACGGCTCAAGTAAACCGAGTTGCCTTGAGCTAATGCAACATAGGGCACTAACATATCGGCGAGATGAGAGTCAACTGTCGCTTTCGATTCTAGTTCTTTAAGCAGATTATCTGCCGCTTCGCGTCCCACCTTTTCGCTCGGCTTGCCCAACTCACCTATGGCATCTCCGCCTAACAGCGCCCCAGTGTCGGTTTCAGCCCACAACACCAGCGAACTACCTTTCTGAACCGGATTCGATGTGTCATTTACAACCTCCACTTCTGCGTTCAAGCCTACAGATTTAATGCGTTCATTGGCGGCTACTGCTTGACGCTCAGCAACCCTTCGGTCAGCCAAAAAGGTGCACACAGATACGCCTCTTAGGTATCGTAAGTTTCCAAAATCTTCCAGCCTTACGGGATTCAGCCTAGGACACGGCTCAACTTCGAGAACAACCTCACCCATCCCCTTTGGGTAGTAACCATATCTCTGTATAGTAAGCGTGGCTTTCAAACCCATATGCGCCAACATAGTCAACAGCACATGTTTCAGATAGTTGATGGTCGGCGCGTTTCTCACGTCAGTTCCACCCTTAACTACGTGCAAGCGCACTGGTTTTCTTGCGCAAGTGCAGATTGGTAGAACAGTTAACAAAAGCATGGGGATACTGCCCGCGGTTCCGATTTCGGCTTGAACTTCGCCTCCTTCGATTTCGTTCGGTGTAAACCAAAGTTCGCGTGAGCCCAGGGTCGCGCCTCTAACGCTTGCGTGGCAGAGCTTGGCTGCTGTGAGCACAGCTTCGAGATGCTGGGGTCGCAGCCCCGGCTGAGTACGTTTCTCACGTATGTTGAAGATGTGAAGTGGCTCTTGCAGGATAGTAGCTAAGGCAACAGAGAGGCGCAGTATGGTGCCGCTGCCACTCTTCTGGCTACCGTCGATTTCCAGCACTTTCAGAAACCTCTAACACTGAATTTCATTAGGATTCTTTTGTGTCTTTTGACTGAGATGCGTTAAGGACAAAACAAAAATGGAAGCTCTATACCAAAGAGTAGTGTAAGCTGGCGATCGCATGAGCGAAAAGAAACCAACTGCAGAGGAACTAGCGCAACGAATAGACCAACTTCTCATCGTCCTGAAAGAAATCTCGCAGGATTTAACTGACATCTCAAAGAATCTAAAATCAGCTGGCGCTGCAGCACCCGCGCCTACACCAGCGGCACCTACTCCACCAGGAACACGAACAATAGCAGATTTGAGGACGGTTTTTCCAACAGAACTGGAGAGCATGCTGTTCTTCGAGGACACAGGGAAGTACATAGTGATCAAACCTCGTCAATATCTAGGTTCAGAAAACTTCGCCAAGATCGCTTCTTTGGTGCGAGGCGAAGGCGGTGAATACATAAGCGCTGGAAAGGAGTCGCACTTCAGAGTTCCAAAAGAACTGAGATAATCATTTGCCTTCAAGCCTCGAAACAACTTCTCTTATCATGCCTTCTATTTCTGACACGATTTTGTCTGGAACCTGAAAACGAACACCCAAGTAACTGAAGAAGGCGCCCTTATTTTTCAGCTCTAGAATTTCATCATAATCTGAAGTGAAAACCAATTGAGGATGCTGATCCAACCTGTAGGCTGCTAGAATCTCCTGTGCAGTTGTCTCCCTCTTATTGGCAAAGAGCCGCATTTCTGCAGTCTCTGATGAGATGTTACGCAGGTTCTCAAGCGTGGGAAGTCTGAGGTCTTCTGCCTTGCGAGGAATTGAAACAGCGATAAAGGGTACCTTCATATCATTAAATCCGAATGGAAACGCCAGCACTTCGACAGTCCCTATTGAGGCGTCTATGTTGAACCAGAGATACCCTTCGTCGCTTATCTCAAGGTTCGGATACTTAGAAGGCGCAAGACGTGCTCTCAACTCCTCGAAGCCCGTGAGAAACCGAGAAAGAGCTAAGCTGGCATCCTCGCCTTCTACACAGAAGTGCCAGCCGTCCAAGTCCTTCCTCAACTTTTCATCACTTAATGCATCTTAATAGCTGCAAGAACATCTTACAACATGTGTTCTAATGCTTTTTGTTGTAAAACATCCTTTTAGAAGCAAAGTAGAAGAAGACCTTAAGGGGCAGTGGCCTTCTTCTTCCACACAGTCTCAGCCCCAACCATCCCGATGATGATGGCGCCTAAGGAAGTCAATGTCCATAGCGCACTCTGAAGTCTCGGAATTCTCCCTTGTAATCTTCCCAAGCGACCTCAACCTGTGTTACCCTAGCGCCAAGTGGACCTCGCCTGCAAAACTCAACGAGTCTATCAACTTTGTCTTTCTCTCCCTCAAAAACAGCCTCGACTCTCCCATCTGGCAAGTTTCGAACCCAGCCACATAAGGCGTGTTTCATGGCTTCGTCTTCCATTTCGCTTCGGAAGAACACGCCTTGAACCCTACCACTCACGTAAACATGGGCTCTAACCTTCAACAACTCTGGTAATCCCACTCCACCTAAGCAACCGCTAAGCCCAGACAGACACGTTCATGGTGCATGTCATCTAATGTAAAGATGACTAATCAGTCTATATGGCTATTGTGGCATGGTGAGAACCAAGTTTAATCCTAGAAATGTCAACATGCCACAAGCGATAAGAAGTCTGTAGCCAACCTTTGATAGGATTTCACTTGTTGCTTGAGCAAAGGCATTGCGGAAAGCTTGT
>Ga0315309_1002701_pt1 | contig 10299 bp, 9 predicted proteins | sample TDP4_MG_FD_203080 | JGI IMG/M metagenome (GOLD analysis project Ga0315309, IMG submission 203080) | Freshwater sediment microbial communities from Lake Towuti, South Sulawesi, Indonesia - TDP4 | ecosystem: Environmental > Aquatic > Freshwater > Lake > Sediment | place: Indonesia: South Sulawesi...
CTGGCATCGAATATTCCAAGGTATCCGGCAATCACCCTCGTCGGCTCAAGCTTGTAAAGTGGATCAATATCAGACTTTTCAAAGTTGATGGAGCCCCTCCCTCCGAAAAACTCGCCCGGTCTTGGCTTAAACTCGCCATCAACTAAGATTAGCTGTCTTAACGGTTTCTCCCCCTCCTCAGCTGGTGGAATGTTCTTTAGTGAAAATATGGGTCCAAACGGCAGTTCCTCTAGTTTCGCTGGTCTTTCAAGAGTTGAAATCGCGGTCATAATTTTTACGCCAGCTCTCTCAACTTCTCCCCTCACTAGCTCACGTTCTAACGTCAAACTGATGTGAGCAAGCTTCTTTTGATAGCCCCATATTTCTCTCCCACCTGTAAGCGGTACTTCGCTAGTAACGTATAAGAAGGGTTCATAGACACCCTTGTAGTTGCCATATTTCACTTGAACGTATAAAGCAGCCTCATGGAATGCTCCCTGCGTTGACACGGGGAAGTCGGAAACCCAAGCAATTACCTTATTCCCGTTAGGCTCCAGCGGCCATGGGATAACTTCATTTACGTTTTTTTCTCTGGTTTCATAAAGTACTAGTTGAACCCTAGCACCCGGCCAATGGATAGGAGGCGGCGGGTATAGCGGTGCAATTATAGGGTTACTGAATCCCCATTTTTCAGGTGGCAAACCCATCCTTTAATCCTCCGTTGAAATTAACTATAGTTCTCATCTCTTAATAAATTTAGGATTATCTACAACTTTGGGCTGACCCTTTTCCTCAGTTACCAACTTTGCGAAGCCTTTCTCTTTTATTGTCGCATAATCATGTCCAGCGTCCGACGGATATACGTAAAAGAAAGAAAAGTTTTCTTTACCCGTATTCACTGTGCGATGAGCCCAAAACGATGGAACATACACAACGTCGCCTGTCCTTATAGGTAAATGAACCACTTGCCCATCCCTGGTTTGCATAATTATGAGACCTTCGCCTTTAAGCCCCATATAGATCTCTGCTGTATTTTCCTTCGCATGATGGTGGCCTCTCGTCATGTGATATTCCTTTCCAACTTTACCAGGGTTGATCATCGTTATGCCAAAGTTTAATTGACCTTCCACCTCAGGCTGAGCATTTTCATAATACTCATATATCACTGGATTTTTTGCACAGGAAAGGATTTGGTCAGCTGCTTCACGATCGCAAAAGAATTCCCTCAAGTCGCTTAGCTTAACCTTCACTCTTTTCTTAAATGATTCCAGCATGCCAGTTTCAAACTTCAGAACAGTTGAATAGGGCTTCACACTTTCAGACAAGTTTCTCCCTCCTTCACACAGTTAATTAAATTGGCTCTTATTAGACATTGCATCTTTAAATAATTAAGTGTAAGAGGTATTCAATCATTCGAGAACTCCAAACAATTTTATTGTATTTTGCAGTAGCGGGTTCTGTAGATGAAGGCTTAGGCGAAAGCAGAGGCATCATTCAGCATAACCTGGAAAGGGTTTAGACGGTTTTAGGCATAATCAGCTTAGCGACTGCGGAGCCTTTTTTAACGTCGAAGTCAAGCGCGATCGGATCGCATTTGGCCATTAAGAGAAACGCCATAGGCATGTCTACTTTCTCTTCGGCTAGGGTTTCGTAGTTGGCCATGCCCTTCGCTATTACTAGGTCACATTCTTTAAGCTTCCCTCGAAACTCTTCAGATGCCTCAGACAGAATTAAACCCAGTGTATCCGTGCCCGTTGTTATGACTTCGTCAGCGAACTTTTGCATACCGATTTCAAGTGCATCCTCCATTGTTGCGTCGTTTAAAACAGGTTTATCTTTTACAGCGACTATTACCTTTACGCCGGAGTTACGAATTTCATTCGTTAAAATAGCGTCGAACACTATTTCTCCAGCGTTGTCTGTTAGAAACATAACCTTTTTGCTGAGACCTAGTAATTCATAAATTCTATTTATGTCATCTACGCCAAGCTGTACGTTTATGAATGATTCTTCTAAAAGGCTAAAGTTAAAGTCATGACCGATTATGTCAAACTCTATCATATTTCCAACCAAAGCCACCATGCATGCCGCTCTAAAACGTTCGAGGGAGGTCCGGTGCTCTTGAACGAATGATTGAGCCCTTGGAAATAGTTTCAACACTTGAACGTTCGATTCATGTTTCAATTCCCTGTACGGATCATCATTTCCAGTGATTCTTCTGATTAAGCGATCTCTTTTTGTGCCTAGGATTGATGGACAGGCTTCAGCGGAGAATTCTCTATTAAAAAGCTTGAGAAGTTCAACCATAGCCTTAAACCTAACGTTTTGATTTTTTGAGGCTCTCTCAATTTCAAGACAACCCCTGTTTAAAAGACATGGAGCACACTTAATGTGGACCTTCAAGATTTAGGCCTCCAGCCGTAGTTTTGAAACAAAGACTCATCTACAGCCTTTATTTAAACCTTTATTGGGTTAAATTCTGCTAGGGTCTGTTATGCTTTCGTTATGGCTTCAGCAAACTCTAACAACACCTTATGTGGGTCTTTCGCCTTCACGACACCACTTGCCACTAGAATCCCTTCTGTTCCAAGCCTTAGTGCGGCGGACACGTCCTCGCCCCTCGTTATTCCCGCGCCACAAAGAACCACCACCGCGGGGTTTATTCTCTTAATGAGCTCAACTGTGCTCGTAACCACCTCCGGCTTCGCCTTAGAAACCGAAATCCCTGTCCCAATTAACTCAGGCGGCTCCACCGCGATCATATCTGGCCTAAGCGCCGCCGCAGCGGCACTTACAGCAGCGTTATTGGTGCAAACCATCGAGACAAGGTCGACTTCACGCGCTCTTATGATGGTCGAGTCGATGTCAGCGAGCTTTAATCGCCTTTCTGAATGATTAATTAGCGTTCCCACGGCTCCGGCCTCTTTTATTGCTTCGGGAAGAACGTGGCCCGTGAAGCTACCAGGTTTGGCGAAATCCATATGTTGAGCAAATACTGGAATGTGGGCTTCTTGTGCCACTTGGTACATGTCCGTAAATTGGGGCGCAACAGCAATGCAGATATCGCGTTCATGGGCAACTTTCTCTGCTGACTTAGCTAACCTTACAGCCCTCTTCCCGGTAGCCTCTGAGTATGTTTTGAAGTTCACAAGGAAGAGGGGAGTTCGAACCTTGGTCAACAAGACCACCGCTATAGCATACACTTTGCCAATTTAAAAATTTTGGAGTCTATTCCTTTATTTAGGTTTGTAGAAAAGCCTGATGATTTCTCCACTGGTTTAAGAGCAATACTTAAATAAACATAATGGCACTCTCATTGATGGTGGAATTTCCTTGATCACAGGATGGGAATGGATAGTAGTGATAGGGATTATTGCGGTGCTAATCCTTTGGGGGCCGAAGAAACTGCCAGAATTAGCCAAAGCAATCGGCGAAGCGAAAAAGGAGTTCAACAAGGCTTCCAAGGAGCTTACGAGCCCTTCGCCCACAACAGAAGCACAGCCTTCAAGCGAAGACTTGCTTATTGAAACCGCCAGGAAGCTGGGGATAAGTACAGAGGGCAAGACGAGAGAGCAGATATCTCAGGAAATAGTCGAGAAGGCTAAAGTAGTCAAGTGAACTAGTCTCTAGCTCAGTCGGGAGCAGCGGTTTATAAAATGCTCGAAGACGCTGAGGGGACAGCTAAAGATAGGGTAATGACCTTTTGGGAACACACGGAAGAACTTGCCAATAGGCTTAAAATCGTTCTATACGTGCTCGCTATCTCAACTGTTACCATGATGATCCTGCCGGCAAACTTATCCTTTCTCGAGAACCCTCTGCAATTTTATGATCCCTTAGTTGCCGTTATCTTGAGGTTGATAAGAGAGCAAGCTCTTCCCCCGAACGTCAGGCTTATAGGTTTGGAGTTAACGGCTCCAATCGAGCTGTACGTTATCGCCTCCCTTATCTTCGGATTAGCCATGACTGTCCCCGTTTTTGCCTACGAAATCTACCGATTCGTTGACCCTGCGCTTCACCCGCATGAAAGAAGGGATGTATATCCCTTCGCAGCTTCCGTTTCATTTCTGTTCGTCATCGGAGTCATATTTGGCTACAGAGTGCTTATGCCTTATCTCATTGGGGCTATGTTTCCGTTCTTCACGGCCGTTGGAGCGGAACTGGTCATTTCTATCATGGACTTCTACAACATCCTCTTCATCACAACTCTGGTGACAGGGTTGACGTTCACCTTCCCAGTATTTTTTGTTCTCTTCGTGAAATATGGAATATTAAGCACCGGCATATTCAGGAGGAACAGAAGGTACCTGTACGCAGCCTTTTTCATAATCACCATGATATTGACGCCGGACGGAGGATTTCCCTTGGGTAATCTGATGATCTGGGTCCCGATGGTCCTGCTCATGGAGATCGGAATTCTCTTTGCACGTCGCTACGAGAAGAGGGGCGAAGTGCGACGTGCCCGTTGGCTACCGAAGAGACCACATTGTAAATTTTGCGGAGAAACCGTCTCAGCCGATGAAGTATTTTGTCCTAAGTGTGGAAAAGCACAGAAATAATGTCTGAAATAGGCTCTTCCAAAATTTTGGTTTAGCCAGCCATAGAGAGCTATCGTTGTGACCTGTTGCATACAGAGCAGAAGGTGGCCTGTTCATCGATCTCAGCCCCACAGAATTTGCATCGACGCTTAGGCGTTAGCATTTTAGATAAAGTTGCCTTTAGCTCCCTTATCTCACGCAAAGTTTCTTTTCGTTGAGTGGAGATGGCGTTTGATATGCAAATAATAAGTCCGATGAGCCCTAGAATCCCCCCTCCAAACTCCAAAGCTACACCGATTAGGTCGAGAGATGAACCTTCCGGAAAAATTGCTGCCAATTGACCTACAAACATTGCTTTATGAAGAAGAATTAAGAGTCCAAACTGGTAAATTACAAATCCAATGACTAGGATAAGCACTCCGGTAATAAAGGTTAGTCTTCCCATGAAGCTTGGGACCTCCTCATGCGCAAAGCACTCCTTTGACAATCTAGTTCAAACTTAAGAAGCTTTCTTTTTCAGTATATGCCATTGTTGGTGTGTGGCTATAAATCCTAGATAAAAATAAATCAAAGTGGGTGATCGCCTTAAGAAATTTATAGGTATATGGTCGTAACCAGAAAGAAGTTATACATCATAATATAGAAGAACATAAACCATCATTGTATTTAAGGTTAAAGCCTTATGAAGAAACTGGTTCAATAATTTAGAAGGTATTTTAAATGTTCAAGGCTGGGAAACGCCTGGCAGTAGCCTGCGTAATTTCGATCTGCATAGTTTTCGGTCTTTTAGCTGGCTATTATTTTAGCGACTTACTTAGAGTTCGTGAGGACATAGAGTATAAGCGTGCCGCAGAGGCGGTGTTTAGTGAGATTTTGGAGGGGATAGGGGAGGTTAGAGGTCTTCCCCCTCCCATGGGGGTGGAGTTGAAGGTAGTCACGGTCACTTGGGTGAAGGAGAATTGGGGATGGAAACAGGTTGAGGCAGCCTCGAGGGAGGTGGAGATCGAGGAGAGAATCTACAAGGCTCTGTTCCTCATCCCCGAGAACGTAAGCCTTCAGGAGGTCAAGGTTCAGCAGGCAGGCGCCATCCTAGCCGCAACCTCAGAGAATAACCTCTACATCGTCAAGGAGTACTTCGACCCCTACGATAGATTGAAGGCTAAGGAAATATTCGCTCATGAACTGACCCATGTCATACAGGGCAGATACTTTGACACCCCTGAGAGAAGGAGCCATGATGGAAAGCAAGCCTGGTCTGCCTTCATCGAGGGGGATGCAGGACTAACCGCCAAGGAATACGTTGAAACGAAAGCAGACCCTGAAAACCCTTCAGCCTCAACCCCAACGCAAAAAGCTTCATTTTCATACATCTATGCCTCGGAGGAAATGGACCCACTAACACAAATCTGGCTATTTCCCTATCAATACGGCGAGAGCTTTGTGAAAGCACTTTACACCAATGGAGGGTGGGCGAGGGTTAACCAAGCATATAAAGATCCTCCTCAAACTACAGAGCAGATTATGCACCCTGAGAAATACCTTGAGGGTGAATGGTACGCTGAGGTTGAAGCCCCGCCTCTAAACGCCTCAGGTTGGATTAGCGCAAAGACCGATATGCTCGGGGAACACTTCATACTCGTAATGTTGAAAACGCATCTGCCAACGGGTGAGTCAGCAGAGGCCGCAGAGGGGTGGAACGGCGACAACTTCACCTACTACGAGAAGGAGAACGATTACATGTACACCTGGAGGATTCTGTGGGACACGGAGGAGGACACGGCCCAGTTCTCCGGCACATTCGCCGACATGATGAAGGCCGTTGGCGCAGATAGGTTGGCCATGAACCTTTGGAAGTTTAGGGGAGAATACATCAGCTTTAAGAGAGAAAGGTTGAGCACCCTAATCGTAGGCTCCACAACCATGAGCCATGAGATCAATATGGTTGCCTCGGCCGGAGAAAACCCAGGTTAAATAAAGGTGGAGGGAGGCTGCCTTGATCTTTCCACAACGGAGATTACGGTTGATAGAGGTTATAGCTGCCATGAGCGCGGTTTATCTCTTTTCTGCCGTGTATCATTTTCCGGAAAGCGTGGTCACCCCATCCCACTATTCAGACATAAACTACATCTGGTTTCGGGAGTCTCTGGGAGTTGGTCCGCATAAGTTCCCGTATTTAGATTATGATTTAGAGTACCCTCCTGTCATCGGCTTGGTTATCTGGGTTGCGAGTTTCTTCAGGAGTCAAGTCTACTACCACTATGTTACCGCAGTCCTCCAGTATCCCTTCGCACTAATGACGGTTATCTCGTTGTATCTGACTTGCAGGGTCAAAGAGATAGATATCAGCCGGATCTTCGTATGGTGCATCCTCACCCTTTCGATGATCTGGTTCGTCTACTACTCTTGGGACATCATCGCAATAGGCTTTATGGCGGCCTCCATCTATTTGAGAGCGGTAAACCGAACTAAAATGTCCAGCCTGTTTCTTGGTCTAGGGGCAGCAGCCAAGATCCTGCCGATATTTCTCCTTCCCGTCTTCATGCAGGAGGAGAAGAGATGGGCTGGACGTTTCTTGGTAGCAGGCATCGCTCTAGGGGTTATTCTGGCTTTCAATCTTCCATTCATGGTATGCAATTTCAGTGGATGGCTATGGACCTACAGCCATACTGCCTTCTGGGTCAATGAGGACTCTTTCTGGCTATACGTATTTGGGCCTTACGAGACGTTCCTGTCGAGAGTAGGTTCTGCTCTGCTCTTCTTCTTTTTTATCATCGTGGTTTTAATAAGCAAAAGGGGATTCTTTCAAAAGTGTTGGGCGATGATGGCTTCCTTCTTATCAAGCACCTACATTTTTCCTCCTCAATTCAGTCTTTTCCTTTTACCCCTCTTCACGCTGGTGCCCGTGGTATCCTTACCCATTTTCTACATTGTCGACTTGGCAAATGTCTCGATCATAATTTTCTGGTTTAACCAGTATGGAGTATACGCTGCTGGTCCTATGGACCCTGCAAGCCCTGTCCAGTGGATAGCCTCATTCAGACAACTTTTACTCATGTTCCTACTAATAAAATTCCTTTTTCAAAGACCCTTAAAAGAGAAGTGGCAGTTTTCTTTTCTTAAGTCTGGTTGAAATGGAAAACTATCGCCCAATTTTCGAATTAGAAATTACTAATAAGTGTATTTGATGTGACTCTACAAGTTAAATGCAAAAATACGCGCGCAACATTATAATAGGCTGGAAGCTTTGCTTATGCTAAATGGAAGTGACTGCGTAAATAAGGGCGCCTCTCGACTAAAACCATTAAATAATAAAGATGACAGGCTATCACTTATTATTCCAACTTATAATGAGCGAGACAACCTGCCTATTGTCTTAGAGAGGACCTATATGATGTTAGGTGGCATTGCCTCTGAAATTATAATCGTTGACGATAATAGTCCGGACGGAACATGGGTTGTCGCTGAGCAAATTTCACACAAATTTAGTAACATTAAGGTTGTTAGGCGCCCTAAGAAAATGGGCCTCGCATCAGCCTTTCTTGAAGGTTTAAATCATGCGGAAGGCAACCTTGTAGGTTTAATGGATGCTGACTTGCAACACCCACCCGAGTTGCTACCTCGGATGTTCAATGAAGTTCGTGCGGGGGCCGATTTGGCTATTGCCAGCCGCTACGTTCATGGCGGCAAAGTTGAGGGATGGCCGTTGCATAGGAGAATCCTCAGCAGAGGTGCCACAGCACTAGCGCATCTACTGCTTCCCAAAACAAAAGCCGTTAAGGATTCGATGTCGGGCTTCTTCCTCGTTAAAAAAGAAGTGATCGAGGGTGTGCAACTAAACCCTCATGGCTTTAAGATGTTACTTGAAATATTGACTAAGGGCAACTACGATGGAGCTGTTGAAATACCGTATACCCTCAAGCCTAGGAGGTATGGTAGAAGCAAACTGAGCTCTAAGGAGATGTGGAATTACCTCAAACATCTCTACAAACTCATGAAAGATGCAAGGAGGTAGGATAAATGATAAATATTGATTGGAGGGGCGATATAAAATCCATCTTGCTTATCCTATTGCTCTTTTCACTCATTTTATTCGAGACATGTTTAATCAGTGTCTATCGCTTGCCAGAGCTAACGTTCATAAGCGATGTGCGTATTACGTTTGCAAAGAATATTTCGTATTTAGGACCACCATACGTTGCGTATGATTTCAGTCCACCAGTGCTGTCGGGGCTTCTTTTCTTTCTGACGTCCTGGTTTACAAGTAATCCTCTCATCTACCAACTAAGTATCTCATGCGTATTGGGATTGCTCTGGCTATTTTTAGTTGGATTAACCCTTAAAGGAGGAAACAAGGTCAGATGGACATTTTACTGGTTTCTAGCCCCCTCCTTCCTCCTATTCGGATTACGCAGCTGGGATTCCATACCCGCCGTGTTCACCGCTCTTTCAACGATTCTACTTGCCACAGGGATGATCAAGGGGTCAGCGCTTACTCTAGCTCTTGCGAGCTCCTCAAGTTTTTATCCATCCCTACTGCTACCCATTTATTTACTCAAAACGGAAAAGAAGAAGCGCTTAATTTTCCTGTCAGTGTTCCTCCTCTCATTCATGTTCGTCAGCTTCCCATTTTGGGTCGTGAATCCCGAGAGATGGTTCAACTCCTACATCATCAACATCACAGATGTTATGAGCGAGGGCAGCATACAACATTTCTTGTCTTTCACGTCTCAGTCGCAGCTTCTTTATATACTTTCCACCATGCTTCTTTTCATCGCCGGATACGTCCTAATGCTTCACAAAGGGAACGGAAAATCTCCTCATCAACTCATCCTAACGGTACTAACATTTTTTCTACTCGTGAACGGAATTTATGCTCCAACCACAAACCTCTGGCTTTTACCACTCGTTGGGCTTGCGCAACCGAACCCTGTTCTCTTTTTCTCATTCGAATTCATCAGCGTATTAATCTCGGTTTTACAACTAGTCTCTATCTTTGGTCTTCGTCTTCTTGAGCTATTTATAGCACGAACCGTCTTATTGGCTCTGCTGCTTGTACACCTTTGGACGTTGAGCCCTCCCAAAACACCGTCGCTTACTCAAATTATGGATGCTATGGTGATTAAATTTGGGGAAAAATGGGAGGAGTTTAAAGGAAGATTAACAAAGGTTCCGGATTCCATCATCCTGCTACTGTTAGGAACTTTAGCTTCGGTGGTTCTTCTATCCAGGTTAGGTAACCCTGAAAGAGTTTACTTTGATGAGGAGCATTACGTCACAGCGGCGAGGTCTATCTTAAGGGGAGGGGGAGACCCGAATTCATATATTCATCCACCGCTGGGTAAGCTCTTAATGGCATTAGGGATGCTGATTCTTGGGGAAAGTAGTCCGCTAGGTTGGAGAATGCCTGGCGTTTTCCTAGCCATCCTTTGTGTGCCAGCACTGAACCTGATTGGAGCACAGTTATATGGATCTAGAAAAACCGGCCTGATAGCTTCACTGCTTCTATGCTTTGATTTCCTCTTTTTTGCACAGGCGAGGATAGCTATGTTAGATATTTACGTTTTTGCGTTCTCTCTTCTCGGAGTGCTCTTCTACCTCTCATCCTATCGATCGCATCGGCTAAGTTATTTGGCTTTATCTGGGGTCTTTTTCGGAATGGCTATGTCCAGTAAGATGCCTGGTGTCCTTCCACTTTTGTTATGTTTCATTCACGGGATGATTAGATGGGGGAGAGAAAGAAAACGCAATATCCTCAGCCTCTTGAACACGCTCATATTTATCC
>Ga0315309_1002702_pt1 | contig 10297 bp, 10 predicted proteins | sample TDP4_MG_FD_203080 | JGI IMG/M metagenome (GOLD analysis project Ga0315309, IMG submission 203080) | Freshwater sediment microbial communities from Lake Towuti, South Sulawesi, Indonesia - TDP4 | ecosystem: Environmental > Aquatic > Freshwater > Lake > Sediment | place: Indonesia: South Sulawesi...
GGATGATAAAGACGTCGCGTTCGCGCACGCTGTCGCCCACATCCACCTGCGTTTCGCCGTCCTTGAATGTGCTGACGAGTGCTCGCCCCAGGGTGACCCCCAGGTGACGGGCGATCTCTTCGGCCAGCGGACGATTGGCATTTCCAGAGAAAATCAGCGGACTGTACATTTGCTTTCTCCTCTCCTTTGAGGTTTTAAGAATATGTAGGGCTGTGGCCGGCTGCCAGGGCGATTGCCTTCTCCACCGCCTCGGCTGGCGTATGGGCCACGACAATGTCTCTTACCTTGTGCCCGCCTCTGGACAGTTGCCAGGTGTCCAGCCCCACCACAGGGATGCCCAACTTGAGGGCGTAGGCGATCTCGGAGAGGGTGCCGTACTCGCCGTCCACGGCAATGACCGCCTGGGCGGTACGCACCACGATGATGTTGCGGGCCTCGCCCAGCCCGGTGACGATGGGGATGTCCACGTAAGGGTTGGCATCCCGACGGCTGAATCCCGGCAGGATGCCGATGGTCTGTCCCCCGGTTTCCTTGGCTCCTCGGCAGGCAGCCTCCATCACACCACCCAGTCCTCCGCAGACCAGGGTCAGCCCTCGTTTCCCCAATTCCCGCCCGACACCTTCGGCGATCTGTGCGACCTCCCTGGGACAGCGCCCCGCCCCGATCACGGCAATGATCATAGCTTTTTCAACTCCATTTCCGCCAACCGGGTGTACACCGCTCCGCTGGGCCGCAGGTCGCTGCGTATCAGGTGGACGAACCGTACCTCCATCTGACCCAATGTGCCAATCTCCGAAGCTCCGACCAGATCCCCCAACCGACGTAGATCGCCGGAGCTAACGCGCTTCTGGACCCGGCCGAGGGTCAGGTGGGGGCTGAACTTGCGCTTCTCAGGGGGATAACCCAGCGGCGACACGTTCTCCTCGATGGCTTTTTGAAGTTGGGCTAAGGTCCCCGTTTCCTCCTGGATGCCGACCCACACCACGCGGGGGCGCTTGAGGTCGGGGAAGCAGCCCAGCCCACCGCACGAGAGGGAGAAAGGCGCGAAGCCCTGACAGCTTTTTTGCAGAGTCCTGGCTATCTCCCCGATCTGGTCGGCCGGTACGTCGCCCAGGAATTTCAGAGTCAGGTGGATGCCCTCCGGCCTGACCCAGCGCACACTGCCCCGGGGCGCTTCGCCCTGAAGCCGCTTCTGTAGTTGGGTCAGGCCATCCTTGATGCTCTCATCGAGCTCGATGGCAATGAAAGTACGGATTTTTTCCATTTTTACGATACCTCAACTTGGATTTAGACCATCGAATGGAATTCGCCGTCTGAAATTGAGAAGGCCCCTCAGGGCCTCATTTCAGCGCCTGAGGCTTCGTCGTGAGCTCAGCCGAACGGGCGCTTTTCAACTTCAGACGGGGATTTCCAATCCTTAGCTCTTCCCCACCGTTCGACCAGGTAGGGTTTCAAATTCTCAAAAGTTTGCGCCTGGATCTGGATCACCTGCCGCTCAAACTCGGCGGTGCTCATCTCCTGGCTTTGCTTCACCAAGCCCGCCGTGCGCCCATAGTAAAGGGGCGTCATGGCTCCGATGACCTCTGCCGGTTCCAGGCCACTCTTGTTGTAGGCCACGGCAAAGTCGAAGACGATCCTTGCCCAGCGATCGGCCAGAAAGCGGTAATCTTGATCGCTCAGGGCAGCGATTTCCTTCACTGCAGCCAGGTTCTCAGCCGTCAAGACCCTCTGCCACAGGGCCTCGTGTTCTTCTGCCCCGGCGCGTAGCTTGTCTATCATGGCCGAGAGGGTGACGGGCACCGGTTCGGGTTCGACAGCGATTGGTTCACCATACATAGCCGTGGGCTGGCTACTCTTCACTTCCTTCCACTTCTTCTCGTAGCGGCTCATCATTCCAAACAGCGTACCCACCACCTGGCGGAACATGGGACCCAGAGCAGCCGCCGGGTCCCTGGCATCATGGATCTTGGCCCCCAGGTGCGCCTGACACACGGGGAAACCAGCGTTGATAGCCGTGGTGGTCATCCAGATGTCAATGCCGAAACGGGCCACGTCAGTCTGCCACACCTCCTGGCTCAGGTAGTGATCCAGCAATTGACCCGAAAAACCAAAGTCGCCACCGATAGGCTGGCGGATGTCCAGCCCGTAAAGCATGCGGGTCATGGGATAGCAGATATTGTTGGTGATGGTGCCATCGTATTTATGGCGGTTGTAGTAAGGGGTCACATAGCCATAGCCTTCTTTGGCGATGGGGCCGGCCAGCAATTCGATCCATTCTGGGATAATGCTGCGCAGGTCGCTGTCCACCACCACGCATACCTTGACCCCCAGAGCACGGGCGATCTCGAAAATGGCGCGGAAAGCGCTGCCCTTGCCCGACACCCCCTGGTAAACGGTGGCGATCACCTCCACTTCCTCTGGCACCGGTGTGTTCAGCATCACCTCGCATGTGCCGTCGGGGGAACCGCCATTGGAATTGACCAATACCGGTTTCATGTCCGGGAAGTATTTGACCATCCCCTGGGCAGCCATCTGCACCACGTGGCCAATAGTACTGGCGTTGTTGAAGCTCGGAATGCCGACCAGGATGTTGGCCTGGCCGATTTCATCAACTCGACGGCGAGCTTCCTCGCGCAAAGCAGTCTCGTAAGCCATGAAGTCCCCTCCTGTGAAAAGTGAAATAATAGGTTGGCTCAAAATCGTTTATACCTGTTAGCCTGGTTTTGAACTTGAAGACGTGCGGATATGAGGGCGGTCAAGCGGTTTTCCAGCGTGCGGTATGAGTAGTAAATGCGGCCGAGTTCGTAATTATAATGGGTCATTTCGGCGACTAGATCAGCATCGCTCAGCGCAGTCCGGGCCTGGCGAACGGTATCTTCGGTGATAAAGTCCTCGAACCCGATCACCCTGAAACCCTTGGGTTGGATGTCGGTCTTGAAGATCTCGTAGGTGCTCATCACAATCGGTCGCCGGTAGTAGATGGTCTCCAGGAAGGCGTTGCCAAAGCCTTCCACCCTGGAGGGATAAGTAACCAGGTCGGCCTGTTGATAAACATCAGCTATGGAGAAGACCTTTCGACCATCCGGCATCTGACCACGACGGTGGTTAATTATGTCGGATGCCAGAAGTACCCGCACCCCCATGAGTCTGGCATAGTCCAACAAGTAAGTCTCGTAGGCGGAGCCTTCGTCACCAGAGATGTGGGAGATCACGAGGGCACACTTGACGCCCAGCCGGCGTGCCAGCTCGATGGCGTGTTCGATACGCTTGCGGGGGACGATCCGTGTCGGCTGGAGCAGCAAGCGCTCGCTGGGGCGGATACCGAGCACTGACCGTAGATCGGCGGCATATGCATCATCTGACCTGGGTGGCGGCGAATCAAAATCCATTACGTTGGGTATCAGCGTGGAAGTCGCCCCGGTACGCAGCGCCAACTGACGACCGGCGAACGAGTTGATGACCACGTGATGGATCGAACGCAAGGTAGGTGGAAAAGCGGCACGTAAGTAGTCATCGGCAGCGGTAATGGCATAACGCTCTCGTTCCCAGGCAAAGTCGTGGTGGTGAGCAACGGTTGGGAAGTAGGTCTCGGCAATAAATTCTGTTAGCGCCAGTCCCAGGGGAACGTTCATCGGCAGCGACAGGGCATTTTCCGTAATCAGCAAATCCAGGTGAAATTGGCGAACGAACTCATACAGATGCTTCTTCAGGTGGTCTTTGAGCTCCTGGACCTTCTGTGAGGTTTGGGATGAGCGGGTGTAGTTATCGAACAGGTCTGCGTTCAGGGCCTGAATGGTGGGGTGCTTAAAATGGGCTTCGGCCACCAGATAGGTACGCTCTGCCGGCCACTCTGATTCACCGGCGAAGTAGAAGCATTCATGGCCAAGGCCAGTCAGGACGTTCGACCACTTGACGGTCTCCAATGAGACGCCGTCCGTCCCCGCCAGACGAGTCGAGACAAAACCGATATGTCCCAGTTTGCCGTTCATATACCCTCCACTTCCGTTTCATTTCTGGTTTGCCGAGGTCCAATCTGTTTAGCTTTCATAGGAATTTCTTCCCAATAAGTATTTGGCAGTTGAAGGGTGCGCACCACATCAGGGGCCAGGCCCTGGTAGCGTATTTTAAGTAGGGCGATGGGAATGCGATGGGCGACCATCCCTATGCATTGGCCCTCATGCCAGGTCAGGATCTCGTCTATGGCAGCATAGACCCGCTCCTGCACCTGAGCTATGTTCTCGCCACCTGGTATAGTAACCGTCCATGGCTCTGTCTGCCAGCGGTGAAAGAGCTCCGTATAGCGAGTCGCGATCTCTGTGTACAGGAGGGTCTGCCACTCTCCTTGATGGATCTCCATAAGACGAGGCTCGGTATGCAGCGGAATGTCCAATGCTTCAGCCAATATCTGGGCCGTTTGTAAGGCTCGGCGCAGTGGGCTGCTGTACAGCACATCCAGGCCCACACCCTGCAATCTTTGGGCCAACTGGCGGGCCTGGGCCAGTCCCTGCTGATTGAGAGGCGGATCCACTTGGCCCTGGTAGCGTCCCTCCACGTTCCAGTCGGTTTCGCCGTGACGGATGAGGATCAGACGGGTCACGATCCAATGATCTCCACAACTGCCGCACTCTCCTGAGCAGACTCCAAAGCCAGCCCACGCTTCCGCCGGTACTCTGGCAGCTTGACCATCGGCGGACGTTCCCGCTCGCGGATTTCCACCGCTTCCAGGTAGAAACGCTTTGGCTCGTAGCGGATCAGATTCATCGTTTTGTTCATCTCCTCCAGCAGGCGAATCTTATAACGGTCCTCCAGGCGACGGACGACGACCTGGATGATGGCGAAGGACATCTGGGAAAGGGAAGGCAACGATTGGTTATGATGGATGCGTTCCAACAAGTCCACCTGGGCGATAGCTTGAAGGCCAAATTTTGCCAGAACGTCAACGAGCAAGCCCGTCTCCACACCGTAACCGGTGAAGAAGGGGAGTTGTTCCAGGGCCTGCCGCCGCCCGGCATACTCACCGGCGAGGGGCTGAATCAGGCCGGAGAGTTCCGGGAAGAAAAGATTAATGAGCGGTCGTGCCGTCAGTTCCGTCACCCGTCCGCCACCATCGGCGACCAGTTTGTCCCCTTGCTTAAGAGGCCGCCGGTAGAAGCCCTTGACGTATTGGATACGCCGGTCTCGCAACAGCGGCCCCAGGATGCCATAAACGAAGCGGGGGTGGATGTTTTTGATGTCGGTGTCTATCCAGGCCACAATGTCTCCATTGAGGACGTAGAGGCTCTTCCACAGGGCTTCCCCCTTGCCGTGGTAGGCACCGTACTGGGGCAAGATCTCCTGATGGATGTAGACCGGGATGCCCAGGTCGGCGGCGATCTTTCGGGTACGGTCCACCGACCTGGAGTCAATCAGAACCATCTCGTCCAGCAAAGCCATCTGTTCCATCAATGCCATTTTGATGGTCTGGATGACGTTCCCTACCGTTTCTTCTTCGTTGAGAGCAGGCAGGCCCAGGCTGATGGTCAAGTCCTGCTCTTCCTTGAGGGCGACCAGTCTCTCCAGCTCGGCGAACTCGTCACTGCGGAAAGTGTTTTCAGCGAACCACTTGTCCACGACGACAGCGATAGGACGATCATGCCAGGCAGGGACTTCGGGTTCCACCTCCGCTGGCAGGATAGGAGGCGACAGATGCGCTTTGGCGACGATGAGGGTGGTATGAACGCCGCCGGCTACAGCATCGAGGACAGGGCCGCCCCAACCGCTGGGAATTCCAGGAGGAGCGGACGCGCCCATCACCACCACCTGATGGCTACCAGCCTCCTCGACGATGGCCTGGGTCACATCGCCCACGGCGGTCACGGTGCGGGTCAGTCGCTCCAGGCTGCGTAGGGCGGAGGCAAAGGCAGTGAAGAGCCGCTCCTCAGCATCGCGGGGATGCTGACCGGTGGCGTGCAGTAAGGTGATGGTGGCGTCTGTGGCCCCGGCCAGGGCCTGAGCTATACGCAAGGACATGGCCGAGTGAGGTCCCCCCCGCACCGGCAACAGGATGCGACGCACCTTTTGCCAGCCTTCGGGACCAGCCAGATCAGCCGCCAGGCGCACGGCCACCACATCGCAGGGAGGCGCCGCCAGGCGTGGGTCTGTCAGGTCGCCCACGGCAGTTTCCGGCAGGGCATCGCTGCGCCATCCCAGGAGCAATAAGTCTACACCCTCCTGCTCTACCGTCTCCCAAATCCCTTCCCATACCTCCCAAGCCACCCGCACCAGCGTCTTGATCTGGGCAGCGGCCTGACCTCGGTCAGTCAGGAAGCGGTCCAGGGTTTGACGGGAGCGGCTGGCCTCAGCCGCTGCTTCGCTGAGGGAACGGCCTTCGGGCACCGTCACGATTTGTAGGACGATCAACTGGCCTTGCCGCTCGTGGACAAAGACCTCAGCCAGGGGCAGCAACGCCTCGGCCTCGACCAGGTTGGCCAGGGGCAACAACACCCGATACGGGTGAGGGCGGGTGGCCTGGTTGACATTCCGTTGGCGTTTCCTCGTTTTATTTGCCACGCCTTGCAACCTCCTGAATGAGGGGGATCAAGTGACGTTCCAGTATCGCCTGCCAGGCGAACTGGTTCAACACGCGCCGCCGCAGTTGGTAAGCTCGGTCAGCCGCCAGGTGAGCGACGATGGCCTCGGCGATGTCGGCTGAATTGCCTTCGGGATCGAAGAGGTAGGCTAAATCACCAGCGCTCTCCTGCACAGAGGGGATGTCGGCGGTGAAGACGGGCAGGCGGGCCAGCCCCGCTTCCAACACCGGGATGCCGAACCCCTCGCGACGGCTGGGGAAAAGGAGCAAGTCGGCCAAGCGGTAGAGGTCGGACATTGCGGCATCGGACAAGTACAGGGGGCGGCCGTTGTCACCGTACTCATAGAGAAAATGAACACGCTCCGTCACACCCAGTTCCTCCCGCAGGGCCCGCAAAGTTTCCAGGTAGGCAACGTTGCTAGGGTTATGCGGTCCCGGCGGCCCAGTGACGACCAGGGTAGCCTGGGGTTTGTGGCGGGCTAGCGCTGCTGTCACCCGCACGGCGAATTCGATATTCTTGCGGCGGGTGATGCGGGCGGGCAAGAGCAGCAGCGGGTCGGCGGCCAGCAGATCCAACTTCTCCACCAGACGACAGGTGGTAGGTTCCAACCTGAAAAATTCGGCCACGTCCACGCCGGGGTTGACGACCTCAATCTGATCCTCTGGCAAGTCCAGCAACGCTGCCAAGCGCTCCCGCCGGTGGGTAGAAACGACGACGTAGCGCACTCCCGGCCAGGGGATACGTAGCAGATCCCAGGGATCGCCGGGGTGCAGGTCGGGAGTGTAGAGGGCGTCTTGCCAGGCAAAGTCGTGACACCAGGCGATGAAGCGGGTGACGCCTTCGTTGGCCAGGCAGCGCAGGGCGGCAGTGAGGGGCAAGTTTTTGTGCAGGGTGATGGCATTGTGGACGATGCAGACGTCAGCTTTCGCCAGTAGGTCGCGCAGAAGGTCAACCAGGCGGTCACGCATGGTGGCAAATGCAGGCAGCACCTGCCCCTCGGCCAGAGCATGACCCACAGCCAGCACTTCCGGATGGCGGGAGTCCACCTCTGGGATACGGTGAAAGGTGACCTGAGGGTGAAAGGGCTCACCACGCCCAGCGATAACGCGCACCGTGTAGCCAGCCTGGGCCAGCAGGCGGGCGTGGTGGTAGATAGTGCTCTCCACACCGCCGACGATGGGCGGGGCGGCATAGTGGAGGATGGCCACACATTTCAATCGTTCGTTTCCTCCTTCTTTACTTTCGCTTGATACGGTGATGCCCATGCGCCGGGCATCGGGGCGGAACGCCGATGGTGTTGACTTTATCCCCCCCTTCCCGAAGTACCGTCGGGGACGCTCACGCTGCCCGAGACTGGTGAGCCAAGAAATGGCCCAGGGGTGCTGGTCATCCCCGCTGGACTATTGATGAAACGGCCAAACAGATCATTCACCTCCCTGGAAAGCGACGGCTGCTTGCCCATTGACACCACTGGACTCGCGGATGACCAGGGTGGGTGCCAGAATGACTTGGCGCTGGACCGGATTTTCATTCCTGACGATTTGGATCAGCATACGACAAATCGTCTTGCCGATGTCGTAAATGGGTTGATGGACAGTGGTCAAAGGGGGATGGGAATGTTCGGCCAGAGGTATGTTGTCAAAGCCCACCACGGCCAGGTCTCGGCCAACAGTCAGCCCCCGCTCCTGGACCGCACTGATAACGCCCAAGGCCATCAGGTCGTTAGCGGCAATGATGGCCGTGGGGGCAGGCTCCCGGTCGAGCAGCTTCGAGCCCTCACGGTAACCATCTTCCTGAGCGAGGCCTCCGATAGCTATCCATTCCTCTTGCACCGGGAGGCCGTTTCTTTCCAGGGCCCTTTTGTAGCCTGCCAGCCGATAGTTGGCAAACATCAGGTCAAGGGGAGCCGAGATGTAGGCGATGTGCCGATGACCCAGATCAATGAGATATTGGGTAGCCTCGTCCAGTCCCTTGGTGCCATCTACGTCAACGTAGGGGAAATCCAAATCCAGGTCAGAACGACCAAAGGCGACGAAAGGGAATCCGTTCTCCAGCAGGTAGATGATGCGTTCATCGCGACAACGGGTGCGTACCACTAGTAGCCCATCCACCCGCCGGCTGCCCACCATCCGCTCGTAGGCTTCTTGCTCCTGAGCACCAGGGGCCCCCGTGAAGACCAGGAGGTCGAACTCGTGCTCGGCTGCTTCGTTACCAATGCCGGTCAATATCTCGATAAAGTATGGATCAGAGAAGCGAGGGCCAGCAGTGGGGATGATCAAGCCAACCGTGTTGGTGCGTTGCCTCTGCAGGCTCTGAGCGATGGTATGCGGACGGTAACCCATCTCCCGGGCCGTCTGGAGGATCCTCTGCCTCGTTTCCTCGGCTACGTCGTCGTAGCCACCCAGGGCACGGGAGACCGTGGTAACGGAAACACCAACCCGTCGGGCAATGTCCTTAAGGGTGACAGCCATAGGGTAAGTCCTGCCAGGTTCGTCTGGACTGGAGAAAGAGCGTCTTAAAGCGGTGATCCGAGGATAGAGGGGAGCGATGAAGCAGCGTTGCTTTCCAAAACGTTTTGGAAACACTTATATTATACCCCAAAACGTTTCGGATGTCAAGGGTTTTGGGCTGAAGTCGCCTTAAAATTTGCCCCTAAACACCTCGCCAACCTTTTCACACTTAACATTTCAGACCCAGTAGATCGCAATTTGCGTAGTCGTGATTCACTCTCTGGATTGACGCGCACCCATTTTTGATGTATAATTATGGTGTACCTATTATCCCCCATCAAATGAGGTATATGAGTTTGCGCGCGGTAGAGGATACTCCGGCACACTGACGGGACTATCCCCTCAGAGCAAACATCATACGAGGAGTTCTGCGATGGCAACGAAAGTGAAGAGCAAGCAACGCATCAATGTCACTTTTCCTGTGGCTTTGCTGAAGCAATTGGACGAGTTCTTGCCTCCTAGAGAGCGCAACCGTTTCATCGTCGAGGCTACGGAACGGGAGTTGCGCCGGCGCCGGCTGCAAAAGGCTCTGGAGGAGTCAGCCGGCGCCTGGTCAGATGAAGATCACCCCGATCTGATGACCGCCGAGGACGTGGACCGCCATATCCGCCGGTTGCGGGAGACATGGATGCCCCGCGATTGGGACGAAATCGCCAAGGAGGCGGAGCGCGGTGGCTGACTATCTACTCGACAGCAATGTGCTGATTCTACATCTGCGAGAAGATCCGGAAGTGGTGGCTTTGCTCACCCGATGGGCAACTCAATACGAGCTCTATATCTCCGTCGTCACGCGCACCGAGATTCTGGCCGGAATGCGACCCCGGGAAGAAAGACCGACTATAAACCTTCTCAATTCGCTCACCAATCTGACTGTGGACAGGTTCATCGCCGACCGGGCTGGGCAGCTCATCTACGACTATGGCCGGTGTGGCTTTCAGGTCTCCTTCCCCGACGCGCTGATCGCTGCCACCGCCCTGGAGAACGACCTAACGCTGGTGACTACCAACACCCAACATTTCCCCATGCTCGAAGAGCGCGTGCGGGCACTCTTCCCCTCATGGGAATGAGGGCTTCCCCCGGCAATGAGATAGGCCTAGCAGCTTGTCGGAGAGACTTCTTTCCCTGTAACTCCAATCTGTGGTAAACTATGGGCCAACTCATAATTCCAGCACATTGGTAGCAGGGAGTGATGCTCATGGCCTACAGATTCAAAAAGAT
>Ga0315309_1002703_pt1 | contig 10296 bp, 13 predicted proteins | sample TDP4_MG_FD_203080 | JGI IMG/M metagenome (GOLD analysis project Ga0315309, IMG submission 203080) | Freshwater sediment microbial communities from Lake Towuti, South Sulawesi, Indonesia - TDP4 | ecosystem: Environmental > Aquatic > Freshwater > Lake > Sediment | place: Indonesia: South Sulawesi...
CCAATACAACAAGGGAGTTGCCCATGTCATTGAAGAAGCCAAACGATCCAACGTTGTCGCCCTCGTTTCCAATGGCATGAACTTCGAAACCAGTGCCCTTAATATTCAACTTGCGCTACAAAACGACGGTTTTGTTTACGCAGCCCTAGGGATTCATCCTTGGAGCGTCAACAACTTGACTCCCGATGAGCCTCAACGAACTCTGAACCTCATTCTTCAATACGGCGCTGACCACGAAAAAGTGGTTGCCGTTGGAGAAGTAGGCTTAGATCCTCAATACGCCAAGCGTAGAGAGTCTAAAGACTTGCAAGTTAAAGTTTTTCATGAGATGCTTCGCGCTGCTGAGAAGTTATCTCTGCCCGTTGTTGTCCATTCAAGATGGAGCGCGCCACAGATCATGAACATTCTTTCCTCATACAATCTAAAGGGAGTTTTGTTTCACTGGTTCAGCAGCCCAGTTGAGTTGCTACCTCAAATGATTGAACGAGGATACTGCGTTTCTGAAGGTCCACCCGCAGTGTTTTCCAGCCGAACTCAAGACGTTGTCAGACATGTTCCCATCACTAATTTATTGACTGAGACCGATGGACCTGTTTCGTATTCTGGACCATTCAAAGACAAGTTAACCACACCCGCCTTTATTCCCCATGTTGTTAAGGCTGTGGCTGAGATAAAGGCGATGAAGGAAAACGATGTGGCTGAGCAGGTGCTAAAGAATTTCGTTAACTTCTTTAGAATAGAAAAACAGAGGTTCTCGAATCTCTTAGCTACTTAGAGCGTGTTTAGGGCAAGAAAGCTCTTTTTCTGTATGTTTCCGTGTACGTTCATTGTACCGCTAAGAGAATAGGCCACGAGTCCTGGAGTTCTTTGATTCGGTTGCTAACAAACGCGTGTAGAGTGCTCCTCAAGGCGTTGTCTTTAACCTGTATCTTGTCCATTCTCTTTGCTAATTCAACATCTCCGACGACTTCGCTGATCCAGTTCTGGAAGTCTCGCCGTTTCAGATGGAAAGCCAAAGATTCCGAATTGACCACGTTCATTTTGTTGCAGAAATCCGAGAGGCTTACGGCGAACTCTCCGTTGGGTTTGCCTACGCTGTCGTAGAAGTAGAAGGCTCTGTCATAAGAGACTGTTCCTAAGATTTTAGAAACCTCTTCGCGACTGAGACTTCTCTCCAGAGAGGCCACGTCTGTCTTTCTCTTAGTAGATTTTTTTGCGCTCATGGTTAATCGTTGTCATTTGCTCCTAGACTTTGTACATAGCTTTTATGAATCCAGAATCCACATAGAAGGTAACTTATTCTGAAGAGCAAGGAATAAAAGGCAAGAAGAGGTGTAAGGGAATCCTACACACAGGTCAGTTATGACCAGAAGAGCAACTTAATTGTGGAGGTAGAACAACGGCTTGGGTAAGGTGCGACCAGAACGAGTTAAAAAGGTAGCAAAGGAACTGCTCAAACGCTATCCTGGCAGGTTCACCGCAGACTTTGAGAGCAACAAAAAACTTCTTGAATCGTTCTCAAAGATTCCTTCAGTGAGACTGAGAAACCGCATAGCTGGCTACATAACACGATTAGTGGCGATAACCAAAGCGGCTGAGAAAGCAGAAGCAGAAGAGGCTGCAGAGACAGCAGAAAAAGCAGCGGAAGTCGAAGAAGAGGAAACAAAGTAACCACTTGCTGAACAACACAAACAATGGAGTTACGTAGATGCCGTTGATAAACGGTTATCGAAAGGGTTGGGCATTACGCTATCTAAGAGAGGCAAAGGCAGAGTTGACAGCGGCTCAAAAGACGCCCTACTTGGCTTCGTCCCTAATTCTAGAAGCCGTGAGGAAGGCTCAAGCCGCAGTTTACTATAGTCTAGGCGATCCAGCTTCCGTTGAAGTAATAGTCCATCAGACCATCTACAAAAAGCAGTTTGTGGAGGACCCTGTTCTTCGGTGTCTGGTGGAGATGGAGCGAACGGTGGAGCGGGTTGCTATGACACCAGAGGCTGACCGTGATAAGGCTTTGAAGCAGGCAGACGAGTTCATTCAGATTGCTTCTGATATTGTAAAGCTGTTCACTGGTGAGAAAGTCGATTGACCCTATGGCAGCTTGGTGAAGAACTTTGGAAGACTTCTAGGTGTTTGGGGAATAACAGCTGACCATAAAGGTTAATGTTAGACTTTTGGGTGTTTTTCGTGGGTTTTCCGGAAAGAGTCGAATCACTTTAAGGTTGGAGCAGCCGACCGTTAGAAAAGTAATACAGAAACTGGCTAATTCGCTCTCTGTTGAAACCAAGCGATTGCTCGTTGACCCCGAACTCAATGACCCAAGACCCAACGCTCTCATTCTCGTTAACGGAAAAGAGATAAGTGTTCTGAAGGGGTTGGATACCAAAATAAAAGAAGGCGATGAGGTGACCCTGATTCCGGTCTCCCATGGTGGTTAAAAAGCTGGTTTGAAAATTCTCTTCTTTTATGCTCTCTGTTCAATCTGAGGCCCTTTCTCTATGGGTACAGGTCGTTCTTTCTCCTCTATTGTGATGTGACTGGTTTGTTCAAAAGTCACCTGAGGCAGCGTGTCAAGGTCATAAACCTTCTTGGTTTCTCCGCACTCTTGACACTCGTAGACCATGGTTATTGCTGTTGCTGGGTCATTTGAAAAACTTGTCAAAACGTGAGGAGTCTTGTTACGACACTTGTTGCATCTCAATAGAACAGTAGGATTGTAAGGAGCCTTGTCCATTTATAAACTCTCCAAGTACTCCCTACACCTCATCCTCTTTAATCAATTATGAACCTCAGATATGAAATTCAACTCAATGCGCGCAGAGTCGTTTCTTTTTTCAGAATTGTAGCGAGAATACGTATCACAAATTCATACGTGTTAAATATCTTCTCTTCCGAATTCTGCAACACTGAAGGAGATAAACTATGGAACTCGACAACGTAGATGTACTGTTAGGAATGACCATTGGCGCAATCATTCTTGGAATCGGGCTCTCAATGTTCTTCATTCAACCCTACACCGGATACGGTGCTGTGGTCCTTGCTATAGGGATGATGACTTTGGCACTGATGATTACAGCTCGACCTAGAGTTATTGAACGAGTCAAGAGAGAGATCGTGCTCCAGCCGACACGCCAAACCGAGCCAACACCCGTAACTCCACCTACGATTGTTATACCTTCGCCGGAGCCTTCTGCACAAGTTTCAGCGGAAGGACAAAGTGAACAGGTTCAATCAGCGACTCTTACTGAGGATCAGCAAACTGAGGAAGCAAACACGCCTGAAGAGGTTAAACCTGAAGAAACGCAGACAGTTGAGTCAACCCAGCCTCAACCAGCAGAAGAAGACAATGCTCCAGAGAAAAAAGAAGAAGAGCTGATTACGGCAACTCCTAGCTAACATCTGCAACATAAAGCGGAAAAAAGGTTCCTTGGCAATGAACAACTTGGAGGTTCAAGTGTCAAAGCCTGCGAGATGTTACTTTATAGAGGGGCAAGAAAAGTGTTTTCGGGGACTTAGAGAAGAAGACGATCGTTCGAGAGATCTTCGTTTTGAACTGCAAGTTTGCACTCTCTGTGTTTTAGGTGAAATGCTTGCAGAGTTTAGGCATCTAAACAAGCCAAAGTCAGTGGGAGAGGCTGAGGAAAGGAAGAAAAGGGACAAGAAGAGAAGAGCTGAATTAAGCAGGTTGTAGTCTTCTTAGTTGCGTACTTTCTCGATTGCATTCTTTATGATTGAGACAGAGTTCTGAAACTGTTTGTGTGTTTCAGGTTTCAGTTTAAGCTCTAAAATCCTTTCAACGCCATTTCTTCCAAGAATAACTGGCACGCCGATGGAGACGTCTGAAAATCCATATTCGCCCTTTAGATACGTGGAAACACTCATCACTCTGTTGCGACCTCTTAAAACAGCGTCGACCATTATTGCTATTACAACCGCTGGCGCGTGAGTCGTGGCTCCTTTCAGTTTTATTACATCAGCGCCAGAGGTTCTTGTTAAGTTCATTATTCTATCAATTTGCTCCTTTTTGAGCAGGTCGGTTATGGGTATTCCAGAAACGGAAGCGTGGTCTACAAGGGGAACCATGGAATCTCCGTGTTCTCCTATGACTAGAGCACGTACATCCTCTCTGGAGACGTTTAACTCCATTGCAATGTATGATCTGAAGCGCATGGTGTCAAGAATGTTGCCCATTCCAAAAACTCGATTTCTCTCGAAGCCTGACTCTTTGTAAGCAACGTATGTCATGATGTCAACGGGGTTCGTCACAACCATGAGCTTGCAGTCAGAGGCATACTTAGCAACTTCTCTCACTGCAGATTTGACTATTTTCGCATTTTCATTTACGAGGTCAAGTCGAGTCGTTCCAGGTTTTCTTCCTCCACCAGCAACCATAACCACTACTTCTGAACCTTCAATTTCACTGAAGTCATTAGTCCCTGTGACCTTGCCATCGAATTCAATGGCGGGCGCAGCTTGCATCATATCGAGTGCCTCACCATGAGCCAAATTTTCAACGACATCTACTAGAACAACATCGCTGATTCTGAACCTCAAAATGTTAAATGCTGCAGCGCTTCCAACCTTGCCCGCGCCTATTATGGAAATCAATGTTCACACCACATAACTCTAATAAATATGGTCCTTGCTTTGAACTTAATGCTTCTTCGAATCTATATTCGTAAGAGGACTTTGGTGAAAGAGAAAAAAATGAAAAATCTAGGCGAGTTAAAGGATGTTTTTTACTTTGACGTTTGCGGTCAAGTTAACACTGAAAAAGCATTAGAACTTGCTATTCAGAGGGCTCATGAACTCAAAATAAAGAAGTTGGTTGTTGCCTCCGAGACTGGTCTGAGCGCTCTTAAAGCAGCTGACATGGTTGGAGATTCAGGAATAAACCTAATTGTTGTTACCTCCTCGGCTGGCACAGAGATTGAGAACACTATAATTGGCGATCTAAAAATAGGCATTCAAGACAAAAACATCTGGAATCAACTGGAAGAAAAAGGCGCTAAAATCGTAAGAGCAACAGACCCATTGTATAACATTGGAGCTGCCTTGGAACACAAAGGAATCCCAACCCTTGCAACACTAATCCGTTTGTGTCTAAAAATGATCAGCTCAGGAACCGCTGTTTGCGTCACAGCGACGTTGATGGCTACGGACAGCGGTTCACTAAAAGAAGGAGAGGAAATTGTGACCGTTGCAGGATCATGGATCGGCTTGGACACAGCTCTTGTTGTGCGAGCAACAAACTCGGTGAATTTCTTCAAGGCAGGAGCCATACAAATAAAAGAGATCATATGTAAACCTCGAAATCCCATGTATAGTTGGCCAATTAACCAGAAAGATTGGATAGGTGATTTAAAGCCCTATGAAAGGTTCACAGAGTGAGTTTGTGCCACTGAACTGATGAACCGTGGAGATGGCATCAATAAAGTAAATGGACGTTTCCTATTCTCACGTTTTTCAGATGCTTCTTCGCGGCGTTGTAGCATTGAAGAGCTTGTTCACGGCTTGTGGTAAGCAAGTCATTCATCACATACTGTGGATAAAAGGCAAGCAATGTGTAAGGAATATCGGAGTTGACTTCTGCAATGAAACGAGCTATGCTGCCAACCTCTTCTGCATCTACATAGCCCGGAACAAGAAGGGTGCTCGCAGTCAAGATAGGCAGTTCAGGTCGCAACTCGATGAACCTCTCTCCGATTAACTTAAACGTTTTGAGGGTTGGCTCGTTAGAAACTCCACACAGAGCGAGGTTCAGGTTTGGATTCCAGGTTTTCAGGTCAAACTTTATATTTCCACCACTATTGAGCGAGAGCTCTGCGGCTTTAAACGCCAGCTCTTCCTTCCAATAGCCGTTTGTTTCCCAACAGATGCGCAGAATACGTTTTTCATCATTCGCTCTTTCAACCGCCAGTTGGCTGGTCTTTATTGCGTGAGGCATCTGCACCGAAGGGTCGCCGCCGAAATAGCAGATGCAAGAAACGTGGCGGTCAGCTTTGCCAGCGAGGCTTTCTGCACTCATTAAAGGATGAAGCCCACTTGCTAGGCTCCGATAGTGCCAGTTTTGGCAATAAAGACAGTCGTTGCTGCAGGCTCCATAGAACACGGCTAGGTTTGAATAGCCTGTCTCAGCCGTTTTCTTATAAGCGTACTTCGGATAGCCAGCGCCTGTACAGCCCGGACAGAACCACCAAGCCACACAGTTGGTAGGTAAGGGGTCGTAATACCATTGAAGCACACCTTTTTCTAGAGTTCCGCCCATGCGAAGCAGTCGACCAGCAACATTGAAGACCAACCCGCAGAAGCCTCGACCACCCGCACCTATTTTGCAGTCGTTGGCACACATTCCACATGTCAGTCCGTTCTGGTCTCTCGGAGGTTTTGATGGAAACCCAAAAGTTTTACGGCTTTCTGCGTGCACTTGTTCAGTTAGTTTCAAGGCTTCATCAGATTTTTCTCGAATACATTGTAAACAAACTCCGAGCCTCCCCGATATGAGAGGAGAAGTGTCACTACAGAGTCGGCATTGCCCCAAGCCATGCACCAACAAAGTTATGGAAAGGGTTGTTTTTAGTTGTTGTTATGGCAGTTTCTTGAAAGGACTGCCCCCATTTATCTTCTTTCCGACAAAATAAGTGGGAAGAATCAGAACCAAACTGACAATGAGAATCATAGACGCAGCACTGGGGTTTAGTAAAGGATTTCTGATGTCTACAAAAGGAAAGCCCAAGTTGATGTCTCGATGCATTGTAACGTCCCAGCCAAGGTGGAGAAAACTGCCCAAAAGCGCTGATAGATAGGTGCGCTTCCAAGAGTAGTTGACCCACTCGGCACCTGAAAAAATCTCCAACAGCAAAGGCTTGCCTAACTCCAAAAACTTGGTAAGCATGAATATTGCTGGACCAACAATAACTAGGACACTAAAAGGATTATGAGTAAGCATGTGATAACCCTGCCTAGCAAAACCGCCTAACAACAAGGGCACTGTTGGAAAAGGTACACCTAAAAACATGTAGATGACTGGCTCCAAATCAATCAAGAGAGTGCTCATAAAAAACGCCAGACCGTTCAGGCGACGATAAAAAACAAAATAAACTGGTAGGGCAGGAAAGAGATGGAACGGTGTCAGCGGCACTAAGCTTCTCTCCTAGAGACAAAGCTAAACCCTGTCTATCTGTGCATCAAACTGTACGGTTTTAGACTATAAAATATACGTCCCGTAATGTATCCAATAAACAACTACCGAAACATCAAAAACAAAAATCTTCAACCCCATGCGCATCTTTCGTCTTCCAAAGTATCATCAAAAAAGATTTACTAAACATTTCCCTGACAAAAGCAACTTCAATTCATCAAATGAAGAACATATTTGGATCCAAATAGAGGGGCTAGGCTACCAGTGCGCATACACATAAAAAAATTTGTTTTCACTCCAACTAAAGTTTGAGGCTCATAATATACGCGTCTTCTCCATCAGCGTAATAGCCGTGAACAACCTTTGAAGCATCAAATCCAAGTTTCTCATAAAGATTCACCCCCGGCGTGTTGGTGACACGCACTTCAAGGTAGCATTCCTTAGCCCTGTAAACTCGCATGCCAGCCATAGCCTCTTTCATAAGCGCTGTTCCAATGCCCTTGCGCCGATGTTCAGGTAAAACCGCTATGGAGATGACGTGACCCCTCTTTGCGATTCCCAGTAATCCAAAGTCTGGAAGCCCTGTTTCAATTCTGCACATGACGTAGCCCACAATCTCTTCGTTTTCTTCAGCCACGATGAATGTCTCGGGAAATCGCTCGTAGAGGTCCATGAAGAAATAAGTTGCATAGTTTTCTGGGAGACAAACCCTATTGATATGCATGACCCGGTCTAGGTCTTCGGGTCGAAAACGTCTAAGGCTGAACGTTGTCTGCACCATGAAGCACAAACGCCAGCTTGAAAGCAAAAATAGTCAAGAGGCACGAGTTAAACATTTTGATATTTTTTTCTATTCAGAAGCTTTCACAACTGGTAGTGTGATGTTCCCATGGGGCATGACCCACACCTTTCCGTCTTTGCCTGTTATGTCAAAGGCGTCTCTCAGAGCGTCGTTTATCGCTCGGGCTGTCCGCAACTTGAACACACCTGTTGCATAGTACTCGGGCATAGTGGAGACCAAGATTATTTGAGCCTTCTGCAACGTTTTAAGGATGTAGTAGGCCTTGTGGCCGCCGAGTTGAAAGTGCCGCTTTATTTCTGTCTCCACTTCATTGAGTTCTTTGAATTTGGTCATCCACTCGTAGAACACTTGGTTTCCATGACCCTCTGGACATTCAGCCACGCAGATTATTACGCCGCCTTTTTTCACTGCGTCGAGGGCGTTGTCTATTCCTTTGTGGGCTTGGTAGAGGTCAATGTCGTGTGGGTTTCCGCCTGGGCTGACAATTACAATGTCAGCTCGCCTTTCAATGGGCACTTTGTACATTTCGTCTACGAGTTTGACACCTTCATAGAATGCTTGATGGAGGTCGCCTGCAAAGACGCGAACTATCTCTTTTTTGCTGTTGGTTACAATGTTTACGATGAAGTTTGGTTTAGCAAGTTCTGCGGCTTCAACCATGTCTTCATGAACTGGATTGTCTTCGAGAATGCCAGTTCGAGACTTCGGGTGTAGAATCATGGCGTGGTTGTGCTGTATGGTTTCTTCGCCTGCTATTGCTGGTAGAACGCTTTTTCTTCCGCCTCCGTAGCCTGCGTAATAGTGGAGTTCGATGTCGCCTGTTAGGATTCGTAGGTTGGCTTCAGTGAAGACTTTGTTTATGTAAATTTTGGTTAGGTGCTTTTTGGTTCTGCCCAGATAGGTTAAGTCTTTTGTTTTGCAGTCGTGGCTTACGGTTTTGACTCTTTGGAGTGTTTCTTGGCCGATTAGTGTTTTCATTTCGTTGGTTGTGACGGGTCTGTGGGTTCCACAGCCGAAGATGATGGTTATGTCTTGGTCTTTGACTCCTGCCTTGTTTAGTTCGTTTAGGATTGGTGGAATTATGAGGTGGCTGGGTGTGGCTCTTGTGTGGTCGTCGACGACTATGGCTGCTTTGTCGTCTTTTTTTGCTATTTCGCTTAGGCATTTGGTTCCGATGGGTTGGTTTAATGCTCGTTCTATTTCTTTTGTTGGGTCTTTGGCGCCTGGTTTTTCTTTTGGTTCTATGTTGCCTAGGTAGTTTTTTGTTGGTATTCGTGCGCAGACTTCGGTTTTGCCGTAGGGTAGCCAAACGTCAACCATTTTGATTTTGTGCCTTCTAATGGTTTATGAAGGGATATGGTGGGTTTTCATTTAAGCGTAACGGAATGAAGGAAAGGAAACAAATTTTTGTGTTTGTGTGTGTGCACTTGTGACCTAGCCCCTCTATTAGGATCCTAATAGGCTCCAAATATGAAGTGTATTGAATGAAAGGGGTTGTGTGAGTTTGGTTTGGAGGGTAGAGCTTTTTTGGTGTTTGTTATGGTTTAAGTGTGACTTTTGCTTTCATGTTTGTTTCTGGAGTGTGAGCTTGTCTTGATGGAGCAGAGGATCACGATGGCGCATGGTGCTGGGGGCGCTGTTATGAATGATTTGATTAAGCGTTATGTTTTGAGGTATCTGGGGGGTAGCAATGCTGAGGTTCCGTTGGAGGCTTTGGACGACGCCGCCGTTATTGATGATATTGTTTTGAAGTCTGATTCTCACGCGGTTAAGCCTTTATTCTTTCCAGGCGGCGACATCGGACGGTTGGCTGTAACTGGTACGGTTAATGACATTGCGGTTTTGGGCGCTGAGCCTGTGGCGTTGACTTCTGGTTTTGTTTTGGAAGAAGGCTTAGCTATTGTGGATTTTGAGCGCATTGTGCGTAGTATGGGTGAAACTTGCAAGGAAGCAGGTGTTTACGTGATTACTGGTGACACTAAGGTTGTTGAGAAAGGTGCCTTAGAAGGCTGTGTGATTAACACTTCTGGGATTGGAAGAAGAAACCAAGCATTAGAACACAACATACACGTAGTAAAAAAGTATCGACCACAGTTTAGTAGTCGCTGGTTGTTGGACTCTAATCTGCGGTCAGGCGAAAAAATTATTTTGTCAGGCACGGTGGGCGACCACGGGTTGGCTGTTTTGTCGAGTCGGGAAGGTTATGGATTTGGCAGCAAAATCGTGTCTGATGTGGCGCCGTTGAACAAAGTGATACAACAACTATTGCAGGAAGCAGGTGGAATAATAGCCATGAAAGACCCAACTAGAGGAGGCTTATCCAACGCCTTAAACGAGTGGAGCCAAAAGTCAAAGG
>Ga0315309_1002705_pt1 | contig 10292 bp, 12 predicted proteins | sample TDP4_MG_FD_203080 | JGI IMG/M metagenome (GOLD analysis project Ga0315309, IMG submission 203080) | Freshwater sediment microbial communities from Lake Towuti, South Sulawesi, Indonesia - TDP4 | ecosystem: Environmental > Aquatic > Freshwater > Lake > Sediment | place: Indonesia: South Sulawesi...
GCGCGGACAGAGATGACGTAATTCATCGTTGTCAAGCTTTATTTCAGAAACTTCTCGGTTATTGCGTCCAAGATTTTTCGGGCACATTGTTCAGGGTCGAGTTTGTCGGTGTCGACCATTACCTCGGGTTTTAGTGGTTCTTCGTAGGGGGCGCCTATTCCGGGAACAGTGTGGCTCTCTTTTGTGAAGGCCTTTCTGTAAATGCCTTTTGGGGCATGGGCGTAATGCTTTCTTTTCATTTCTCTCTGAATGGCGATGTCAAGTGGACACCGCAGGTAGGCTTCCATGAAATTTGGAATGTCTTTCCGGGCTTGGTCTCGGTATCGGCGGAGGTTGCCTGTAGCGTCGATTATGACGTTGTATTTGTTTTGAGTGAGAAGTTTAGCTATATCGGCAATTGCAGTGTAAACCATGTCTCTTTCTTCAAGCGAGTATGTGGGTTCTGGTGTGATTGTCTTACGCATCAGATCAGAAGAGAGGACTTGAGCCTTAATCCCGTGTTTTTTCAACGTTTGTAGCAGCGCCTTTGCCACCGTTGATTTCCCGCTGCCAGCCAAACCCGTCAACCAGACGCACCAGCCCGTATTATTTTTCAATTCTGTGAGCCTCTCTTACTATGTTGCTTGTATTTGTGATAAAAGCGTGGCTGTATTGCGTGGTTTTGGTGCTGCGTTACTTGGTTGACAAAAGTCTGAGAGAGGGGCATACTTGGAGCCAAATATTCGTGGAATATTGAAACCTAGAGGGGGTAGGTCTCGAATAAGCCATAGGCTAAAGAGGCCGTCAGAGTAACTCTGATACAATCATCTGTTCATGTGAGTTTAATCGTCATTCGGCCAATGAATATTTACCGTAAAGCACAAAATAAATGTTTTCAAACCTTTCTATGAAGACAGCAAGGCAGGTGGAGTGCTATTTGAAAATAGTAGCTGCTGATTCGGGTGCTGCCCTATTGAACGACCTTTTCGAGCCGCTGCAGGTTGTAGCGGCATGCGCTGTGTTGGTTGAGCCGCCTTACGCGAAGGCGACTTCATGTTTGGCTGAACCCATATTTGTCAAGGTGGAAGATGGCTACCGATTAGTGGTTCATGAACTGGAACTGTGCATGAACCTTTTGAAAACTGCTAAAGCAGATGTAGTTCACCTAGACATGTCCTTTGGCGGCCTAAGCCTCGAAGAACTGTCCGCTGTGAGCCTGTCACAACTGCGCGTGTCGGGCAGGGCGAGAGGACACCTACTGAGAATTTTGCCTCAGTTAAGAAAAATCGCGCTGGACATAAAACGCGTGCACAACATAGATGTTTTGGCTATGGGCAAAGAAAGCGTTCCAATTAGAATTGCCGAATTAACTGCGGGCGCCTACGCTCTGCTCTATGCAGCAGAAAAAGCGGTGAAAGAGACAAAAATGATACTGATAGGATTGCCGGCTAAGTGCTTAACCAAAACAAACGAAGAAGAAATCGTGATTGAATCTCTATTGCCTGCGGAACAGGATCTGAAAGGCTACGCAAAAGACGAAAACAAAGTCCTGGAAAAAGTGCAATTAACCGAAATGCCCAATCCCTGTGCCCGCGGATTTCGAGCCTTAGAAATTACCCCAAAGACACGAGTTCATGGAAAGCTTGGCGGTGAAAGCTGATGTCTGAGGTAAAGAAATACTACAATGAGAAGGCTCCGACGTATGATGCTGAGTCCGAACTGTTCTATTTCCGTGTGTATGACACGGTTACATGGAGGTATACTGAGCCTTACGTTCCTAAGGGTTCAGAAGCAAGTGCTTGACGCGGCGGGTGGCACAGGAAAGTGGACGATGCCCATTGCTAAGTGTGGTCCCAAAGTAGTCCTAGTAGACGTCTCGGATGGAATGCTAGAAGTGACAAGAAGAAAAATCATACAACAAAACTTACAGGGTCGGGTCACGATTCAAAATGGCGATATTCGAAAATTGGATTTCCCAGATGAGACCTTTGACATGGTTTTCTGCGACCACGCCTTATGTTTCATTCGAGAGCAGAAGGAAGCGATAAGAGAACTGGTTCGAGTCTTAAAAACAAATAATCCACTAATCATTTCTGGTCAAAATCGATACGTCCTGTCGCTCTCATTAATTCAAGACACAGATTTCGCGTTCACGGTTTTGTCAAACGAAGCTCAGTTTTCCATGCGAGGTCTGCTGAAAGTGTATGCATTATCTCCAGACGAGTTTAGACTTTTACTCGAGGAGAATGGAGTTAAAATAGAGAAAACAATTGGAAAAGGAGTCACAATGCCATTGACGATGCCTGCCGAGGAATTTTACACAAAGGACTATAAGCCAGAGTTTCTTGAAAAAGTCCTCAAAATCGAATTCGCTTTGTGCGACAAGCCAGATGCCCTTGCCTTGGCGGGGCATCTTCAAGCAGTTGGATATAAAAGAGCCTAGATTGACACGTTGATTCGTGTGGGAATCTGCGTTTTTCTTTTGTTTTTCAATCCAAGGTATACGCCATAGAACATGGCGAGGCTTGCCAAAGACCAAAACGTGAAGAAAATCACATAATAAGCCACACACGGGTCGCGGTAACGCAGGTACAGTTTCATCGATTTGTAAACAAACTCAGCCAACAATATAGAAAACAGTATTGCCGTGACATACCAAGGAAGCAGAAAAATGGACAGAAGCGTTGCTATTAAAAGAAAGGCTCTGATGGGCAGGTTAAATCGAACAAACGAAGATTTCAAACCATGCTTTGCAAAGAGTTGACCCACGCCGACAAAGTGGCGAAAACACTTGCGAGACGCCACACGGATGTTAGGTGAGCCTCGAAACCATATCACAACATTGGGTTCATACAATATTTTATGATTCTGACTAACCTTGTAGGTTAGGTCAGTATCCTCGCATCGGACTAGGGTTTCATCGAAGCCACCAACCTGGTCAATTACTTCACGTCTCAAAGCCAGATTCATTGTGGGCGCAATTCTCAAAAATCTCTTTTCACCGGGCATGTTCATTCTGCCACCAACATAAGCCAGGAAACGAGCAACCGCACTTTCAGTATTCCACAAGCGAGTCTGACCAGTAACGCCAACGATTTCAGGATTGGAATCAAAATGCGGCAGCGCATTTTCTATCCAGTCTGGCTCAACGTAGCAGTCGGAGTCGATGAAGAACACGATGCCTCCTGAAGCATTTTCGACGCCTAGGTTGCGGGCGTGACCAAAGCCTAAACCGGGTTCAGAGACCAGTTTAATAGGATATTTTTTCACAATCTCTAATGTGTCGTCGCCAGAGTTGCCGTCAACTACGACCACTTCGTCTGGTTGCCGGGTCTGATGAAAAATGGATTCGATGCTCTTTTGAACTGTTAGGGCTGAATTCTTGGTTAAGAGGATCACGGAGACCCTGTGCTTATCGGCCTGCAAATCGTTTTCGTCCTTTCAGAACCATGAATGTTGATGCAAGTGAAATAATTTATTTTTACTCAAACCTTAGGGCTGACGCTTTCTTACTTTTGTGATTTCTAGGCTGATGTCAAGTGCCTTCACGCTGTCGGTGATTTCTCCAAGGCTTAAAATGTCAACACCTGTCGCTGCGTATTTGAGTATGTTTTGTTCTGTTATTCCACCGCTTGCTTCAATCAGAATGTTGTCTCGAAGTTTATTTTTCTTGAGCAAGTCAACGGCATCTGTGACTTGCTTGGGCGCGAAGTTGTCCAACATTAAGATGTCGACTCCGACCTTCACTGCCTCTAAAGCGTCGTTTACATTTGTAACTTCAACCTCGACTTTCTTAGAAAACGAAACCTTTCCTCGAACCCTCTCGACGGCCCCGTTGACACTCCCAGCAATGGCTATGTGATTGTCCTTGATGAGAACCATGTCGTCTAGACCCCATCGATGAGCGTCGCCTCCACCAATTATAACCGCCCTCTTGTCGAAATAAGACAAGCCAGGCGCGGTTTTTCGAGTGCAAGCCACTCGAGCCTTGTAGCCCGCACGACGAATCTTTTCCATTAATCGATTGGTGCCAGTGGCTATTCCACTCATTCTTGAAAGCAGGTTAAGTAATGTTCTTTCGATGGAAAGCAGAGTTGCTGCGTCGCCTTCAAGGCGTATTATCTTTGTTTTCTCTCCTATTTTTGAGCCGTCTTCAACCAAGGCTTTGGCTTGGAGCCCAAAAGTTTCCAGGAACGTTAAGGCGTCTTCTATCCCCGCGATTATGCCCTTCTCCTTTGCTATGATCTCTGCCTCAACAATTGTTCTAGACGGTGCGGTATAGAATGTGGTGACATCGCCGTGGCCAACGTCTTCTTCTACAAATCTGCGAAACTTTTCTTCTAAGATCCTCTTTGGAAGCGACATGCACTATCGCCTAACCGGTGCTGATTTCTTTGCGTTGAATCTTCCCTTTGGGAGAAGTTTCCTCAAAAATTATGGCTTGAAACCGATACACTTTGGTGCCCTTCAGGAGCCAAGAATCAGGCGGTAAACCCGCTTTCACACAGCATTCGCATAGAAATGTCTCCTCGTCCCAATTAAGTTCAACCGGCACCTGAGGCAGAAGCAACCCTTTACAGTAAGTGCGCTCCACGATCAAGCCATCCCGTCCCACTTTTATTTTAGAGCAGTAGTCTCGGGGATTGTTAACCTCAACGGGCTCAGGCGGAGTGAGCACACTAACCTCAAAGGCAACTGCATCGAGTTCCTCAGCCCTCATCGGTAAGAAACGCGGGTCCTGAGTGGCAGAACTAATCGCAGACTCAATGACTGCCTGCGCCAAAGGGGTCGTGGGATGCGGGAAGCCAATGCAACCTCTCAGTTGATGCTTTTTTCCCTTCACACTGTTTATGGTCACAAAAACTCCGCATTGCTCCTTAAGTTTGAGCAGCACTTCATCGGGCACTTTCATGATTTCACGTTTTTTTAGGTAGGTTTCAGCTGCCTTCCGCGCCAGTTTAACGAGATATTTGCCTTCTTCCTGAGTTAACTCAAACAACATGGATTCCTTGCCTTCGTGTTATTCAACCTTCTAACCCTTTTGTCTATTATCCTTGTCTAAAGAAATAGTAGGCAAAATAAACGTCTAGAATTTTAAGGATTCTTCGTTAATCCCTTCGCTTGTGACGGTGAGAAAGTCAACGCCGTCGCCGCTCATTACATCGCGGCTTATTGCCGACTTCATAGCCCGCGTGACCAAGTCCTTGGCGTCTGGGATTGCCATGTCTTCTTTGAAGCCTTGTTCAAGAACACCCATCGCGATTTCCGCGCCTGAACCCACAGCGGCGTACTTGTCGGGTATGACTGAACCCAAAACGTCGAGGACGTAAAGCGATGCTCCCTCATCGTCCATTCCTGCCACAATAGTTTGAGTTATTAAGGGAAAGAGACGTCGACTAAAAAGCAGATTTGACATCACCTTGGCAGCTGACCGCACCGAAATCGGACGGTTAGCGTCCAATCTAAACAGATTTGCGTAGGCCTCAACCTCACGAATCAATATTTGCATGTCTGAAACCAGCCCAGCACAAGCAGCGCCGACGCGATCTGTCACTTTGAACACTTTTTTTCCAACACGACTCATCACCATGTAACCGTAGGAAATCCGCTTCTCAGAAGCCAAGATAACACCGTCGGAGCAGACAACGCCTATGGTTGTGGCGCCTGGAATAAACATGTAAGGTTGTTGCTCTTGGTCAGTCAAATCATTATCTCTCCTAGCTGAATGGTTGACTGCACTATTTCGCAAGGCAACCTAATAAGCTTTTGAGATTACGGGAGGATTTAATAGCCCTCAGTCCGAAATCTATTCGCTGAGGAAAAACAGGCGTGATTCATGTTTATCATCAAAAAACAGGCGCCATGTGGTGCGCGGTAGCCATCGAAGATGAGAAAGTCTGGGCTACAGCATTTGCAACCAGTGAGAAAGAATGCGTGCAGCAAGCGCTGGGAAACTTACCCTATGACAAACCTTTTCAATCAGAAGAAAAACCAAGCCCGCTAACCGAGAAGATTCTTGATACTCTGAAATCAATGTTGGCAGGCGAAAGCGTTTCTTGGGATTTCAGATTAGAACGGAGTCATCTATCAAAATATGCTCAAAAAGTGCTCGATTGCTTGACCAAGGTCCCCATTGGCTATGTCACCACTTACAAGGCGTTGGCTAAAGCCGCTGGAGGCGGACCGAGAGCGGTTGGACGAATAATGGCGTCAAATCCTTTCCCTCCACTTGTACCCTGTCATCGTGTTATAAAGGCTGATTTTTCTATAGGCGGCTTCGGAGGGGGAAAGGGGAGCGTGAAACTAAAACGAGCATTGCTTCAACGTGAGGACAAAGGCTATGAAAAACCATGTCAAGTCAAGACCGAGTGCGGCTCGCTGAAAGTATTCCCTGTTAGATTCCTTCGGAAAGACTGAAAATCTAAAGAGTCAAGTAATGAGTAAACGCAATGTGGGGTGAAGGTGTGGCTAAACGTGGAATTTATGTTGGGCGTTTTCAACCCTTTCACATGGGACATTTACTCGTCATAAAAGGCATCTTAAGAGAAGTGGACGAGCTCGTCATCGTGATTGGCAGCGCACAGTATAGCCACAGAATAGACAACCCGTTCACAACTGGCGAACGCTTAACCATGGTTTACAACGCTCTGAAAGAGGCAGAAATCTCATTTGAGCGATGCTGGATTGTTCCAGTTCGCGATGTTCACGTGCACATGCTATGGGTTGCCGAGGTAGTCGGCTATACGCCTAAATTTAGTGTTGTCTATGCCAACGAGCCTTTGACACGTCGGCTCTTCAGCGAGGGAGGGTTTAAAGTCAAGTCTATTCCGTATCAAAAACGGGACATTTACTCTGCCACAGAGATACGAGAAAGAATGCTGAAAGGCAAAAACTGGGAGGTTCTGGTCCCCAAAAGCGTTGCGGCATTCATCAAAGAAATCGATGGCGTGCAACGGCTGCAAGACCTAAATAAAACAGACAAGGTTTAACGCCTAGTCAAAACAGCAACGGCGTCCCCAACTTTAGTCTTAAACTTTTCGGCTGCATTTCCCTGATTTACTGCAATCTCTAAAAAGTTATGGCTACCGATGAGCGCCAACACGGTTTCCGAGGCTACGTCTCCATAAGCCGAACAGAGCCTTATTTTTTTCCGCGGCTTGTTCTTCATTTTGATTGAAAGCAAATGGCGCGGTCTTGCACCTATCCTCTCTAAATCTTTACTCATAATGTTAGTGACTATGTTTCCGAAGTCGTCGATGTGTAGTATTTCGCCCCTCAACTCTCCAGTTTTCAGGACTGGCTTAGAAAACCTTGGAACCGCATAGTCGCTGATTTCATCACCAAAATTTGTGGGCGGCGTTCCATTTGCCAAGTGGGCGGCTGCTGGTGCGAACACGTCTCGACCATGAAAAGTGAGGGAGACCTGCTGAAGCATGAGCTTTGGGTTAGTTATTGAATAAACGTGTTGAACTCCATCTATCTGCGCTGCCAGCATGAGCAAGCCGTTATCTGGTCCAATGTAAAAGGCATGTTTGGTTTCTATCAGAAGAGCGCGACGTTTGGTTCCCACACTAGGGTCAACAACCGCAACGTGAATTGTGCATTTGGGAAAGTAACGCGCTGCTGAAGCCAGCACGTAGGCGCCCATTCTAATGTTAAACTTCTCAATGGAGTGGCTGATGTCAATTATTCTTGCTTCCGGACTAATGCTTGAGATAACCGCTTTCATCTCGGCAACGTAAGGGTCTGTCAAGCCGAAGTCGGAGAGCAAAGTTATAAGAGGCACAGTCAACGTCAGCTACCCCGTAAACATTAATAACTCATTCATTTTATGCTTTAGTCTCACTCGTGAATGGGGAGAACAAGCATAATGGCTGAAGAGAGACGTTTAATCATGTTGCCTGGTCCAACAAACGTACCAGATCGTGTCATGCGAGCAATGTTGAAGCCAGTGATTAATCATCGAGGACCCGAATTCAGCGCGCTACTCGACAGAGTCTCAGAAGCCCTAAAATACGTTTTCGAAACCAACCAAGACGTTTACGTGTTGACCTCGTCTGGAACAGGCGCCGTTGAATGCGCCATAAGCAACGTTATTGATCCTGGTGACAAGGTGATTGTTCCTGTCTTCGGGTATTTCAGCGAACGCTTGAAGGAGAAGGTTACGCGCCACGGCGGGAAGGTTGTTGAGCTTCCAATAGAATGGGGAAATGCGCCCACAGCCAAACAAATCGAAGACATCGTCAAGAAAGAGAAAGACGTCAAGCTGATTGCGGTTGTGCACAACGAAACGTCAACAGGCGCTACTGTTCGTGAACTGCCTGAAATGGGCGAAATAGCGGTGGAAAAAGATGTTCTTCTGATGGCTGATTCCATATCGATTTTGGGCGGCGACTATCTTCCCGTCGATGAATGGGACATCGATCTCTGTGTGGCTGGAAGCCAAAAGTGCTTGGCCTGTCCACCCGGTTTAGCCATGGTCTCAGTTGGCAAGCGAGCTTGGGAAAAGATTGAGAAGAAAACCGTTAAGCCTCCCTACTACTTCGATTTGATTTCGATTCGAGACCATGCGTCCAGAAAAGAGACGCCGTTTACTCCTGCAATATCTCTATATTACGCTTTAGAAGAATCCTTGAAAATGATACAAGAAGAGGGCTTAGAAAAGCGCTATCACCGCCATGCAAAGTGCGCCCAGGCGTTTTACACCGCGTTAGACGCCTTGGAGCTGAAGCCATATCCAGCGGAAAATGTGCGTTCTAACACGGTCATAGCGGTCAATGTTCCCCAAGGAATTGACGGGGCAAGGATACGTGAAGTTATGGCAGAGCGTTACAAAGTGGTCATCGCAGGCGGCTTGGGCAAGATTCGACAAAAAATAATCCGCATTGGCTGCATGGGAATAGTTACGGAAGCCGAAGTGTTAACAACGATAAACGCCTTGGAAAACGCTCTCGCCGACTTAAAGCATCCAATCAAAATTGGAGCAGGAATTGAAGCGGCAAGACAAGTCTTCCAATAATAACCTTTTATTCTGCTAATTTGGTGTAGGATTATTGAGTAGACATTGCGGCCCGCTGAATTAGTTTCTCTGGAGCGGCTTCGAGAAGAAAGATATGCTAGGGTTTTGTGTTATCCTCGATGTAATGGCGAGGAAGCTGCAAGACGAATTAAAGAGTTAGAACGGCTGGGCGTAAAGGCTGTAGAGTTCGTTGGGGAGAAGACGGCTTTCAATGTGCCAGTCTTAGGAAAGGGTTGTGTGGGAATAGTAGTAATCGTCCAGACGAAGACTGGTCGGGCTGCACTAAAAATTCGCCGAGTGGACGCAGATCGAAAGAGAATGGAACACGAGGCTGAAATGCTTGTAAAAGCGAACAGCATCGGAATAGGTCCACGATTCATCGGTATAAGTGACGACTTCTTGGTTATGGAGTACGTTGAAGGCGTGCTTTTGCCAAAATGGGCGGCGAACGTAAAAGGCACCGACTTTCGGAAGAGGATTCGCAGAGTATTGCGAGATGTTTTGGGGCAGTGTCGGAAACTCGATGAGGTGGGTTTGGACCATGGTGAATTGAGTCGCGCCCCAAAACACATAATCGTAAATGCAGAGGACCAAGCGCACATTGTGGATTTTGAAACGGCAAGCATTATGCGCAGAACGTCTAACGTAACGTCGATTTGTCAATATCTCTTCTTAGGAAGTCAGTTAGCCAAAACATTACGAAGCAGACTAGGTGAAACCAATGATGAAGCCTTAATGTCCGCTTTAAGAGACTACAAACAGGAGCGCACTTATCCAAACTTCTTCAGAATCCTTCAAGCATGCAGGTTAGCACAATGATGGGTTCATGTTCGTCGTTTTTGAAAGCCTATTGCCAGAACTCTGTTTGCACCCAATAGACGCGTTTGGACCTGTGGACACAGACCATCTGTATTATCAATCTACATTGTCTGTTCATAATCCTTTTACTCACATAAGCTGACCCACTAGCAACAACAGAAAAAGAAGGATAAAAAATGAACAAGAAACTCGTCCTAGTCCCGTTGATATCATTTTTTGTCTTAATGGTTACTTTCCAAACAGCAAAGGCTGCCACGATCACGTCAGCAACCTTGGATAAGACCACGTATCTAGCGGGTCAAACAGGCTACATTTCAGTTTCGATATACAATGACAAAAACGACAAAATCAGAGTCACCGAGCTAAGCGCCACTGTAAATTACTACTACACGGATAGCACAGTCTACGTTCAGAAGTTCTTCACAAGCGTCACATTGCCAGACGAAATCCCGGCTGGACAAACAGAGACCTATCA
>Ga0315309_1002708_pt1 | contig 10286 bp, 11 predicted proteins | sample TDP4_MG_FD_203080 | JGI IMG/M metagenome (GOLD analysis project Ga0315309, IMG submission 203080) | Freshwater sediment microbial communities from Lake Towuti, South Sulawesi, Indonesia - TDP4 | ecosystem: Environmental > Aquatic > Freshwater > Lake > Sediment | place: Indonesia: South Sulawesi...
GTTATGGTTACCTCAGCCCTGCCCAGACTCAAATGAGGGCTGACTCGGTCGTGCTCTATAGTTACCACATTAGCCCTAGCCTTGGCGACTATTGTTAAGACATCCCGCAACATGCCTGGTCTGTCGAGTAGCAGTCCAGAAATCTTTACAAATCTGCTTTCTTGATAGAGGGATCTCTCTATTATCCTAGCTAACAGGGACATGTTAATGTTTCCTCCACTGATTATTACTCCAACATTCTTTCCCTTAACATAGATTTTTCCACCTAACAATGCTGCAAGTCCTACCGCCCCTGCTGGTTCGACAACCTGTTTACACCGCTCAAGTAACATAAAAATGGCATGAGCAATTTCATCATCGTCTACAACAATGATGTCATCAACTAGCTCCCTAGTTATGTCGAGGGTGAGGTCACTAGGTCTTTTGATGGCAATTCCATCGGCTATGGTATCCACTATTGGCAGTTCAACAATCTCGCCCTTTTTCAATGAAACAGCCATTGATGGAGCACCTGAGGCTTGAACGCCGTAGATTTTGACGTTCGGCTTAATGTTCTTGAGAGCAATACTTACTCCTGATATTAGCCCTCCACCGCCTACAGGCACAACAATTACATCTAGGTCAGGCATATCCTGCAGCATTTCGAGACCGATGGTTCCCTGACCCGCTATGACCATGGGGTCATCGAACGAATGTATGAAAACAGATTTCCTCTCTTCACATATTTCTGAAGCTCTTGTTGTAGCTTCGTCATATGTTCTCCCATGTAGCACTAGTTCGGCACCGTACCCGAGGGTCGCCTGAATTTTGGCTGCCGGAGAAAATTCAGGCATGACAATGGTGGCCTTTACCCCCGCTGAGGAAGCTGCGTAGGCAACGCCTTGAGCGTGATTTCCAGCTGATGCAGTTACACAGCCTTTCGCTTTTATCCTATCCTTTAGCTTCGATATTTTGTAGTATGCCCCTCTTATTTTAAAGGAACCTGTCCGCTGTAGACACTCCAGCTTCAGATACACGTTCCCTCCTGTCATGCGGCTGAAGGTGTTTGAGCGGTCCAGAGGGGTGTGATGAGCTACCTCACGGACGATAGGATAAGCTTCTTTGATACCAGCGAATATATCTTGGAAAAGCTCTCTCGATTGCAAATATCATACAGTTGAGTTGGTGGATTATAACCTTTCAGCGCGCGCAAAGTCAAGAAGTCAAAAAGGTGTTCTTTACATTTCTATCTTGGGATAATCGCGCGCATGATGAGAAGTTCCAGATTGATCAAAGAGTGCAACGAAACTTTAGGACTCGAAAAAGCTAAATAAAGCCTAGACCACAGAAAATCACCTCTTTCTCGCGTTTCCTGAGTGTAGAAACATAAGTCTTTCTTTTGGGTGACGTCGTGTCCGGGCCTAAGCCTAAAAAGATGGTTTATGCAGGCGTGGCTTGTGCTCACAGAGTCACAAAAAAAGAAGACGGGGAAGCACTGGCCCAGGCGAATTTGTCTACCTTTGACAGACGCTTTAAATTCTAAGGGGAGGTTTGAATTCATGTGTAATTGGATTTTTTATCAGCAGAAGATGGAGCAGTTTTACAACGCTCTGGCTGACGTAATTGTCCAGAAGAATTTCTATGCTGTTTGGTTAGACAACGGTGTTGAGGAGGATGTTCTCTATCCGGAGCTGCTTCTTTTTGAGGAGGCCATTTGTGGTGAACTCCATAATTCTCAACTTGAGGAGTTGCTCGAATACGTGGTGGAGAAAGGCTATAGGATTATGATGAATTTTTACGCGCCAGACGTTGTCCTTGGAAATGTAGCCGTTAAAATTAGCGACAGATGGTTTGCGTTTGGCGAGTGCATAAACGAAAGCGCGCGCAACAGCCAAGAGGAACCATATGTCAGCGAGATATGGCCTCTCAAATACGTCCTTCCAAATTTACACCAAATGGAAGTCAAAATAAGATACGCCATCCTCATACGTCCGCAGACTTACCAACTAGCCATACCTCAATAATTTGTGGAATGGAATGACGTGCATTGTGCGCGCGCTCAGATACGCTATCCCTATACGTCCTCTGCAACGTGAAATTCTGCAGCAAGTAGTTTAATGCATTAAACCAGAGTGTGTTGGCTAAAAAAGGATTAGGAGCGCGGATCCTGTGACCAAGGAGGCGGTTGTTAGGCAATTTTTCATTGACTTTATCGAGAACCTTGGAGAAAGCCTTGACGACGACTACTGCCAAGGCGAGATCACACTGATACCAGCTGAATTGTTTTTCTCTGGTTCGCTGGAAATAAAATGGGATCCGGAGAAACAAAAAAATAGTACTCCAATTCAATCCTGCGCAGGCGAAGCAATCTAACGATGTCTAGCGCCTTTGTTAATCTCTAAGACAGAACCGTATTTTAAGCGCGCCATTTAGCAATATTTTATTTTAAACCTAGGAAAAACGGCTTAAGGACCCTTATACCACAGCTTTGGAAGTTGAGGGGGTATTTCTCTCCATGCTTTGGTGTTTTGAATTTCAAAAAGCCTTTAAGACCAAAGTATGAACAGAGGAATCAATGTTTTTGATAACTTTGTGTGTAAAACTGCGGATTTTTTAACAGTTAAAAAAATTAACATTATGCGTTGAATTTCAATCGGCACCTAAAGACAAAAAGCAACATTCACTGGGCAATTTTAGGACTTTTTTGAATTTCAATTTGGTGTTTAGTTAACTAAGCAGGTTAATAAAGTTAAATAGCGCGGCAGAATGCCATCTTTGAGCAACGCTCTATCCATTTGGTTTCACGAGATCCTTTCTCCAAGAGTACGTGGAAAATCTCTCTACGATGGGTCTGACTGTTTGAACTACGGCTTCGTGGAAGAAGGTGTGGTTTTGCAAGTCTTGGTCTAGTGTTTTTCGTGCATCATCTGTAAGTGTGTACACTAGCTGTCTGCCTCGAGCCTTACCCTCTCCGAAACCTTTCAATGCTAGTATCAGTCTCCAATCAAAGAGTTTTTTGAGAATCGTCGACACATATGGCCTCGAAATTTCCATCACTATTTGAAACCAAACTTGTTTAACAGCAATGCCCGGTTCGATACATAAGAACAGGAATAGTGCTTTGAGTTCCGTTTCTGTGAAAAAAGGGATTAGAGAAAAGATGCCGTGTTTCGAAAAAATCTCTGGTAAACCGTTTTTGATCGTGAGTAGGTCTTGTCCGTCGCTGGTTTTTGCAACTCCGAAACCATTCTTTAAATCATTGAGAAATGCGCTCCATCTCTGCTTGCTTTGCCAGTCATTTTCGGTCAGCACAGGGACCCTTTCAAGAAATTCGGGATCCATCGCATGGCAAAACCGGGCCTGAAGCTCGTTTGTTTTGTCGGGTTGCCTCTCCCAATACCACAAGGGCAATGTTTCTATTCTTCCGCCACATTTGGGACACGCTATGGTGTACTTTCTCTCCCAGGGCAGCAAGAACCTCTTCTCAGCCATGTTTGATTCCTCCATGGAACTAAACAAGCTTCAAAAGCCTTTTGACGATTCGCTCTTTTTCTTCATAGATTTCTCGTTCTTTGAGCTTGATGAAAGTGTTGACCACCGCGATTAATGGTTCAATAATCTTTCGAGTGAGGAGGCAGTCAATGTATTCGTGTTTGAGGGTTTCTACGGCTTCATGGATGGTTTCGCTGTAGACGTAAATAGTGTTGCCTACGACTTCTCCGGAAACCTTGCTCTCGGGTTGGGGACTCCAGCGCACAGCGAGGGATTCTTCAAAGGGAATCGTTTTCTTCATCCTCGCCAACTCCTTTTCTAAAATTCTGCGAACGCATTCGGGCTGCAATTCCTCGACCGTTTGCGCCATTACGCTTCAACCTGCTGCCGCCTGCGCTGTCTGCACCTTTTCACGCAGAGCCTTGACGTGCCTTTTCAGTCTCCGGAGGGTTTGCAGAACGTTGACTAAGGTCTTCGAGATTTCTAAGGACGCAAACTTCTCAGCGCCGCTTAGCACCGCCTCCACTACTGAGCTGAGTGTTTGATTGGTTTCTGTTGCCAGCACGCTGATTTTTTTGGCTGAATCTACGCATCTCTCCCTTGTTTTATGGTCCACTTTCCTTTCTTGGTACTCTGTTGATAGCAGGTTTGACCGTGCTTCTGGCGTAGCCGTTTCCGCATCATCCAGCAGTTTCAGGACTTCGTCAAATCCTGTCAGCTTATGGTCGACAATATTGGTGATTTCTTCTGGTGAAAGGTCGCCTTTGGCCTCCACCTCCCGGGCAACTTCCAGAAGCAGCTCAGGGTGGTCAGCGCACGCGCAAAGGCTGTAAAGTTTGTTAACACCCATGTGCTTTAATGCATCAAACTGCTCGTCTGGGGCAACGGATTCCAATTTTTCAAATGTCTTATTTATCGCTAGGTATTGGGAAATGGCGCTTTCGCTGAGGTTGGCTTGTTGAGCAAGTATAGCCTGCGCGCCTTCCTCTGTACCCCTTTCCCTCACGAAAGCATGCATCCAAGCCGCATAGAATCGAGCGGTTTCATACACCGACCTGTCCCTTCTCTTGAAGGTGGTTTCGCTAATTCGGAAAACATCCATGTCTTTTGCGTCTGGCCTGATGTCGACAAGAACGAGTTGGTCACCCTCCACGGAATCGAGCCTTCCACGACCATCTATTATTTCATATTCGCCAGGTTTACTGGGATGGAGACGAACAATTAGAGCTTGTTGAATTCCCATGCTTTTTACTGACTCTGCGACTTCTGAGGCGTACTCTCTTGGAGGCAGGATAGAAGATGAATGGATCTTGCTAGCAGGCACCCATTTAAATTCACGATTTTCCAGCATTTTTAAACTCCCGTAGAGACTGAAAGTCAGGGTAACCTATATATGTATAAATAACTATAGTATGTTCAATTTGTATGCTATACACAATCCATTGCGAATGGAAGAGTATGGTGATTTAAAATAGAAAACCGCATATCAACGCGCGCGCTGAAAATGAGGTGGATTAGGTGGATGAGGAGAGAACCCGAGAGTTTCTAAAGTCTCAAATGAAACGGTTAAGGGTTCCAGAGTGGAAAACCCTCCTAGCCTTAGGATATGGCGGTCCACAAAACATGTATCAATTGGCAAAAGCCTACGACTTGAAGTATCCCATGGTCCACCGCGCGATCAAAAACCTTGAAGAAATACGATGGGTAGAAGTTGTAGACGTGAAACTTTCGGAAAAGAACATGCCGACCAAGATATACAGCTTAACAAAAGAAGGCTTGTTGTGGCTCCTGAGCAGAATACCAAAAACGGTTCATCCATCCTTAGTGGATTTTTCGGAAAACGATTCTGCGGGTTTGAGGAGAACGATGGAAGAAAAGGACATTTCTAGGCTGGAGAATTTGGAAAGTCAAAACGATGTCTATTTACACCTCCTCTTCAACTTCGATGTGGATCGAATTGCAGATAAGAATCTACAACTCTTTCCTTTGGTCTTTGGAAACTGGCCCTTCTACAAAAAAATTGGGGTTGCGCAAGATATCGCTTATGAATTTCCTGAAACAGCGTTCTCCACGATGGTTGAATACTATGGTGGACACGAGGCTCTAATGGACAAACTAGGCACAATTGACATGCTGTTCACCTATAAGCTCTACTACAACTTCTTGGAAGCAGCGGCAAAATCATATCCAGACGCCACAACTGAGTTCAAGGAAGAAATTCAGCAAAAAACAACTAGGACATTTAAAAGTCACGCGCAACTTGAGGAACTCTTTCACGAAATCAGCAAACAGATTGAGAAAAGACTGACCGAGAGTTTAGCCTTCATCAGGGAAGCTAGAACCACTTCCTAATGTGCACTAGCGCGCGCTGCTGTTACCATCTTTTTTCCAGTTGAGTATCATTTAGGTTAGGTCTCTGCCTTCAATTCCGCCGTCGTTGTTTATATCTGCGTTTGGGTTCCAGTTGATGTCTTGGGTTTACTTTTCCAGGCCAGGATCAATCGGGTTAGGTCCCTGCCCTCCACCCTTGCATGCATGCATGTCAGCGTAGTTATGTACAATTGACTTGCTCACAACTGATTCGCCGAGCATCCCAAAAGGTTAAGCGTTCTATTAGCCAGTATCCGCGAAAAAAAAGGTTTCATTTGGGTTTTCTTCTGATTTCCCGATACCTTTTTTTAATCGTGTCCAGCTCCTGCTCTATTTCTTCGCCTTCACTCTTGGCTTCGTGGCTGAAGACAGGTGGACCTGTTTTCCAAACGTCCTTATGCAATGCCAGTTTTAGACCGCTTTTCGCCCGAGGGTATGTATAGAGATGAAACGCACCTCTTCGCCACTCGCTGCGTCGTTCCTGAACTTTTACGCCGTAGTAGCCTAAGCTGCGGAGGGCTTGATAGAAGTCAGCTAGGGTTACTCGGCCTATTCTACGGTTCATTTTTGGTCCTCTTGGGAGGGATTGTTGGATTTTGTTTTGAATGTTGAAAGTGGAAATGCTCATAAGGTTTTCCGTCGTTTTATATTGCTGCAGGGATAGAAATGGCTGATCGTTCTAGAGTTCAAGAGGCAGGTAACTTCAAAAATACTGCGTAAAAATCATGCGCGCGCGTTTCTCCCTAGTGTCGAAGGCATGAAACTACAGCGTGCGGGCTTAGAATCCCTTTCGTTGCTGTTCCCTTTTAACGTATTAACAACAGAATCCCATTTTTCTTGACCTATGATATCACTCATTTGTTCTGCCTCACAAACTTGCCTCTCACGTCTCTCCAAACATCTACCCTCTTACCTCTACGAATAATCCACTGATGTACAATTTCAACCTCCAGCGGACGCGGAAGCTTTATTCCACGCTCTTCAACAATTCTTAGTCTATTTTGGATTTCATCGTTTAGCGTGGCTAGATGTTCCTTTTCTTGGGGGATGCCCTCAATGACCAATAGATTGTAGCCTTGTGCTATTCTTTTTGCAGTTTCGCTTAGCTTTGGAATGGCAACGAAAATTGGCAAATCGACTTTTACCTCTGAGATCTTATAAGTGTAGAGTATCAGCGGAGATGCACCTACCTCGATGTCTCCCACAGCGTGATCGATAACTACAATATTTTCACGGTCTCCAAACTTCTTCTTGGCTATGAGACTGAAGTTGTGTTGAATGCCACTTTTCTCTCCAATCGCTGAGGCTGGCATCTCAACACTGAAGCCGAGTTCGGTTAGAAGCTCATTAATGCTTTCCAAGCTTGTGACGTTCTGCCTGACTTCGTGTTCTCTACTGGGATTAAGAGTGTACTTCGATATTTCCCGTACGATTGCTGTTTGAATTGTAAATTGATTGTCACACTTGCGGCAAATCAGATCTAGGTTGGGATGTTCGAACTTTTCCCCGCATTCCCTGCAAATATACCAGAGACCCATATCTCTGTATTCGCCTTCGACCAACCTAGCGCCGCATTTAGGGCATGCGAGTGTAAAAGGTCCTTGATTATACTTGTCTCTTTCATCGATGTTTCCACATGGAACGTGCTCAGTCAAGCCTGTCCTGACAATGTGGCGGCTGGTACACTTCGGACAGCGGTAGTGTAAGGTGATAGAAATTGAGCCGCAGACAGGACACGCTGAAACTGTGTCGAAGAAGCTTTTTTCTAGAATTTCGAGGTGGTTGAGCCGTTCCAAAAGTTCTTCTGCTTCTCCAGGTGGAACATTCTCATCGAGGGCTGATTCAACGGTTTTATATCTGAACCCGAGGGAGGGGTCATAAATGGGGAGTATCGTTGCTTCTTTCCCACTTTCCAGAAGATTTCGTAGAAGTTTCTGTGTAGGGCGTTCGATGTAAGCTTCCATTCTCTTGAGTTCAATTTCTTCTTCCGCGTCTGGTCTGGTAAGCATGAGTTCTCTGATCTCTTCGAAGTTCAATTTGGCAGATGACTGTCTCTTTTCTTCCACCGATCTTTGGGCTTCGAGTTGTTTCGCTGTTTTTTCCTGATACCTTTTGGAGAAGTACCAGATCAAGGAAAGGAGTGTGGCGGACGCTATCAAAATTATGGCAAGCTCCAAAATGACGGTCTGTAGAATTTCCAATTAGCGTATCCTCCCTGTGCAGTGTCGTTTGTTCTTGCTGAAATCCCACAATTCATTTTGTACAGAATCTATTTAAACTGGGAAAAGCCTGTCTATCGGAAGAAAATGAAGAACGCTACGCCTGAGGCTATTGCCAAAATCATAGCATGTTTCAACCCGCCTAAGAATGAGTCTTCGTTGATCTTTCCAGCTAGAATGCCCCCGAAGAACGATTCTAATAGCGATGTGTGAAGAAATACTCTTCTGGCCTGGGCCGAAGTGAGTACCGGTCTAAGAAGCGGGACACCACTTTTAGCCAATTGGCTTATGGGTACGAATATCATTCTCGAAATCAAAATGATTATGAATAGGAAGAGAGCGACTGAAAAGTAGAATATAGCTACATACGGCATTGTTTGCATTTTCCTCCTCAAATTCCAGGCATTGACGTTATCTATGTAATGCGCGGTTGATTCAAAAATTTCAGAAAGGTCTCCTCCGTGCCTACCTGCTTCTAAGATTAGAACAGTTGCCTTTTTGACCAGAGGCAAGTCTACTCTTTTGCTGAGTTCTGTCAGCGCCTCTTCGAAGTTCATACCCCAGCTCATCTGTGCTACCAGCATCTTAAGCTCGTTCGTTAGTGGACCGTACATTCGTTTGGAGGTGTGCTCTAGGGCTGCGTGTATTGGCACTCCTGTTCGAATCGACGTCGCCAAATCTCTTAAGAACTCTGGCATAGCCTTCTCTATCTTGTTTTTCCATCTGTTGTGGATAATGCTCGCAAAGCTTGCCGGTCCCACGCCTACGGTGAAAACTGCGACAAGAAGATAGTCGAAGTCGGGAGAGGAGCCGTAAAAGAGCGCTGAAACCACGAGTAAGGTAGCTGCCGCTACGCAAGATGCTATACCTATTCTTTTGAGGTTTCTTTTAGTGATTTTCATAGTTTTCACTTTACAGCGAAAGTGGATATAATTACGATCAGAATGATCGCCATAAGCGGTATACCTACGTATGTTAAAAGATAAAGCATCAGTGCAGGGTTCATGGCGCCTCCACCGCCCAACATTCCAAGTGTTGCAAACATCACAACGAAAAGCAAGGGCATAGCCACTAGAACCATGATATAGATTTCAGCCAGGGCTGAAAGGGACTCCAACATTAAATCCAGCTTAACCATTCTTTCCTTCATTATGTTCTCCGTGGATATCCGCAAGTACTCTGTTGGGTTCCCACCTGTTCTAACGGTTGCCACATATCCAGTAAGAATCTCCTGCAGCTTCTTACTTGGCATATACTTCACATTTTCCAGGATCGAAGTCAACAAGTCTTGGCCGAAGACTTCAACGTCTCTGACTATGTTGCTGAATTCCTGTCGAACTTCACGAAGCGTGTCGATTTTAGCCACAGAACGGAAAATTGTTCTCGGCGGCACGTTTGAGCTCGAAAGTAGGGTTAAAAAACTTGAAATGTATGGAAGACTGATTTCTATTGGAATTCTCCTATTGCCACTTTTGATTCCTGGATAAACGTAGATCAATATAAACGTTAAGATGGACGATAGCATTGCGAACATTATGCTGAGTATGAAGTTTCCTGCCGAAAGAAAACTAATGTGTAGGATGACTGGCAACAAAAAAGGCAGAAGTAACATTGGAACGATGAAGGCCACAATCGACGTTAGCATCATGAATGAAAGGTATGCTGGAAAGGCTATCGTCACCCCGCCCTTCTTCAGCTGGCTGTGAAGGTCTTGGAAATATCGTAAAAGTTTCTGAACTCTCTTGCCCAGTAGCTTAAAAGCGTATGTCCATGGTTCAAATTTCATTTCTAACTCACCTTCGCCTTGCGGTAAACAGTCTTGGGATCGGAGAAGTAGTCCATTATAATGCTTGAAACCTCTTCGTAGGAGCGTATGTTCTTTCGCACCAGATAGTCAAGAATGACCTTTCTTTTTTTCAATTCTTGATTGATTTCTCTCGTGGAGTAGCCCCATTGACTTGCGATCTCCTTCAACAAGTAGCTTCTCCCGGTAGGCATGTAGAGGTCTTCGTTTGCGTCCCACCTGAATACTTCGTGAGTCTTGAAACTATTTTTCTCGTGATCCCACCCGAGCATCTCGGAAACTGATATTGTTCTCCTTACCGAAACGTTCTCAAGAGCCATTTTGCGAACAATTGCAATGGCATCGAGGTTCTCAACTAATGTGTATGGAATGTTCATTGGTTTGGTCGTGAGGCGATGTAGCACGCCCTGAACGTTTTCAGC
>Ga0315309_1002710_pt1 | contig 10286 bp, 8 predicted proteins | sample TDP4_MG_FD_203080 | JGI IMG/M metagenome (GOLD analysis project Ga0315309, IMG submission 203080) | Freshwater sediment microbial communities from Lake Towuti, South Sulawesi, Indonesia - TDP4 | ecosystem: Environmental > Aquatic > Freshwater > Lake > Sediment | place: Indonesia: South Sulawesi...
ACCTGGCGTCCGTCACAAGGGCGGTTCTCCTCGCTATCGATGTTGACCCATTGGACCTCGAAAGGAAAGAGGTCCGTCAGATGGTTCTGCAAAGGCTTCTGGAAAGCTGTGTCTCCGACGCGGCGGGCGTGGAGAACGCCATGAGGGACCTAGCTAGGATTGCTCGAGTAACCAACGAGGCCGTTGCGTCGATGGTGAGGAGGCATCCAGATCGCTTCACCGGCTTCGGGTCGGTGGACATCTGCAAGGGCAAGAGATACGTCGAGGAAGAGCTTCACGAGATCAGGGACCTCGGTTTGCTGGGGGTCAAACTGATCCCAACGATGCAGTTCTTCGACCCGTCGACCAGCAAAGATGTCAGGCGGGTGTGGAGGTTTTGCGAGAAGGAGGACATGATCATCACACATCACACGGGCTGCGACCCGGGGCCGTGGGAGATACCCGCCCTCTCCGCTGACGCCAATCCCACGCGTCTGGAGCCTCTCCTGAGGAGGCACAGAGTTAGGGTGATAGTGGCCCACATGGGGAGCTACAGCCTCAGGAACCCGGGGATCTGGCTGGAGGAAGCGTTGGCGCTGGGAAGGTTTCCAGGTGTCTGGATGGACGTGGCCGCAGTCGCCCACCTACTCAGGGATAGAGCGGTGGTTGAGAGGATTAGAGAGACGGTGGGAATGGATCGGGTTCTCTTCGGGTCGGACTACCCTGCAGTTCTGGGAGCCAACATCAAGACGATGGTCAAGGCGATCGATGAGTCGCCCCACCTCACGGACGTGGAGAAGGAGCAGGTGTTGTGCTCGAATGCCGCCGAGCTGCTTGAGCTGTAGGTGTTGGATCGGTCCTCAGATACCTAGTAGAGTGATGGCTCACGCCACTCTCCGAAGACCTCTCTCCCCACGTCGATTATCTCCTGGATTGTGGCGTACTCTCGAACGGCCTTCAGGATGCTTGGAACCATGTTTGCCTTGGGGTCTTTCATGGATTTCTCGAGTTCGTCGAGGGCCTCTCTGACCGCCTTGTTGTCTCTTTCGCTCTTGATCCTCTTGACCCTCTCGATCTGCCTCCGCTGCACCTCAGGGTCCACCTTCAACGTCTCTATGGGAGGCTGTTCTTGAACCCTGTAGCTGTTAAGCCCGACGACAACCCTTCTGTCCCTCTCTAGGTCAAGCTGTGTTCTGTAGGAGTTTTCCGCGATCTCCCTCTGGATGTATCCGCTCTTCAGGGCTTCGAGTATTCCTCCACGCTCCTCTATTCTGTCAAGGTATCGACAAGCTTCTTCCTCCATCTTGTCGGTGAGCCACTCGATGTAGTAGGAGCCCCCGAGAGGATCGATCGTGTTGGCCACACCCGTCTCCTCCGCTATCACCTGCTGCGTTCTCAGCGCGACGGTTGCCGCTTCCTTGCTTGGCAGAGCCCAGGCCTCGTCGTAGGCGTTGGTGTGAAGGGACTGGGTTCCCCCGATCACAGCGGCCAGGGCCTCGATGGTTGTTCGGACGATGTTGTTGAGCGGCTGCTGCCAGGTGAGAGAGACGCCGCTCGTCTGTGTGTGGAACCTGAGCAGAAGCGACCTGGGGTCCTTGGCGCCGTACTTCTCCTTCAAGGTCCTCGCCCAGAGCCTTCTCGCCGCCCTGAACTTGGCTATCTCCTCGAAGAAGTCCATCCCTGAATCAAAGAAGAAGGAGAGCCGGGGTGCGAACTCGTCGATATCCAGACCTGCTTCCAGCCCGAGGTCGACGTACCCGAAGCCATCGGCCAGGGTGAACGCCAGCTCCTGTAGAGGGCTGGCTCCGGCCTCTCGTATGTGGTAGCCGCTGATGCTGATGTAGTTCCAGAGGGGCATGCTCCTTGTGCAGTACACCATTATGTCACGGATGATCCTCAGCGAGTCCTCGGGTGTATAGATCCAGGACTTCTGAGCTGCGTACTCCTTGAAGAGATCGTTCTGGATTGTGCCCCTCAGATCTTTCTCTGGCACGCCTTGCTTTTCGCCGACGGCGATGTACATGCAGGTGAGGATGGCCGCCGGGGCGTTGATGGTCATGGATGTGCTGACTCTGTCGAGTGGGATGCCGTCGAGCATGATCTCCATGTCCTTGAGGGAGTCTATGGCTACCCCGCATTTTCCAACCTCCCCGTAGGCCCTTGGGTTGTCTGAGTCGTATCCGTAGATGGTGGGCATGTGGAACGCTACGCTCAGCCCTGTCTCCCCCTCCTGAAGCAGATACTTGAGGCGTCGGTTGGTGTCCTCGGCCGACCCGTAGCCGGAGAACTGTCTTATGGACCATGCCCTGCCACGATAGAGAGTGGGGTAGACCCCTCGCGTCAGAGGGAGCTGCCCTGGGAACCCGAGGTCCCGAAGGTAGTCTTGGTAGGCGACGTCGTTGGGCGTGTAGAGGCGAACTATCTTCCAACCTGATTGGCAGTTGAAATCGTCCTTGCGTTCAGGTGAATCCGTGAGCCAGGGGGTGAGAACTTCCCGCATCCATCTTTCGCTTTCCTCGGCTATCCGCCTCAGGGCGACCTCGCCGAACAGACCCGGCCTCGCGTTCTTCCTCTCCTTCATCTCGTCAAGCTTCGTTCGCCAGTATCCCTTCATCCTCTGCAACTCTGCGTCACACCTAGCGTGTCTCATCGGGAGGCTGGCGAAGGCCATATATCATGCTTTTCGACTGATCGGTCGATCGATGGGTGGCAGGTCGCTGCTGAGGGCTCATGTTCTAGGGACTAGCATTAATTATCTCCTCGATATTCATCGCCGAGCCGGATGGGTCTCGCTTGAAGGTCGACAAGGGCAAGTTGATCGCATTCACATCCCTTGGGGCGGTGCTGCTCGTGGTGGGGGCGCTGGCGGTCGTTGCTTTCATGCAGGGAGCACAAACCCCTGGACAGGGCACGATATCTGGTAAGGTTACCATCGGGCCGCTGTGCCCTGTTGAGCCCTGTCCAAATCCAAGGCCTGACATCTACACGTCGAGGAAGCTCATACTGCAGCCCGCCTCCGGAAATCCGATATACGTCCAGCTGAATCCTGACGGAGGCTTTCGAGCAACCGTGAATGCCGGAACCTACACCGTGAACTTGACCAACTGCACATTCCTGGGGTGCAAATACAGTCTGCCGAGGGTGGTCACCGTAGGTCCCAGCGAGACCACCACAATCGAGATCAACATAGACACAGGCATACGATGAGTGAATGAAGGCTTTCCCGCTTCTCTCAGGAGAAGAAGCCCTGGTTTTCTGTATTTTGGCTTTGGCATGTTCTGGTGGTCGACGGCCACAAGATCACTCAGGCTTATATGCCCAACTGTCTCGAGGGGCGCGTGTGGTTCGCGGTGAAGCGCGTCAAGAAGCTCGATAGATGGGCCGCCTCTTCTCCGGGTTATGCTGAGTGGATCGGCCCCCCGCGCCGAGTCGCTGGTCGTTCATCAGTATTGTTTGAAACTCGCAGGATGGCAGCTCTGCTGATCATTGGTGGGCTCCTCTTGGTCTTCGGCTTTGTGCTCGACAACTACCTCGCGGTTCTTCCCTATGACGTCTCGGTCATCGACCGGTTCTTCTCCGTCAGCCAGCTTCATCATGAAAGCTTCATGCTTCTTGGCGTCGGTTTTGTTCTCGGAGTTGCGCTCATGTATGGTTTGACGAAGCGCGGCTAGAATCGATCGATCCTGCATGCTTGACTCACGACCTTATGCTCGTCCCGCTGCATTGGCCACCCAAGCTTGCGACAAAGCCCACACTCTGTTGAGACATTCTTGCACAGTTTAGCTAGCCCAGACTTTTTGAGAACGATTTGTTTGTGACCGTTTTACAGACATGCATGAACTGCGTAGGATAATTCCGGGTTGGCCGGAAAGTCGGGGAGAGCCGAAGTCCCATGGATCAGCCTGCTTCGCTCGGACTCTAGGCTGCTTGTTTCCTGGATTCCAGGAACCTTTCCAGCGCTGACCTGACCTCATGCTGTCCTACTGCCTTGATGTATGGGCCTATTCTTGGGCCGTGATCGTCTCCGAGGAGGATCTGGTACAAGAGCTTGAACTGTGACCCAGGACGGACGTTCCTGTTGCGGGTTGTGGAGAAGACCGCTCCCTGGATCTCGTCCTCTGTCCTCTCCTCCCGGAGAAATGCAGCTAGGTCGTGAAGGGCTTGAAGCTGCTCTTCGCTGGCTTCTGCTTCTTGCTCCTGGACGGCGCCGAAGTCTTGAACCCAGTTGCGAACATGTTCAAGGTATGCGTCTATGTTGTGGGGTAGCTCTTTATCGATGTAGCCGTACTCCCCAAGCTTCTCTTTGACGTAGTCTCTCGATTGACCGGTTGGAGCGACCTTGACCAGGTAGGCGAGCAGCTTGTATGGGATGAAGGTGGGCGGCTCCTCCGGTGCGTGGAGCAGGTGGCTGTATTCGTAGAGTCCCTTGAGTTTCGCCCTTTCCTTCTGGTCTTTCACAACCCTTCGTCCCGAGTAGATCTCGCCGAGGTGGCTCAGTTCATCCATGTACCTGGGAACGTCGGCGATGGAGATCTCTCGAGTGCCCTCGTACCTCTTGAACATCAGCAGAAGCAGCGACTGAGGTGAGCCGTATCTGTACCAAAGCTCCGGTGTGAGCACGCTTCCAAGTGACTTGGAGATCTTGCGGCCGCCCTTGTCGAGGAATATCTCATATCGGATGTGGTGGGGAGCCGGGGTTTCCAGTATTTCCTCGCAGACCCTGTCGTTTGCCCTGACCGAGTCCGCTATGTCCTTGCCGTATGCTTCGAAGTTTATTCCCAGGGCGGCCCACCTCACCGCGAACTCTGCCTTCCAGGCTACCTTGCCCTGCCCTCGAGAGAAGTCGGCCTCCCCTCGATACCCGCATCCACGCAGCACGCTACCCCTTACGATGTCTCCCTCACAATCGTAGAGGATCTTTCCCTCTTCCGGGATGAACTGCTTCGCCCTCGCCGTGTATATCCTCCCGCAGCTGGAGCACACGGGCAGATACGGTAGCTGAAACAGGTACTTCTCTTGCCCGGTCTCCTCCTTGAAGATCTCCCCAACCCTGTCGGCGTTCTCCAGTATCTTCCTGATGTAGGGGGTGAAGGTTCCTGAGCGGTACATCTCGGTCGCCGAGCGATGTGCATACTCTATCCCCGCTTGGTCCAGGGCTTTCAGCAGGAGAGCGTTCATGTGTGAGGCGTAGCTCTCGTGGCAGGACCAGGGGTCCGGGATGGAGCTCACTGGAAAACCCAGGTACTCCTTGAGGGACGGGGGAAGGCCAGACGGGACCCTGCGAAGCCCGTCCATGTCGTCGGAGTAGGCTATGAACTCTGATCTCTGTCCATGATCTCGAAGCGAGAGGGCAACCCCGTAGGCTCGAGCTGCGTCCCCGAAGCTTCCTATGTGGGGAACCCCAGACGAACCAAACCCGCTCTCGGTCCTCAACACCGGGCTTCTTCTACGGATCTTTCTTTCTCTCTCAACGATGTCCTGAGCTAGCTTGTCCAGCCACGTGCCCCTTCCTATGATCTCGGGCCCAGGCATACCCGGTGTTTCCTCTTCCTGATTCTACTCTCGAGATTCAGGGGGGCTCATTTAAGAGTTGCCGGGCCTCAGGCTCGAAAGGTTTTATTTCCAAGGAACCGATCGATCGACCCGAGGGGCTGAGTCTCTGTTGGTGTTCGGTCTTGCTGCTGACGCGGTGAAGAAGAAGCTCTCGAGCGGTCAATTGACCGTGGCTGTCTATGGTCTGGGGAGAGTTGGCTTGCCGTTGGCTGTGTCATGGCTTATGGCGGGTGCTAACGTGATAGGAGTCGCTAGGACAAGGAAGAGTGTCCGCAAGGTCATGTCGATGAAGCCCGGTTTTGATGAGCCGGAAATAGATGAGGCTCTGAAGAGGTTCGTTCCGAAGGGTAGGCTCACGGCTACCACCGACGGGGCGGCCGCTTCGAAGAGGTCTGAGGTGAAGCTCATCGCCGTTCCCTCCACGGTCGACATGGAGAGCCGAACGGTTGACCTCTCATCTCTCGAGGACGTCTATCCAAAGATCGGTAGAGGGTTGAAGAGGGGGGACGTCGTGATCACGGAGACGAGCGTTCCCCCTGGAACAACTAGGAGGATGGCGAAGCCTTTGCTGGAGAGGGAGAGCGGGCTCACCGCGGGAACGGACTTCGGTCTGGCGTACAGCCCCGAGAGAGTATATGAGGGTCGGGCTGTCAAGGACATCGTTGAGAACTATCCGAAGGTCATCGGGGCCGACGATCCTCTCAGCCTCGATGCGGCGGCCGCGCTCTATGAGTGTGTGGCCCAAAAGGGGGTGGTGAGGCTTTCGTCCAGCATCGCAGCTGAGGCCGAGAAGATCTTCGAAGGAGTCTACAGAGATGTCAACATAGCTCTGGCGAACGAGCTGGCGAAGTTCTGCCAGGAAGCGGGTTTGGATTTCTGGGAGACGCGCCAGGCCTCCAACAGTCAGCCCTTCTGCCATCTGCACAGCCCCGGTCCGGGGGTCGGGGGCTGGTGCATCCCATACTACCCGCACTTCCTGTTGGCTGAGGCCAGCGCCTTGGGCGTCGACCTTCCTCTCACCAAGCTTGCGCGAGAGACCAACGAGACCATGCCTGACCACGTTGTTAGGCTCATGCTCAAGGCGGCTGTTGCCAGGAACCTCAGGGTCGGTGGGTCCAAGGTCGCGATACTCGGTCTGTCGTTCAGGGGGGACGTCGCCGACACCCGTCTCTCCCCGACCTACGATCTTGTGAGGAAGCTGAAGTCTCTCGGCGCGGATGTCTGGGTCTACGACCCCCACATTAGGGCTAGGGATGAGGGGCTTAGAGAGGTGGGGGGCAGCCAGAGCTCTAGCCTTCGCGCAGCGTTGAGGAATGCTTCTTTCGTTGTGGCTGCAACGGATCACGGCGCATTCAGGAAGCTTTCTCTGAGAGAGTTGCTGAAGGGGTCTGGGCGGGAGAGGATGCTGGTCGTGGACACCAGAAATGTTCTGGACGCGTCAGAGGTTCCGGGCGAGGTCCACTACGTAGCCTTGGGCAAGGGAGGGCCTTAGAGCACTTGAGGGTAGCCGTAACCACAAGCAGCATCAACCTTGAATCCTCCTGGCATCTCGAACAGCTCAGAAGGGCTTTCAAACGGCAGGGCGACGAGGTAGCCACATTCTCGCTGAACAGGATATCAGGCAAGGTTGGGTTGAAGCCCCTGGGCATCTGCGACGGCGTTGAACTCGACGACCTGGACGCTATCGTGGTGAGGCCCGTGGGCATGGGCTCAGTCAACGAGCTGTTCTTCAGGATGGATTTCCTGAGGAGGCTGGAGCGATCCGGCGTCACGGTCGTCAACTCCCCACAGGCGATCGAGAGAGCGGTCAACAAATACAACGCCCTGGCGCTCTTGGAGGAGAGCGGACTCCCTGTGCCCAGAACCGTGGTCTCGACCAATGTCGAGGACGCTGTTCGGGGTTTCGAGGAACTGGGAGGAGACGTGGTGGTAAAGCCTCTCTTTGGTTCTCGGGGTGAGGGCACGACTCGCGTTACCGACCCCGAAATAGCTCTCAGGGCATTCAAGAACCTTCTATACTACCGCCAGGCCATCTACCTTCAGGAGTTCATCCCCCACGGGAACAGGGACCACCGCGTGTTCGTTGTTGGAGACGACGTGGCGGCCTCCATGACCCGCTCCTCAAGGACTTGGAAGACCAACATAGCGCAAGGCGCGCAAGCCGAGCCATTCACCCCTACCAAAAGCATGCAGGAGGACTGCCTCCGGGCGTGCAGGGTTCTCGGATGTGAGGTGGCGGGGGTGGACGTCTTGCCTGCGAGGCGCGGGGGCTACATGTTCACAGAGGTGAACAGCCAGCCAGGTTGGCGCGGCCTCCAGTCAGTTACCAGGAGAAACATAGCCCGACTCATCGCCAGGCACGTCGCAGAGCTGGTCAGATCTGGAAACTCTTTATAGCGAGAGCCGGACGCGGCATCACCTGGCAGAATCTGAGCGGACCCAGCATGAAGTATGCCGCGTTGATAGTGGCCACCAGAGGTGCGGGCGGCCTGCCGCTCTACAAGGGCCTTGCCAGGGTAGCGGGCAAGGCTATGATCGAACACGTGATGAGCGCGGTGCCGGATGACTTCTCCGAGATCTTCATCTCGGCTGATTCGCAGGAAGAGGCTTACGCCTACGCAGAAGCAGCAGAGAGGTTTGGAGCCACGACCGTCTGGAGCCGGTCACCCTCAGGACAAGTGACGGACAGGCTGGTGGCTGCTTTCGAGAGATCGGATGCAGACACGTTTCTTGTTCTGCCGTGTGACACACCCATGGTCTCCAGGGCGCTCCTGACCTTCCTTCTGGAAGTGGCTCCCGGCTTCAACGCCGTTATCCCGAGGTGGCCCAACGGAGACGCGGAGATGCTCCACGCCTCCTACAACCGGGGCAGGTTCGTCGAGTGCACTTCCTCATCAAAGCCAGGCCAGCTGCTCCTCTCCGACTTGGTGGCAAGGATGGGAAACGTGCTGTACGTTCTGACTGAGACGCTCAAGCAGGTGGACGAGAGACTGGACTCCTTCTTCGTGGTTGAGTCGAAGAGGGACCTGGCTCGGGTTCAGAGCATTCTGGAGAGAGGCGCCAAGTCTGGTTCAAAGCAAAGCGGCAAGGAGAAGCGAGGAGACTTGGGAAGAGTGCGGCGAGACAGGCGGTGAAAGGCGCCAGGACCACAGCGACCCCAACAGCTCGTCTACAACGCTTTTTAGCAGTCTCGTCCCGGTTCCAAGCACGTGAGTCGAAGGGGCCGAGCCCATGTCCTTCATCGAGGGAGACTATGTGGAGACAGGTGAGGGCTTGATCCTCGCGGTGAGAGGCGCAATCCACCCCCCGGGAAAGGTCATCGCATATCCACGTTACCTGAGGATCGGGCGAAGAGTAGAAGGCCTCCATTCATTGCCTGCTAGTCTTGGAGTGCTTTACTCGCGCTTCCCCCAATACGTCTTCTTCGACAAACAGTTCATGCAAAACCTATCCATGGTCCCCGTCGACAGAATAGCTCGCGCGTACTCTGCGAAAGGGTACCTCAAGAGGCCGCCCCGGACGGGTAGCTCCCTCGACAGCAAGGCCAGAACAATGGCTCGGGAGATAGCGAAGCGGATGGGGACGGGAGTTGATTGCATAGGGGTGAGCGGGTCTCTGCTGCTGGGCTTTGAGCACTCTGCCTCGGACCTGGATCTCCTGGTGTATGGACGGAGAAACTCTCGGAGAGCGTACAGGGCCCTCCGCAGCATGCGCTCCGAGGGCTTGGCCAAGGCCATCTCGGAGGCTGAAGCCTTCTCCCTGATGAAGCATCGATCGGACTCAGCCCTGGGCGTCGAGGAGTGGATCGAGCACGAGACCCGCAAGCTACTGGACGGATCGTTCTTGGGAACGAGCTACTCGATCAAGCTCGTCCCCCTTTACGCAAGAGCCAGCACGCTGTATCGAGGGACGCGTCACCTCCCGATGGGTATGGCGACGCTGACAGGCAGAGTTGAAGACGACTCCGAAGCGATCTACACCCCATGCAACTACGCTGTATCCGATGTGAAGGTCCTCAAGGGAGCTCCTCACGCCAGCCAGGTGCGGGAAGTCACCTCGTATAGAAGCAGGTTTTGTGAGCAGGCACGAAGGGGTGAAAGGATCAGAGCGACCGGCAGGGTCGAGAAGGTTCTCAGAAGTGGGAAAGGCGAGACATGGAGGGTTGTCGTGGGAGGATTCCAGGGAGATGTCTTGACGCTTGAAAAGACCTGACGCGGTCCCCCATTTCCGAGACAGAGACCATGTAGAGGCCGAGGGCGGATGGTTCTTCTGCGTCGTCGGAGATCTTCATCCGCCCGATCGCGTGATAGCCTACCCGAAGTATGCCCCGGGAAAGGGGCCTTGGAGAAGTGGCTCAAGGAGCTACAGGAGACTCTTGTCAAGCTACTCCATGGAGGAGCTGGAGAGGATCATCGGTGAACTCCGCAGACGGGGGGGCGGGTACACATACTTTGACCCGTACCTCCAAACCGAGATGACCTGCGTGCCCCGGAGCAGCATTGTGAAACACTTCAAGCCAAGGGAAAGGCTGGATCAGCTTCGCAGACAACAGAAGCGGCCTCAACTCGTGGATAGACTCCTCTCCCTGGTTGATCTCTTGTCCGGCGGCTCCGGCGTTCAGCAGGAAAGCTTTGGAGTGACCGGATCGATACTGCTTGACATTCAACAAGAGTTCTCAGACATCGACCTGCTGGTGTATGGCGGTCGGAACTTCGACGCGATCCAGCGCTGTGTTGAGAGGCTGCGTTCCGAAG
>Ga0315309_1002711_pt1 | contig 10284 bp, 14 predicted proteins | sample TDP4_MG_FD_203080 | JGI IMG/M metagenome (GOLD analysis project Ga0315309, IMG submission 203080) | Freshwater sediment microbial communities from Lake Towuti, South Sulawesi, Indonesia - TDP4 | ecosystem: Environmental > Aquatic > Freshwater > Lake > Sediment | place: Indonesia: South Sulawesi...
GAAGAGTTTTCCCAATGGCCTTTGAGGAAATCGATGCTGTAGCTCTCCTGTTACTTGACCAGATGCCTGGTCCCCCAATCTATTTTGCCGTGCTCACAATATTCGATGTACGTGCCTCGATGAGTCTCATAGACAAGTTTGACGCATTGGAGAAAGTCATTATTGAAGCTGGAAGGAATACTAAGAGCGGTTCAAATCCGGAAGAAGTCGTCAGAGAGCTCTACGCCAAGATCACGAGCTTAGCGACAACATCTGTATTCGCCACCCCCACTGGTGGCGAAGCACTTGCGGCCCCCAATATGGCAAAAGCAGATATACTAGTAGACTTCGTTGAAGCAGTGAAACAACTTAATGAAGCAGTAAGCCAATCTGATACCAGCATTCCGGAAAGCATCAAAGAAATAGCAGGAAAATTGAATTACGAGGTCACTAAGTTAACAGAAGCCCTAAAAGAATAGAGAAAAACCTAGTACTTCCTGACCCTCAGTTCTTGAAAATAGCGATCCAATTCGACATTAAAGTAGTTGCCTGTAGCATGTCATTTTCCGAGGACGAAAGGTAACGGCAATGAACCAGATGCTTGGTGGATAGTTAAGTTGGTTGGCGTTCGAGAAGCTTTGGCGCAGCTGATTCCATCAGACAAGGCTTCCTTGATGTACCGTTCATATGATATTATTGGCGACGTTGCAGTCGTCAAGCTTCCTTATGAGCTGGATGATTACGAGAAGCAGGTCGGAGAAGTAATTCATAAGCTTCACCCTCACATAAGGAGAGTCTTCAGGGTAGTCGGAACAACGGAAGAAATTGAGCGCAACCGAGAGCTGAAACTGATCTGGACTGAATCCAACTTGCGAGGCGTGAACGACGGTACGATTGCAGAGAATCCCGGGCGAACAGTTTATAGTGAGCACGGCTGCAAATTTGTTGTGGATATAAGAAGAGTGTTTTTCACCCCAAGACTGTCTCACGAGAGAATGAGAATAGCCAAACAGGTGAGGCCAGGAGAAGTCATTGTGAATATGTTTGGGGGAGTCGGCACGTACGCCATAATTATGGCGAAGGTGTGCCCAAAGGTTGAGAAAATCTACACCATTGATGTGAATCCGGTTGCCCACGAACTTGCCGATGGCAACATTACTTTGAACCGCTGCTCGGGAAAAGTGGTGCCGATCTTGGGCGATGCTAAGCTGGTCTGCAAGGAGAGGCTAAAGGGACTCTGCAACCGGGTGGTAATGCCGTTGCCAGAATACGCAAGCTCATTTCTAGAAAGCGCCGCGGCGGCATTGAGAGAAAAAGACGAATGCGTTGTGAACTTCTACGCTGAGGTCTCAGGAAAACAGATTCGTAAGCAAGTTCAGCAGGTGATTGACGAAACCAGGAAGAGAATTCGGGAATATGGAGTTTCGCTGTGCGAAGCAACTGAGTGGCGAATCGTACGCGAAGTGGGCGCCAGAAGATATCATGTCGCTATCGATCTAAAAGTGAGTAAGTAAAACGTGTGAGCATTAACTTTTCAGTTAATGAGGAATATCAAGTCAGGAATTGTCTCGAATAAGAGTCAGTAGATCTTTCACGGAGTCCATCCATAGATCCGTTTTTGTTGTGCTCTTTCTAATCTTTCCATGCCTGTTCTAACGAAGATTGTTTGGAATCCGAGCTTTTGCCTTAACACTATGTCACTTTCTTACTCATCGCCTACCAGTACAGCGCGCTTATTGTCCGTTAGCTTCCCTGAAACGATCTTGGCCATGTAGTCGGAGGCTTTGCCTAGCGTTATCCCGGTCGTTTCCGCGGCGAACTCCACTGCTTTAGCTCAGGACACTGTGCCGGGTGTCAACTTATTTCTAACTCTCCAATGTCTGCCAAAGGCGCTCGTCAGGAGTTTGCCAAGTTTGTCGGTTAACCACTTGTCGAAGGCTCGCTCTATATAGTTCCCCCAAGAGAAAGTGCCGCGGGTGAACTCGAGCACTGGTTTGCCGCCACCGATTCTGGCTTCTCTGATCATAAGCTCCGCCATGTTTGATCCCTCCCTCGTCATCTGAAGGCAGTTAGTCTCGATCCGACAATAGCCAGATCAAAGCTTTGGGTTCGGTGTGAACTGCATGGATGATGGAATCAATCCAGACATGTTTGATAGCGCATGATGAGTTTTCCCCTCATCCAAGTGTGCTCTGGTCGTCAGTGGTGAAAGAAAGAAGCCTAGTCGCCCTCCCTAGTATTGGATCTGCAAAATCATCTCTCTTTTTTCGCTGACTCCCCAATTGCAGCATGCCGGAAGCCAGTGACATCGTTTTCCGCGGTGCTCGTCACCGCTGGGAGTCAACTTGTAACTCAATGTCTCAGGCTGCTCTAAGCAGCTCGAGAGTGATCATCACTACCCCAGCGATCAGCAAGCCAACGGTATAGCTGTCATAGGCAGATATGAAGTTCATCAAACTTCTCTTTAACCGATTCTTTATTTCTATAGTTGTCATATTGGTGGCTCCACCACCGTTCAGCTAGCTACCTCCAACTATTATATGATCATAAAATGGTATTTAAGACTTCGTGGCTTCCAAAAACTCGTTACTCGTCGTGTTTCAACAACTCTGCTACGCTGGTCGTAAGGGACTTCATGGGGTCGGATCGCCCTGCATTTGATCAGCGCCTCAGGGTCCATGTCAAATCCCCTGTTCTCTGTAACTTCGCTTATGGCTGAAAGGCAGTAATCCGTTGCGTGAAGCCTGTCTACACTGTTGACAAAGGATCAAGTCCAATTTCCTGGAAGTCATCGATATCCGCGATGGGGATTGAAATATCTAGATTCGAGTCCCTATAGTCTCTTCTACGCTTCATACACAGACAAACCTGTTATGAATGTGCTCTGTAATCTAGGGCTTGATCCCTTCTCTTCATAAGGTTTAAATTGAAGCCCCGCAGGCCGCTTAGTCCAATCTCTAATCCGGAAACATCAAGAAGGATTGCTTTCCACCCCTCAAACTCCACCAGTACCAATCGATTGCCTCAGTCTTTCTGCTATCCTTGACCCAGGAGCCGAAAACGCTAGTCTCCTTGAACTAGAACTTCTCATACAATTCCCTCTCATTGCTGAACCTTCTCATAAAGGTCTGTTTTCACTGTGAGCTTTACTCTTCTCGCGACTATTGTCGAGACGGTATTTGTGATTATGATTAGAGTGGCAATGATGAGGCTAAAGAGTCGAGATATCGGTAACATGCTCTGCACTAGTACAAAGCTCAGCAGCGCTGGGGTAAGGCCGAGTTGACACATACCAACGATTACTCGCCTCTCTGACGCCATCGGAGTCTTCCAAGTCGATGCAGTGGTGACCAAGTAGCGCGCCAGAAGCAAGGTAAAGAGGACCGGTAACGCGTAGGTTAATGAGAGCACGAGGTCGGACTGTGATATAATTAGGACGGATCCTAAGAGTATGAAGAAGAATGTCCTCAACATAGAGGAGATTTCTCCCTGGAAGCGCAATAAGAGTGTCTTCGTTTCTCCAAAGGTAGGTGGTGGTGTCATTCCAAGCTTTCTTGCAACCACCTCATCGTTTCCAAATATGATGCCGATGACCAGCGTTGCGAGAATTCCGCTGCCTCCGATGGTTTCAGTTAGAACATAGCCCAGAATGGTATATCCCAAAGTTGCCATGTAGGTGAGCTCTTGATTCTGAATAACATAGAAAATTCGCAACCAGATTATTCCCATAACAGCTCCTACTGTAAGACCCATCAAGAACTCCATCGCTACCACGACAAGAACACTCTGAGGATCCACGATTCCGCTCTTTTTGATTCTAAGAAGGGCAAAGAAGAAAACTACATTAAAGATGCTTGACATAGTCGCTTCGAGTGTCAGCATAGCAGCCGTTTCACTTTTGACATCGATCTTCTTGACTATTGGAATGATGAAAACTTCTCCGGTTTGGCTTATCATGGATCCAAGGAGCAGTCCATCGATCCATTCCCAACCCATGAAGAAATGAAGGAGTAGGGCTATGCATAACATGCCGAAGGTGAAGTAGAGAATCGTTTGAAGCAAGAAGCGGACACTCCGTGATATTACGTCAGATAAATTCAGCTCAGATCCGGCCCGAAACAATATCGTCAGGAGAGTGAAGGTCGAAACAAGTGGCAAAACTGGAAGAACGTAGTCTATTGAGAAAACGCCCAAAACCGGGCCTATAACCACGCCGACAGCTATGAGGAATAGAGTATCTGCCCAGCCCGTTTTTCTGAAGAAGGCATTTCCCAGAAAGCCGATAATCATTACCATGGATATGACAGAGAGAATAAGAACAATATCCACCAACGGAAAACCTCTCCGATTGACTGTAACCTAGAGAATACGATGTCTACACTCATCCCCAGCGTGAACCGGCGCAAATTTATAGCCATTCGGGTATCTATCAGTCCACCGACTTATCAAGAATGTTCGAAGAACTCTGGATCCCAGTGAGCGTCTGGGGGTATCTATTAGAAGGTTTTGTATAAAAGCTAAACCACACCAACAGACATATGAAAAGCACGTAATCCTTGCCGCGAAAAAAGAGATCTGGACAGTTCTTGAAAGTTGCACTTTGCTGCGGTGATACACTATGCAAGGATGACGTATGACACCAGAATTAAGCCACCCAGTAGAGAATTTGTTCGATAGATACGATTAGAGAGTCCGATGCGTTGATTGTAGAATCAAACCCATTAATTAGACCCCCCATCTCCATCACTTCTTCTTCGCTCCCATTCAGTGATTCCGTATTTTCGGCAAGAACCTACCTGTCTTCGCTGCGTAATCATCGAAGACCTTTCCAAACATGTCGTGTAGCATTTTCTCTTCTCCCCTTGCTTGGGCCGGAAGAGAGACTACTGCAATTAAAGTGAAAACTGTTAACCAAATGCCAGTCGCGAGAAAAATGAATAGACCAAGAAGAACCTTGCTTACATACATGGGATGACGGATCCATCTGTACGGTCCTCCGGTCGCGAGTACATATCGCTTTTGCATAGACGCGTACAACGCGTGTCGCCTCTCAATGGTCCTCGTGGCTGGAATTGACATGGAATATAGTTGACATTATAGTACATCACCGCGATCGCCCATAAGTCTGCCCACCAAATCCCTATCATGCCTACCCAGTTAATTATCGTGGGCAAGTCAAACGCGATAAAGGGCGCTGCGACATTCCACAAGTCAAAGATCAAGAGAAAGAAAACCAAGAGTGTCAAGAAGGAATTTACTCCCATGCCAGTCACCACCCCTATCCGTGACCAGCGGGTCCCTGGCGCTTTAGCTCTGGAACGGGCAGGGATTTTGCTTGCAGGGATTGCGCCACTTGGAAGTTTCTTTCCCCGCAGCCTCTTTAGAACACTTAGAGCTGCAGCTGATACAAGCCAGGCACCAAGGAAACCGATTAATAATTCAAAACGACTGAGCAACTTACTACACCCTACGAGTCTTGCCTAGAGCCCTCATGCCTTACAGTATGAAGGATTCTACGCACGATCATTCTATAGGCTTCTTCCCGAAAGAACCTTTATGACAATTTCGATTCGATTGGTCTAAAGCAAAGGTTTTCTTTGCTTGCTTCCTCGCAACAACCATTATCTCGATCTCATCAAGGCTGATTTTCCGTCGTCCCCAGTTTCCTGCGGTACCGCCCCAAATGTGTTCCACATCGAATCCTGCTTGTTGGAAGAGCATGAAGAGTTCGGTCGGCACGTATCCGCGCTCTCTTACGAGTGAACTCTTCTTGCCTTCAGGCGTATCCCAATCCACGACAATATTGTCTACCATCATGATCGGGTCGAACTTTCCCTCTTCAACTTCTTTCTGGGTGCATTTGCGTACCTTTTCAAATCCGTTCAGCGTAGTCAAGATAAGTCGAGACATCGGTTTTAGAGAGACACTAATGTTGCTGAGAATTGTGAGATCATGTTCAATCGGGTGATCATTGGAGCCAAGTAGTCCAAAGGCTCCCTCGCACAGGGAGATGGCTCCATCGAACTTCTTTCCTGACTTGAACTCTGTCGCGTCTGCGTGTATCCATTCAACCCTGACCCCGACATCATTGGCTGCTTTCTCTGCTTCAGCCAGCATGCCAGAGGATATATCGACACCAGTAACCTTGTATCCTCGTTTCGCTAGCTCTATGGAGTGGCGTCCCGTTCCGCACCCCATATCTAGGATTCTGTGTCCTGGACGGATCTTCAGCTCTTCAATGACAAAGTCAACTTCCTTGACTGTGTTCTTTGTGAAGACCTCCTGCATATAGAGAGTAGCATACCCGTTGAAGAAGGCTTCCCACTCATTTCCTCGTCTCATCTTGAGGCTTCGCCGCCCGACAAGTTCTTTCTCTGCTTTGGCTGCTGCAGGATGAATGGGTTTTCGTAGAGGTCTTCGAAGACCGCTTGGGTGCCCCAGGCATTTCCTCTGGTGGCGTCACGAGTTTTAAACCTCGTGTACAGAGTCCTTCATATTCCTTTTGATAGTTGTCTTTTTCGAACACTCATGGGGTGCCCGATCCGATGTGTTTCATGAGTTCCTTTGCGCCCTTCTTTGTATGCCGTAAGACATCTGGCTTCTGAAGGGCGACCTCCAGGTCTTCTTGGTTCCTTGGGGCGACCGTTGACCATCGTGCCCCAGATCCGAATTCCTTGTCCGTCTTCTTTTCCAAGCCGAGTTTCTCGGTGAACCAGTAAAGCGCCTCATCTTGGTCTCGAACCAAGATCATAACAGGTGCGGGCCGTGCAATCATTCCACTTCCCTTAAGTATGCTTAGATTTCCGCATATCAAGACTTTATCATGGTCAATACCATCTTGAATTTGGTTATCGCTTTCAAGGCATGTTGTTTATTCGCGGGCATTATGATCATTTCCCCTTCTCTGACGTGAAAGGGTTTGCCGGAGATGGTGACTTCTGCTTCGCCATCAATAATCTGGACCATGGCATCGAATGGTGCTGTATGTTCGCTCAGTCCTTGCCCATCGTCGAAGGCAAACAGCGTTACTGTTCCTGTCTTTCTACTTATTATCTCCCGGCTTACTACGGATCCTTCCTGGTATTCGACCAGGTCGTTAAGTTTTAGAGTCTGGGCAGTGAGTTTCAGTGAATCTCTTCCTTTTTTGTTATTTTCCATGTTTTCATACCTCCATTTGATCTTGGGACCTCCATTCGTGGTCGATAATAGCATAGACGAAGGAGTCACGCCATTTTCCTTTTTGCCATTTGTGTTCTCTAAGAAGACCCTCTCGGCGCATCCCCATTTTCTGCAAAACCCGTATTGAGGGAGCATTTTCCGTATCACAGATAGCGTAGATCCTGTGCAAGTGCAACTGGTTGAAACCAAAGGCGAGTAGTGCCTTAGTAGCTTCGGTTGCGTATCCGCGTCTCCAATATTGTCTTCTGAGAAGATAGCCTACCCATCCTTCACGGTTATCTGGATCTGACACTCTAATACTGCATCCATCTATGAGGGTGTCGTCTTCTTTCAGGATGATTGCCAAGTCGAAATTCTTTCGGGGTTGCTCCCTTTGGTAGGCAATTGCCTGCAGTACGAAATTCCTGGTATCTTCCTTGCTGTTGGGTCCCCAAGTCATGTAGCGAACTACTTCAGAATCGGACGCATACTTATGTACTGATACCCAATCATCTTGGTCAAACTCACGTAACTTGAGGTGCTCAGTCGCGATAGTGACCATCAGAATCGACCTCTACCTAATGGGGACATCAAGGGATTGATTACGATAGCGATTCTTGACAAGATCCAGGTGCCGAATTGGAGTTGAATCTCTTGTTGAGACACTACACCGTTCGATTGGCTTTCCTTCGTCTAGACGAATTCTCCTTTGGCGACCATTATTACTCTTCCACCAACAGATACATCTATTTTCCCCTTGCCATCTTTTTCTCTTAGGAGGAGTAGTGATGGCCTCCCGATCTCATAGCCTTGCTCAATGCGCAAGTCGATCTTGTCACTTCCAAAATAGTCGTGCTTCACGAGATAACCAGCTAGACACCTGTTTCCGCTTCCTGTAGCTGGATCTTCTGCTACACCAAAGTAGTCAGCGAACACTTTCACGCTAAGATCATTCTTGCCCATATGAGTTTCTGGGCAGAAGAAGCAATTCGAAGAGACTTTGGTTCAATCGCCTTTTCCCAATACCTCTATCATCCACTAATCCCGGAAAAAAGGTGGGGTTTTGGGCCATCCGCTGACACTCGGTTAAGGCCTACTTTTTCCTCCTGTAGAGCACTACTGCCACCACCGCAGCTACTATTCCTGATATAGCCGCTATAGTTATGATGATCTCCATCGCCGTGTTCCTTGTCGTCGCAGTTGGACTGTTCGAGATGTCTGCGAGGTTTGGAGTCTCGTCGTAAGCCTTCACTGCGAACCAGTACTTCGTGCCTGGAATCAGACCTGATACTGCATGACTTTCCGTGCTACCTGCACTCAGCGGTGTCCAAGACTGTGTGTAGTTATCTGCAGAGTCCCAGTTCTCTTCGGTTATTGGTCCTGTTGTCGAGTACCTCACAATGTAGCCTGTGGCGTTGCCAGTAGCCCCATTGTCTCCCTGAGCAGTCCATCTCAAGGTGATTGAGTTATCAGTCGCCCAACCTGCAGCTAAGTCAGTTGTTGCTGCTGGCGGAACAGGATCGAACAGCGGGTCTGTGGATACCATAAACTCTCCGTAGTCTGTCACTCCATCAGTGTCTGTATCTGTCTGGTGTGGATTAGTCTCAGCCGTAACTTCGTAGCTATCCGTTAACCCATCAGTGTCTGAATCGGCGTAGCACCCACTGTGCCGAACATCACCACGGAAACCTATGGAGGGCCAAGGATAAGCACCTGCATTGAAAGGAGCGCCAACAACACTCAAACAGGTGACATTCTTGTCATATGAGCCTACTAGCACCTCCAGCCGCGCATCCCCATCAACGTCAACAACAGCAGGACAAGATTGAACGATTCCTCCCGTTGTGTAGGCCCACTCCATTCCACCCGCGTAATTCAAGCAGTAGGTTTTGTTGTCCAATGACCCTACCAGCACTTCTTGATCCCCATCCCTATCAACGTCACCGACGAAAGGGGAAGAGAAAACCCAGAACCCAGTCGTGTAGCTCCACTCCATCCCACCCGCGTAATTTAAACAGTAGGTTTTGTTGTCCAATGACCCTACCAGCACTTCTTGATCCCCATCCCCGTCAACGTCAGCAACGGCAGGAGAAGAGTAAACAGTAGCTCCTGTTGTGAAGTTCCACAGCTTTGCGCCCGTCATCCCATTCAGGCAGTAGATGTTGTTGTCATATGACCCAACTATTACCTCTAGGTAACCGTCCTCATTCACATCACAGACGGATGGAGAAGATCTAACGAAATCCCCTGTTGTGTAGTTCCACAGCTTTGCTCCCGTCGTCCCGTTCAGACAATAGACCTCGAAGTCATCTGAACCAATTAGCACTTCCAATTTTCCGTCTCCATTCACGTCAGCGATAGCGGGAGAAGACGTAACGTCATCTCCGGTCTTGTAGCTCCACTCTTTTCCTCCAGTTCTGTTCAGGCAATATGCGTACCAGTCAGATGATCCTACCACTATTTCGAGTTGCCCGTCCCCGTCAACGTCGGCAACAGCAGGAGAAGAGTAAACAGCAGCTCCTGTTGTGTAGTTCCATTCTAAGGTGACTTCTGGTGACGGAGCGTATAATGGTGCGCAGTTCCTTGTTGTTTGGGTTTCTGTTTTTGGGTTAGACGTGTTTTGCAGCGTAATTAGCGGCGGTATTGCCCACATTGTGGGGATCAGCATTACGACCATCAATGTTACAACTGTGGCTCTTGCCACCTCATTCACTTAGGTCCCATCCTCCTATCTTTTGTGGCTAAGTGTATGACTTGACATGGTATTTAAAATCGATCTTTCTTGGTTCGATCTCTGACTACTTGGATTTCGAGGGTTTCTGATAGAGAATGGGTAGATAGTGAAGCGGATCGAGGCGTTGCCTAGACTAAGCTAGCTGTCTATCAGCCAATCTCTTTGCGGCGATGGAGAAGGAGAAACAACCGAAATGGTCTGCTTGTTACGCAACTTGTGACAGGTGTAGCGGTCGACCTTGAAATTCTCACATTAAGTGTGTTGAATGAATAACTGAGTTCACAGGCTCGAAAACTATCAATTAAAATTGATTTTCTTCTCTACAAGTTTCGCCTTTTGTTGTTCACTTTTCCCTACGTGTGTCTAGATCCTAAACTACTGGTCTGCTGATGTCTATGTGGGAGTTTAAATAC
>Ga0315309_1002714_pt1 | contig 10279 bp, 11 predicted proteins | sample TDP4_MG_FD_203080 | JGI IMG/M metagenome (GOLD analysis project Ga0315309, IMG submission 203080) | Freshwater sediment microbial communities from Lake Towuti, South Sulawesi, Indonesia - TDP4 | ecosystem: Environmental > Aquatic > Freshwater > Lake > Sediment | place: Indonesia: South Sulawesi...
CCCTTAGTTCAGTATTACTATTATCTGGCAGTCTTCATCCCAACCCACGAGGGCTTTCGAGCGGAAATCAGGTTTGGTCGGGCTGCCTTCTTAAAGTTAATCTTCAAAATAATTAATAGTTTTTCTCTAAAATTTTCTAGTGGAAACGAAGGGGTGTGCGTGACTCCCTATTTAGTCCGGTTCTCACCTTTCACTGTTGCCAACGCCCCTTTCTAACAACAAGGTCACCGTCTTCAAGCACCCAAGCTATTTTCCTCTTCAATAATCATTTCGGCTTTTTCTTTGGCAGCATTTATGGCATTTAAAACTAAGGATTGTATTTCTTTGCGTTCTGCTTCTGGTAAGGCTTCAAGTTCGGATGGCGTCATCTTCGTAACTTTCTGAATAATTGGCGATTCGTCCATTAATTTTAGGGTTAAAGCAAGTCGTAGGTCTTGTTCACGCTTAATCTTCTCCATTTGTTCCTTTTTCATTTGCTTCGACCTCCCAAAGTTCCGCTTTCAACATGTCTCTAACGGCCTCACGTATCGCCTGCGCTCTATTTCCATACATCTTCTTTTCATGAACTAGCCTGTCTAGGTCCCTAATGTATGGTTCAGGAAGGTAAAGCGTAATTAGCCTCATTTATTGAGCCTCCTGTTTTCGGCTGCCAGTTCTTTCTCAATTTTCGCCCATTTATCCCAATCGACTTCTACAATGACTTTCTTAGCGGAAAACATAAGTCGCTCAACATATTTGTCAGCGTGGCGAAGGAAATCGCTCCACTCGTTTGTTCCGCCTTTATCAAGTTTTTTGAGAAACTTACTGTGCTCACTTCTGCCAATGCCAAGCAACAAGCGAAGGGCATCTAGGCCTTCTTCTCCAAGGGTCACATAGTCTTTTTCTCGATGAGCAACATTCAGAACGATTATTTTTCCCTCTTTCTTCAACCTCTTCACCTAAGTATGGATTCGTTCCTTAGCGTCTTCTTGAAGGTTGAACCAGAAAACATTGCCTGTGCTAATTTTTCTGTAGAAAATACCTTTTCCACAGAGTTCAAGCAATGTGGTATCAACTTCTTTGTCTCCGTGGACCCAGCCGTTATTGGATAGTTCAGTGACTATTTCCTTCCGGTTGTGGCGATTATCAAAGAAACCTTTAGTTATGAGGAAAATTAAGCGGCCCTGCAACGTGGTTGTGTCGGCATGGAGGCGTTCTTCCATTTTTTGGTAGTCAAAATGCGTTACTTTATGCTCAAGTTCAACTGACGTAGGGATAGTCCCACTTGGAGCAGCGGACATCTCCTTCATCTTTCGATCTATCAGCTCCTCGAGTTTCTTTTCATCAATAGGGGTGGCTGAGATAGGTCTGGGACCTAGACCTATTTTTTTGACTTCAGCAAGAATCTCAGGAACGACTTCTTTTCTGAAGGCATCTAAACGTTTTTCAATGTCTACGCTGGGTGCTGTGATACCTAACGTTTGGAATCCTTCCTTAATTTTTCTGTAAGCTTCATTCTCCTTAGTCAATATGGTGATTTGGTTCAAGAGCTCTTTTATTTCGCTCTCTCGCTTCTCCAAGCGTTCAAAAAGTTCTTTATTGACTTTTCTCCCATGTTCCACTTCATCACGCAACGCTGTACTCTGCTGTGCAATGGGACGTAATGTGTTGACTTCGTCTTCAAGGGCCTTAGCGTGTGCTTGAAGCTTTCCTAACTCTTCAATTTCTCGTTTAGCCACATCTGTTATGAATAGACGTTTTAGCATCGACCTATATCGAATGGGTTTACCGTCACCGATTATTACTTGCAGTTGGAAAGTACGGTTGATTTTGTTAACCATACTGGCAATAACATCTTTGGAAGAAACCATTCTGGCAGCTAATTCCTCTCGAGTGTGCCCTGGCTCCCGCTCTATCCACGTTAACAGGTCCCGAGCTTTATCCTCGAGTTGAAGCATCCTAGCCTTCACTATGGGATGCTCAAGAACGTCAGTTATGGGTGTAGTTGGCTGGAGTGCTTGTGACCGAGACAACTTCTCGAGTTGTTCTTGGAGTTGATCAATTCTAACCTTGTATTTACGTTCAGCCTTCTCATCGGCAGTTTTAAGGATAGCTTCAATTCTGCTTTTGTATTTGCCTTCAAGTTCACTTTTAATTTTACTTTCAAGTTCAGCTTTAGAAGCAATGGCTGGCTTAATTTTCTCAATAACACTGGGCAACATTTTCCTAAGGTTTTCAATGACATTTGTTATTTCCTTTGGTGAAGGCGGAATAATCTCTGGAGAACCAAGGTGTGTTGTTTCAACGGGGCCAACTTTCACAAAGGTTGTTTTTTCAACCCAGTCTCCTGTAAAGCAGAATTCGCCTCTTGTGGGTCCAGGATAGACCACGTTCCCTCCTTCATCTGTTTTAGGAACAAGTTTTTCGACAATGTTGCGGGGGATCCTAGCGTATTCTTCCAAAGCCTTCATGTCTGTAGATTCTATTCTGCCTATGGCTTTGTTGGGGCATTGAGATAGTATTCCTTTGCTTATCCACGCCGGCCTGTGTCCAACAAAGATGATGCCGATGCCCCGTTTTCCACCTCTACGTGCGTAGGCTATTGCTACTTCTAGGCACGTTCGGCTTCCAGGAGCACCAGATTCCGGTGCAAAATCTTCAGCTTCTTCCCAAATTATCAGGTATGGCTGCCTAGCTGTGGTTTGAAGGTGAAAGAAACGGCGCAGAAAGGTATCGACATAGTCCTTGCCGGCCTCAATGTCTTCACTGACCGAGAGATCGATGATGGCTGAAGTCTTTGTTTCTAGGATTTGTTCAGCCATAAGCTCGGCTGTTATGGTTTTCAGTGTTTGTGTTTCAACCTCCATGGGAACGTCGCGCCCGATGATGATGAACGAATATTTTTCACGTAGGCTTGAGTATTCCCCTTCTGGGTCAATGATGATGATTCCTACCTGCCCGAAGCATTTCTCAATTATTCTGCGAGCTGTGTGACTTTTGCCAAATCTTGTTTCAGAAGCAATGTATGTTCGACTAGCCACCACGTCTTTAACTTTTAAGCTGAAGGATTCGCCTGTCTCTAAAACGTGGCCTATTTCGAAACTCATGTTGCTTCCTCTTTTAGGAGTGTTTGAACGTTCGCCCAGGCGTTTAGGAAGTTGATGCCTTTCTGGGTTGCGCGGTACTTTTCACCTAGGTTTTCGACCAATCTAAAGTGTAGGGCTATGTTTAGCCTATCATTCAAAATTGTATACGAGGTTTTAATTTTGTGGAATAGGTCAAATAATGTCGAAGGTTGTAGACAAGCTTCAACTATCTCTTGTACAAGGTCGTATGCGGTTCGGTTTTTTCCTAGCATTCATTTCCGCTCCTCTCTAGAAGATTGTTCTAAATAAGCTTATATAAGACTTTTTCTCATAATGAATAATGGAGAGAAAGAAAGTGATTTCAAAAAACGTTTGGTTAGGGTTGCTTTGCATTGTGGTGTTGGTCGCAGCGGTAGGTGGCACATTAATTGGCACATACATTGGCAACAGAATTTCTAGCTTAGAAAGTCAAGTGGATTCGTTACAGGAGACTGTTTCCAGTTTGGAAGGTGATAGGGATTCACTGCAAAACAACGTTTCAACTTTGATTATGCAACTTGTCAACTTGTCCAATCAGCTTAAGGATGCGCTTTCACATAATACCACGATAACCATGAATATAACTTTTGTATTCGAAGAGCACAAAGTTTTCATTGTAGTCAATGATAGCGACTATAACAGTAAAGACTGGTTAGCAGTCTTCGCTAGTAACGGGTCTGTCGGCGGTAGCGTACAGTTATACGCGGACAACGGGACGATTCTTGGAGTAATGTTGTGTGCAGATGGAAGCGTAGTAGACCCTACCTATAGTATTCCCGTTCAATGGACAAACCTTTTCTCATGCGTATTTGAAGATGGTGTAGGCTACACTTTCAAAATTACATTTCCTAGCGGATGTTACACTGCTCTTAACTCATCTTGGCTTTTCATATTCTACGATGCTGACAGTGGCAACAGAATCTTCGGCTTCCATTGGCCTCAAGGAGGATAGTCTTCAATGAAGACTTTAGCCATTCTCTGCTTTGCCATTCTTTTCTCTGTTACAGTGTTCTGCGTGGAAGTTCCTACGGCTCATCCAACAGTTCAAGGAAAACTTTTTGGAGTCATAGTATGCACAACTCCTGGTCTTGCAGAAGAAAGCGACTTCCTGTACCGAACTTTGACTAGATACTACGATTTTAGTGACATCTACTATCTTCATGTGAATACACATGCTAACGGAGTTGACGCTTTAGCAACCAAAACCAACATTAGGAAAGCCTTTACTCAGTGGCTTACAACACACTCAACCGAAAACGATACAGTTTTCATTTACATGATGGGACACGGATGGGGAATGGATACAAAATTTAGCTTTCTTGGAAGGCTCTTATACAACGTCACAGATTTTCCCGATTTACAATGGCTAGACTCAAACCATGACGAAGGAAACGAAATGAAGGAGTCTTGGCTTCTTAACATGTCCGATTTTTACTGGCATGGAGCAATAACCTATGGATGGGACCTGAACCACGATGGCGACACAGATGATTGGGTTGGCATAGATGAGTATATGGCTTTACAAAACGCATCAGAAGATTTCACAGGAGAACGCTACTGGGACGATGAAATTAAGCAAGACCTAGATAATGTACACTGCAACAAAATGATATTCGTGTGGGTGGGATGCAAAAGTCCAAGCGGCAACAGCACAGAACCCTGCTTTAGCGGAGGCATAATAGACGACTTAAGCGCACCAAATCGAATAATAATGACGCCAACAAACGAAACATGGCCTGCATGGCGAAAGTTCGACTTAATTCCTTCCGGAACTCCTGACGTTTTCTTTCCAGGTACGGTTTACAACTGTTCATTCTGGGGTGAACAGTTCATTTCAGCTCTAGGAAGAAACAGCACTCAAGCGGATGTAAACTATGACGGAAAAGTTTCAATGCAAGAAGCATTTCAGTATGCATGGGAACATGACCCCGCACGACAGGGTTTCTGTTTTTGGGATGGGTCAGGGCCATTCGCTAGTATTTGCAGGGCCAGTGAGACGCCTTGGCTTGACGATAATGGCAACGGCTTACCAACGTTCATAGAAGGGAAGGACTGCTTAGACCCCACTGATGGAGAGTTGGCTAACGAAACTAACTTAGGTAAACTAATGAAAAATCCAGACATAGACGGCAATGGAGTCGTTGAAATCTTCGACGTAGGTATAGTTGCAAAGGCTTATGAAGCCAAATGTACGAGTGACGAATACTGGCACAACCCGCCATGTCCAATCTGCCCCCACGACCCAAGCACGGACATGGACAATGATGGAAACGTAACCATCCTCGACGTAGCAAGAGTTGCCAAGTTCTATGAAGGTTAGAACCGGCTTAACTCCCTTTTTTCTTTGAACAAAAAAGTTTTAGCCTTCGGAGTTCGAGTATTTGATAGAGGAGACTAAAACTTTGATTGACAGAGAGTACCCCAAGAAATGCAACATTTGGAAATTGAGTAGAGAACTTGTTGATGCTGGCTTTCTAATTGAAGGAGTAAGCTATGATGAAGGAAAAAATGTTACGACAGTCCATTTAAAGGATGAAGAAACGAAAGACCCGACTTCGATTGTGGAAGCACACGTCTATGTTGAACCCAAAACGATTGACTGGGAGAAAGAATTTACTGACGCTATGACTGTTGACCAACAATTGAAGGTTTTAGCAAAGAGGATAGGTATACTTCGTTTAACAGACCAAGAAGTTGAGGAAGGAAGAATAATCTAACTTGACGTTATTAACTTACAATTCCAAGCATATTGTTCAGTCAACAGTAGAAGTTCAGACTACTTCTGCTACCTTGGTCGATGACACTGAGGCAAAGAAAGCGTTTATTTTAACTCAATCCAAAACTGTTCTTATATTTTATCAAGCGAATTGTCTTTACGGAGTGCCTATGGGGAAAGGAGGAATCTATGGAATTTCAGTGGATGGCTCAGATGTAGGCGTCAACTATGATAGTCCTATGGGGTATAATTTTCCAGCCCGCACCTGTACTTTTTGGATAGGCACCTTGGCCGCGGGGTCACATACCATAAAAGGAAGGTACGCTTCTGCTGTCAGCGGAGAGGTAACACGCATTTCAAACCGCATTTTATTAATTTACATTTTCAATGGAGACGAGTTTCAATACATTGATGATGCTACCCAATCGCAAACCACTTCAGCAATGACCGACGACCCGCAGGCATCCGTAACTTTTACGCCCTCTGGCCCTTGTAAAGCTCTTTACTTGTATAATGCTGGAAACATTCATGGCACGACAGAAGATACTCAAGGAAAGAGAATTAGAATTAACGTGGCGGAAACTGATTATAGTCAAGCCGAAAAATCTCCCGGAAGCACTAATTATTCAGACAGTATTTTCACATGTCATGCTGGGAACCTTTTAGCCGTATCCACAACCGTTAAAGGTCGTTTTGGCGCTTGGGTTCCACTCACAGTCACAGTTTCTCGTCGTCAACTGGGAGTTCTTCTACTTGCTGATTCAACTTTGTTGGACATCGTTACTTCCGACGTGGAAGTTTCAACAACTTCGCCAACTCTGGTTGATGACCCTGAAGCTTCAATTTCTAGAACTCCAAGTGACACTAGAGAATTGTTAGTGGTAGCGATGGGAACAAAAAGGGCAACGGTTGATTCCAACGACTACGGTGAACGCTATGGAATTATGACCAATGCTGTAGACAGGCAACATTCCAGAGGTAGTGCCCCTTATTACCAGCGTGCTGACAGTGCCGCCACTTGCTGGGCTGAAGAGGTGGCGGCGGGTTCACAAAGTGTTAAGGGAAGGTTCTCACACAACTACACGGACACAAGCGTAACGGCGAAGATAAGTTCAAGACGAGTCATAGCCCTATGGTTTCTTCCCGTTAAAACTCTTTTAACCTTCAATAGCAAATACGTTGTTTCTTCTACAACTCCAGCAACAACCACGTTGACCGCTTTACAAGATGATCCAGAGGCTTCTCAAAATTTCAGTTTGGCCACTGAAAAAACTGTGCTCGTGATTTATCAAGCAAACAATGTTATTGGCACCGAAATGCCACCCCAAGGAATGCAGAATGCAATTAACATAGATGGTGTGGATTACGCTAATAGTTGGGATAGCCCTCTTATAGCAAGCGATTGTGCAAGAAACTGTGTCTTTCTTGTTGGCATTTTAGCGGCTGGGTCACATACAATAAAGGGAAGATTCGCAAGCATGGCGAGTGGTTACACTGCCACTATCAGCAACAGAGTGTTACTTATCATTATTTTCGATGGAAACGAATTCCGATATTTTGACGACCCAACTACCTCTACTAACGCCACTACAACATTCGCTGATGACCCATATGCCATAGCAACTTTCTTGCCGTCCGCCGCGTGTAAAGTGTTGATTTTATATAATGCCGCAAATTCAGGAGCAACTGAAAGCCCCTATGGCAAAAAAGCGGCTATAAACATTGATGGAGTAGATTATGCTCAAGCTGAAAAATCGCCTAGTTCAGGGGTTGGGGCTTCGGAAAGAGTTGACAGCGTTTTCACATGCCACGCTTTAAGTCTTTCAGCCGTTCAAAAAACAGTGAAAGGAAGATTTGCTAACGCAGGCACAGCCGCAACCATAACTATTCATCGTCGGCAATTTGCGGTTTTACTACTTGCAGATTCAACATTATTGGACATTTCAACCTCAACTACACAGGTCACCACAACTTCAAGCACCCTAGTTGACGACACTGAAGCGATTTTACAAAGAACAATAACAGAAACCCGCGAACTTCTTGTTGTGGCGATGGGAACAAAGAGGAATGGAACTTCGTCATCGCTGTACGGTGAATGTTACGGCATAAAAATAGAAGCAAACGATAGGGCAAACTCAAGAGGCAGTCCGTATGGAACCGCTTACGCGAATAGTGCCGCCACCGCCTATGCTGAACAATTAACGGCGGGTAGTCGCACGGTTAAAGGCAGATTCTCGAATAATACTGGAACAGAAACGGCTAAGATAGATGCCCGTCAAGTTATAGCCTTATGGTTAGTGCCGTTAGCGCCACCTGTACCTGTACCTCCCGTCAGGCTCATTAGACCCATAAGGAAAATAGACTTAGGTCCACATCCACGCTCAAGATTCCTCTTTACACGAACGTTACTTCTATCCGGTAAAACTCCGCTTTGGGATTCGTGGGATTACCTCTGGGTAGCAGTTCTATAAAGCATAAAAGGAAGATGCGCGATTTTAAATAGCGATTAAGAAGCTGTGATTAGATGTCAGTAGACTCTTACATTCAGGTTCCGCCTGATGGGTCTGGCAAAAAGATAAGAGCTATACAAGAAACAAATTTGTCAGGCGACGTGGTTTATTCTAAGGTAGTTAAGATTTCAGGCGAGTCAGTTGTTGTAACTTCTGGCGTTGTGGTTGGAAAGGTTTCTGGAGAAACTGTTGTTGTTGCGTCTGGACCATTTGTAATGGCTAAGGTTAGTGGTGAAAATGTTGTAATTACGTCAGGTACGGTTTCGTTGGTTTCTGGAGGGTTTGTGAGAGCAGTAACGTCTGGTGATGTTGTAAGTGTTGTTTCGGGCAGTGTGAAAGTACATTCAGGAGTCGTTGCCTTGTATTCTGGAGGGTTTGTCTCGGCTCTTGTTTCTGGCACTGTGATAGCCAAATCTTCAGGTGAAATATATGAGACTCGTCCAACTGGTTATACCTATAGCGTTGTAAGCGGCGCTGTTCTTGTAAACGTTGTGAGCGGTGCATGCGTTCTTCACACAGTCGTAATAACTGACCGCACTTCTGGCTATTACATGCGAATCCGAGACGCTATGAGTGGAGCTATGGGAACCATAATAGCCATGCCCTACGCTCAGTCTAGGGCTGTGGAGCCTTGCACTTGTATTTTTGATTGTATAATGACAAGCGGCATAGTCGTAGACACGTCTGGAACCACTTGGCACGCCACAGTCACATATAGGAAGCCATTCTAGAGAAGCCTTGAAACTAATTTTAAATATGCGTTACGGCAATAAAAGAAGAGGGGATTGAATTGAGAAGAAAGATACTACTGCTTGGATTTGTGATGATAGTTCTAGCTGTCGGAACTGTCTTAGCCAGTCAGTGGAATCCCACTCAATGGACTACAATCAGCAACAATTACACAGCGGAACCAACAAAAGTTACTCAAGCCGCCCAACTAATGGATATTTGGATTGACAGCTCAACTCCAGTGCCAACAGAAGTGGGAATAGGACAATGTTTCACCATACTCATCGACATAAACAACACAAATCAAGTAAGTGTAAATGCTTTCGTCATGCTCAACGTAACCAGCGACCATGCAATAACGCATCAAGTAGATGTTGATGTATTTCCAATTGAGGGAAAAAGCTCAGTTACTCTTTTAGAGGATACTGACCCATACAAAATTGTCTATGCCCTTTGGAACCCAGGACCCCAATACATAGCATTAGCTCCTGGATTAAACGACGATGCGACAGGTCTTATAATTCAGTACAAAGTGGCTGGAACCTACACCATAAGCCTTGCCGTATGCCAATAAAACCCCAAGCTCCCTTTTTTTTCTACCACTCGTTTCCTTCCAAAATTTCATAGTAGAGCCTCAGATAGTTTTCAGCCATATTTTCTCTGCTGAACCTTTCGGCGTTTCTGCGACAGTCTTCAGGCTTGATGGAATCAACTTTCTTAACGGCTTCAATCATCGCTTCAACGGGGTTTTGTTTTATTTGATAAACTGCTCCTTTGTTGGGAACAATACTTTTATGAAATACATCGCAGACTATTCCCCCTTCCTTAACAACTTCTTCAACGGCGCCGTCGTTAAGAGCGACAACAGGTGTTCCAGAAGCCATAGCTTCTACTGGAACGAGACCGAAAGGCTCCCCCATAGCGGAGGGAAACAATAGGCATTTTGCGTTTTGCATGAGTCTAATCTTTAACTCGTGTGGAGCATCAGGATAGAATTTTATTTGCTCTCCGTCACATATACGGCGAATCTGCTCTAGATAAGCGGGGTCTTGAATGAAGGTTCCTCCTACAATGTCTAAGCCCATGTTAAGTTTTTTGGCGACTTCAATAGCTACATGAGGTTGTTTAAATTTGTCGATGCGCCCCACAAAAAGAAGCCTATCACCCTTCTCCCTTTTGAAGGGGTAGCGGTCTAAGTTTATGCCATTATAAACGAATTT
>Ga0315309_1002716_pt1 | contig 10264 bp, 11 predicted proteins | sample TDP4_MG_FD_203080 | JGI IMG/M metagenome (GOLD analysis project Ga0315309, IMG submission 203080) | Freshwater sediment microbial communities from Lake Towuti, South Sulawesi, Indonesia - TDP4 | ecosystem: Environmental > Aquatic > Freshwater > Lake > Sediment | place: Indonesia: South Sulawesi...
AGAGTGGTTTCAGCTAGGGTTAAGCGCCCTCGAAAATCGAATTTATGGCACATTTCGAAGATGTCTAGGAATATATCTATTTGACGTTGATTCTCAGTATCATAGAACATTAGGCGCCTATCCCCGTGAAGAGCATTAAAGCGCTTGTTCGGTTCATAGCCAAGTTCGGTGAAGAGCTCCTTTATCGCTCGGCTTTGTTTGCTATAGCCCGCAAAATCAATGTCAGGGTACCTTCGCGTTAAAGCTCTATGGTTCGCACTAGGTGAACTGAACTTTATGGCCAAACCGCCCAGCAACCTTAAGACTATGCCTTTCTTTTCGGCAGTCTCAAGAATTCGCCGAGCCTCTTGCTCGATGTCGCTCTGCATTGTTTTTATCCCATTTTGGCTTTATTGACCAGCGGACACTCTAAATTAACAGCCAGAATGATTGATATAAACGTTTAAATGAAGAGCCTAATTCAAAGTTGCCAGTATATTTGGGCAAGTAATTATCGTGAAATGTGTTAATGGAGGCCAGAAAACGGCTAAAACTAAATTTCTTTTCGCAACAGATATTCATGGCGCAGAGCAGGTTTGGAGAAAATTCCTAAATTCTGCGAAATATTTCAACTTGGATGCCCTTGTACTAAGCGGCGATATGACGGGAAAAATGATTATACCATTAATTAAAAGACCTGATGGAAAATATGACGCAACATTGCTAAAGACAGACTATGTTTTAACAAAAGAGGAAATACTTGGATTTGAAAAAAAGGTTAGAGCCGCTGCATATATTCCATATCAGACAACCCCTGAGGAAGCTGCAGAACTAAGAGCTGACAGTGAGAAAGTTGAAAAACTATTTGAAAAACTTCAAGTCGAAATTGTTAAAATTTGGTTGGATCTAGTTCCGGAAAAAGTACCTGAAAAATGTAAGGTGATTATCAGCCCTGGGAATGACGACAAGTTAGCGATCGATGATGTAATTAGGAGTCGTCCACGCGTTATCTATGGTGAAAGTAATGTCGTTAGCTTAGATGAAGAACATGAAGTGGCATGTTGCGGGTGGAGCAACCCTACCCCATGGAATAGCCCAAGGGAGTGTAGTGAAGAAGAACTCCTTGAAAGGCTTGAGAGAACGGTTTCAAATGTTAAAAACATACGTGCTGCGGTTTTCTGCTTCCATGTTCCTCCCTATAATTCAGAGATTGATAGAGCTCCTAAGTTGGATAAGGATTTCAGGCCTATATACGAGGGGGGAAGACCTGTTTTCATACCTGTAGGTTCAAAGGCTGTTAGGCGAGTTATAGAGAAGTATCAGCCTCTACTCGGGCTTCACGGACATATACATGAAAGCCCTGGCTTTGTTAAGATAGGGCGGACCCAATGCCTTAACCCTGGTAGTGAGTATTCTGAAGGCATTCTTAAGGCATTTTTAGTCGAAATAGACGGTGAAAAAATAACGAGACTGCAAAGAGTCGAAGCGTGATAACGCTTACTTAATTCTCTTTACCTTTGCTGTTCTCCAGATTAGTTTCACTCATCTCCACTATGAATCAATTCGTGTTATTTTAAATAAGGACTCACACTGTCTTTTTTGATTGGTTAATTATGCCAACAGAACAGCCTAAAGAAAAGTTAGAAACTAAGCCTAATGAGGCTGATGCTTTAAAGGAAAATACACCAAAAGAGCTTGAAATGAAAAATATCAGTCATAAAGAGGCTATGACTGAAACATTAAGGCGTAAACCCACCCCTTACACAGCAGTAAATGGGTTTATGGTTAGAAAGGTAAGGAGAAAGGACAGTTTATTTAGAGTTCGGGAAAGTCAATCCGTTCCCTATTTAGTGGATTCAAACGCTAAGACCTGCACCTGCCCAGACTTCACTCAGCAAGGAGCAAAATGCCCACATATTGAGGTTGTTGAAAACATAGGCGAAATACGCTTCCAGAGAGATAGAGAACACCATAAGGAATATCATAAAATATACTACCAAGAGAACAAAGAGGTTTTTGTAAATCGTGCTAAGAAATACCAGCAAGATAACAAAAAGAAGGTTAGAGAGTACGCTAGGGAGTACTGGCGGAGGCGTTATCACAAAGACCCTGAATATAGAGAGAAACAGTTAGAGGCTGACCGTAAGGAACGTTTAAAACAGCAGGAAGATTATAAGAGGTTCAAAACCGAGATGGGTGGGAAGTGCATAGTCTGCGGAAATGACAACCTTAATATGCTTACTCCCCATCACCCGCACGGAAAAAAAGAGAAGGATGTTCCCTTTATTCAGAGTAAAGAGTTTAGAGATTGGCGTAAATATGGAATTAAACCAGATGTCGTCCTTATGTGCGCAAATCACCACTTAGAATATGAAACGGCGAAAGCACGTGGAGAGATTGCCGACATCGCTGACTACATTAAACATAAAAATAACGCTTGAAAAATAGCGTCCCTATTCCAACTTTGATGCTCGAACAAAATCCTGTATTTTAGCACGTAGCTCTATAATGGTATTATATTCCATCTTTAATTTTGATGCTGGAAGATCTATGAATTTTTTTCCTTGATTATAGTATAGTCGAACTGCAAATTCTCCATACCCTCGATGCACAAGAGAAACTTGATCGAAATCACTCCACTTATGAACTATTTTTTCTTTTTTACCAACTTCTAAAATGAAGCCTTTATCATCAAATGAGAAAAGCTTGTGAATCCTAGTTTTATATAAATACCATCCTCCAATAGCTGAAAAAATTATGTTCATTATAAGCAGCTCGCGAATAACCCAAAATCCTCCAAAAACTATGAAAACAGAAGCGATGTATAACGCCGTTAAGATCAAAAGAACTATGAAGAATGACCTGAAAAGGTCGGAGATCTGAAGACCTGAGTATTCTTTCCGTGCCAAGTAATACAGCCTACTTTATGTACCTTGATATAGTCTTCCCTAGGTAGCCTTGACTAGAAGTAATGGTCTTAGAGTCAACATCAACAAGAGCAACGCCGACCTCCTGAATAGCTAGACTGCTAACAACGTTCTTAATAGCCTCCGAGAAGGCGCCTTTTTGCGCAATTATGAGCCATGACCATTTCAACTCATTTTCCTTCATATAGCTCTTCACAGCATCAAGCACAGTATTCAAAGACCGCCTCTCAAACTGCTTAAACTGATTGGAATTAAAGACTAAACATACAACCTGATAATTAGGTAGGGCAGTATATGCGAACAGTTTAGATAAAAGAAAACCTTTTCCGCGGGTATTTCCACGCACAACCATATCGAAATTAACATCATTTATTTTAAAAGCTCTGAAGGACTCTGTAAAATCCGCAACCCATCTAGCATTACCAGTCATTAAGTTCTTTTCGAGATGTAGTAGATAGTCTTCAATTTGAGACATAACCCTAACCAAATGAAAAAAGTATAGGGGGAAATTAATGAGGCTTACTCTGGAGGTATCTCTGCATAGATTGTCGTCATGTCTACGCCTGTTGCTTTGGCTCGCACCTTGTAGTAGTAGTACACCACTATGCTGAGGAGCGCTACGACCAACGTGAACAGGAATGGAAACGCTGATTCGAATGTTGAAATCTTTGTTATGCCATATCCGCTGTCCAGGAACACCCAGTCAAGGTACAGGTTGCCGATTAGGGCCCCAGCACCGACTATGGCGACTAGCGGCATTCCGCCCAATGTTGGTTTGAACGGTGCTTTTTCGTATATGTCCTTTTTCACGTATGGGAATAGCAGTGCTGCTAGAGCCATCAATGTGAAGAAGATTCCGTCCCAAAGATCTGTGGCTGCTACGCCTGTGCTGAATATTAGAGCTACTCCGTCTCCTATGTACCAAGGTGCGCCTTTACTGAATACACCTGCTTCAGAGGCTGCGCCCATTAGTGCGATGACAGCCGTGGCTACAATTGCCCATATTGGTGAATGCCATCTTTCGTTGATATCTGCAAGTTTGGCTGGCAGTATCCTGTCAAAAGACATAGCGAAGAGTATGCGTGATGCTGTTATGATGAATGGCGGAATGTCGTTTGCTACCCAGAACACTGCGAATAGGACTAGAAGTATGTTGAATGCCGAGAAGCCCATTCCGTTAGCTTGGAATGCGCACACTACTGGAAGCCACGCTTTAGGCACCCCTGACCAAAGGGAGCCTCCGCCGTATGATAGGTAGCTGTAGGATGAGAAGAACGAGAAGCCTTGCGCTTTACCAACCTGCATGCATGCGCCAGCTAAGAGGGCGGATATAGTTACGTAGAGAAGAACGATTATCCCGCCAGCGATGAAAAGCGTTTTTGGTAAGTTTTTGCCAGCTTCCTTAATCTCTCCAGCTACGAATGTCGATGCTGCGTAGCCAATGTATGCCCAGTAGGCTCCAAGCATTGCAACTCCTACTGCTCCCCAGTAACCGCCAGTATATGCCGTGGCCATTCCTTGTGCAAGTGCTCTGGTTGTGAATTCACTTGCTGTGTGCCCTGTTACTCCCAGAATTCCTGTTTCCAGTGTTGTCGGCGTGACCGACAATAGCAATCCGTAGATTAGGAGCGTGATCGCTGCAGGTACCCAGAACATTGCTTGCAATAGTCTTCCAGCCATTTTTACTCCGAGAACCGCCATGCCAGCAAAGATGAAGATGACCACCACTCCAAACCAGAACAGGCCATCTGAAGTTGTGAGAAAGGTTGGAACGCTGATGTTCGCTAAGCCGCCGAAGATAAGTACTGCTTCCATTACGGCTACTGCAATCATTCCGTATGAGACTGCTATGCTGAGGAATTCAAGCCATGAGGCTGCCACGCCTACTGGTGGACTTATGATTCTGGAGATGAAGACGTAGCCGCCCCCGGATCTGGGCATTGCTGCTGACAGTATAGCGAAGACGAAGACTGAGAAGAGTACGATTATGCCTGCGATTATGAAGGCCATTGTTATCGGTGGAAGGCCTAAGAAGTACTCTGATTCTTTGATTGGTGCTGGTCCTGTGAACTGGAAGGCTCTTTTCTGCCATCCTAAGCCTACGGTGTTGCATAGTACTAAGAGTATTGCTGCTAGAAAGCCGATTTCCCTGACAAGCCCCGTAGATTTACGTAGGAAAACTTTCTTTTCTGCCATATTGTTTCCCTTTCCAACGGGGTAAAGGTTAGCCTATGAAGCGCTTATTAGATTTTCCATAATGATAGACATCATTTGAACATTAAAAGTTCATGTTTAAGTATTTCTAAGCTAGGAAATGATACGTTTACAATTCAAAGAAACAATAGGTAGAACTAGTGTTAGAGGAGAAAAGAGGATTGTCGGATGATGTAATAAAATTGGTGCATGGCGGTGGCGGAGCCCTAATGGGAAAATTAATTCGCAGTGTTGTGGTTCCCGAAATTAGTTTGAGGAAAGCGTTGGAGGGAATAGGGCTAGATGAATTGGCTGACGGAGCCTCGATGAAACTCGGCGAATATGAGGTTGTGGTCTCGATGGATGGGCATACGGTAGATCCTATCTTTTTCCCTGGAGGCGATATCGGACGTTTAGCTATATCTGGAGCCTGTAATGATGTGGCTATGCTTGGCGCCAAGCCGGTTGCAATAACCGATTCTATTATAGTGGAGGAGGGGTTCTCGATTGGAGATTTGCGGAGAATAATTAAGTCGATGAATGAAACTGCGAAAGAGGTTAATGTGGCGATTGTTGGCGGCGATATTAAAGTGATGCCGAAGGGACGTTTAGACCGAGTTGTTATTGCAACATGTGGAGTTGGACTGGTTAAAAAAGGAAACATAGTTGTTGATAATGGAGCTAAACCGGGTAATGCGGTAATTTTAACAGGTTCAGTTGGTGATCATGGAATTGCTTTGCTAACTGCACGTGAAGGGCTTGAATTTGAAACAGAACTGAAATCTGACGTTGCTCCGATTTGGGAAACTGTGAAAGCAGCTTTAGATGTTGGAGGAGTTACTGCGATGAAAGATCCGACGCGAGGCGGAACAGCTGCTGCTCTTAACGAGATTGCGACTAAATCTAAGGTGAGTATTTGGATGGATGAAGAAAAAATACCTGTGAAGGATGGTGTGCGTGCCGCGTCTGAAATGCTGGGTTTAGACCCATTTGAGGTTACCTGTGAGGGTGTAGCCATAGTCTGCATAGATCAGGATAAGGCTGAGGAAGCGCTTAGGAGAATAAAGAGAACGAAGTACGGCAGGAACGCGGAGATAGTAGGCACGGTTAAGTCTGAACGACCTGGCTACGTTCTTTTAAAGACGGTTGTAGGCGGAACAAGGATTATCGAAATGCCTGTTGGAGAACCAATACCGAGAGTGTGCTGAAACGGTCTATTAATTGATATTAGAGAGAGATTGCTGAGAGGCTTATGGCTAAAATACCGATGGAATTGAAGCAGTAGGAGTAAATTAGGAATTTCTTTGTTTCATAGTGCACCACTCCAAAAAGTGAGGCGGCTAGTTCGTCTGGAAGTGGTGAGGCAATTATTAATCCTGCTAGGATTGGGGCTAATTTATGCCAGATTTTTGGGTTAATTTTTTTCATTTGCAGTTTTACGTGGAACTCTTTTTCAAATTCTTTCTCAATGTCCACTAGCTCAGGGTAGATGTTTGTCTTGATGAATCGATATATTATTAGGTCGCTTAGTACTGCGCCTGAGGCTCCTATAAGGGCGATTGTTATTGGATCCAAGCTTTTAGCCAGTAAGAATAGCGTGACTATTGCAATAGGTGTTGTTGCTCCATAGCTGAAGAAGAAGCCTCCAATTAAGGCGCCGAAGTATCCGAGTGAACCGGCATTTATGATTATAGATTTGATGAATGGTGATGCAAGAATGTAGTATGCAGCGATTACGCTTAATGTCAGTAGGATTATGTTTTTGTGTCTTCGCTCGAAACGCTTAATCTTTTTAAAGTCTTTCTTTAATTGTGGCATTTTTGCGAAATTAATTTAATTTATTCGTTAAGATAAAGTTTATTTGGTTAAAAAGGTTAAAATTGAGTTTTCCAGTTCTATGTGGAATGGAAAGACAGAAATATAGTTGCTAGAAGTAATTTTTTAGTAAAACAGTGAGGGGTGGAATGAAAATGGCGTTGCTTGATGAGCTTTTGAAGTATATTTCCAGCGGGCAAGTGTTCGGTTTACCTACTATGGCGTTTATGGCTATCCCGTTTGTCGTTGGGGTTGTGCTTGGTTTAATGATAAAGAAAGCGTTGAAAATGGCTATACTTTTAACGATAATAGTTGCTTTGGCCACCTATCTGGGAATAGTATCTGTGAGTCTAGATAAGTTGAAGGCAGTTTTTGATGCTTATGGTTCTCAGGCTGCGATGTATGCCGCTATGGTGATAGCCCTTCTGCCCTTAAGTGCAGGGCTGGTTATTGGACTAATAATAGCTTTCAAGTTTGGGTAGAGTAATAGGCAAGGTCACGGTGGCGTAGTTATCATTTATTAGCATAAATCCTATTAGATTATTTTTCATAGTCTTTTCGGAGGATGTGAAAAGTGATTCTGGTAATGCCCGGCGAAGAAATTGTTGCTACTCAAGATGGCGCAAAACTTGAGGGTGTAGGAAAAGGTGTTCTATACTTAACGAATAGGCGATTGATGTTTGAGAAAGTTAGTGGACTCATATCTAAGAAATACCAAGTTGCAATGGAAATTAACCTAGTTGATTTGACTCATGTTGGAGTGCGTGGAGGAAAACTCATTGTTGAGGCGGGAGGTGCGCGACATACAGTGGAAGTGAAGAATCCTGAAAGTTGGGAAAGAGCTGTGGAGAACGCAATGCTGACCGCTTTGAAAGCAGCCCCAAAGCCAGTTGCACCGACTATGCCTCAGCCTCAACTTTCCCCGTTTCTTACACCTACAACTGCATTAGCTTTCTGTCCTTCCTGTGGAGCTAGGCTACCAGTTGATTCAATGTTTTGCCCAAGTTGCGGAAGAAGAGTTAAATAATTATTCGTAACGTTGGATACGGATAATATGGATTGCAGACAGCGATTTTAGCCGCAATCCCGGTAACCCCTCTGCTGTTCATGTAAGGGTGACTGCGGGATTATTGATAGGTTTGTTAATTTTGTAGCTGTTATGGCTTTTTTTCAGTTGGTTTTTCAAAGATTTCAAACAGAGCTTCAAGCTGTTTTTTAAGTAGTCTTGGATCATGGCTTAGGTTGAAGTAGTCAGCGAAGTATTCTGTTGTCTTTATCACTTTTGTTCTGCCCAGTTTATCGCAGTTAATCAACCCCATCCGTTCAAGCTCCCTTATGTGGTCGTAGGCCTGTGGACCCCTCACGTCTGTGACTTGAGCTTGTGTTACTGGCTGCCTGTATGCTATGTATGATAATGTTTTAAGAGGCCCTGGTGTAAGTAAAGGCCTTGTCGCCAATCTTCTAACTCGCTCAACATATTCGGGTTTAAGTTGCAGAACTATTCTCCCATCGGTTAACTCTAGAATTTCAAGAGCCCCTGACTTCTGGCGGTATCTATCAATAAGCATCTTAACTAATTTCAGCACTCTTTTCTTTGATCTAGTTCCAATTATTGATCCGAGGGTGCTTAGTTCAAGTGGGTGACCTGCCACATATAGAGCTGCTTCAATAAAGATTATTGCGCGTTCTGGATCGAGCTGAGTTTTCTCTTCGTTTTCAGACAATTCCTGTTGGGGTTGTTCCTCCAATTCTCAGGCCTCCTTCTAGTAGACTTATGTATATTTCACCAAATTCTTCTTCCTGCCAAAGTTGAATTTGCCCACGACAAGCTAAGAACAGCACGACTATAAGTGTTCTAACTGCGTCAAGTCGTTTCAGTCCAGCTATGAGTTTTGAGAAAGCTATATACTTAGTTTCGGTAGCTAATTCTGTGATTTTTATGAGCATCTTGTCTATCTGCTCCTCGATTTCCACCATAAATTGGTCAAGTGCCGGAAGTGCGGGAGGCGGAAGTGCTATAGGTTGAAGCTTAAGTCTCTCAGCTATAGCTGGCTCTTCTTTTAAAGCCTCTTCAAGTGATTTTAGCAAATTCTCTATGGTCGTTGTTGTATATTCATATCGGAACGGCAATCTAATTGGTGGAGGTAGAAATTCCGGTATTTTCGGTGGAGGGGGTATAGGTGGAACTTCTAGTTTTAGGACAAGTTCAGTTTTCATTTTGAAAATGGTTGCTGAGGAAAGCAGCGCTATTCCTGAAGCTGTGAAATCAATATAACCTCTTCTCCGCATTTCAGTCAATAGTGAGGTTAGTAGATAGGAAATGTTTACGTCCCATGGTTTTACTTTATGAAGCTTAATAAGATCAAATAGAATCATCCATGGCGACTGAAGCCAGAATGGCTTTTCTACATTGGTCACGGTCTCTTTACTAGACATTTTTATGCTACCACTTCGGGCAGTTTAACTGAAACCACATTGGATATTCCGCCCTGTAAGAAAACACCGAACAATCTTTCCGCTCTATCTACAACGACATCCCTAAGTGATATCACTATAAATTGCGACTTTGTCGACTGTTCCCTTAACAAATCGGCAAGTCTCCCGGCGTTGGATTGGTCGAGATGGGCGTCAATCTCATCGAAAATATAGAATGGCGCTGGAGAAATACTTTGAATCGAGAATAGAAATCCTACTGCCGCAACGGATTTTTCACCGCCGCTGGTTCCGCTTACAAGTCTAGCAGCTTTTCCGGGGAACTGTACGAATATATCGAGCCCACCTGAAAAGATATCCTCTGGGTTTTGTAGCTGCAACCAACCTGTTCCGCCGCCTGTTAACTTTGAGAATAGTGTCTTGAAACTTTCATTAACCTGCTCATACGCCTTCATGAAGGCGCTGCGTTTTTTCTCCTCAATTTCCTGCATGAACTTAACAATTGCACGTCTTTCTTCCTCAAGTTGGTTTCGACGCACAGATAGTTGTTTGTAGTTGTCCTTATACTCACTATATTGTTCTACTGCAAGTTGATTAACTGACCCAAGCTTCTCCAATTCAAGTTGCATTAAGTTAAGAGACGTCTCTATTCCCCTTAACTCATCAGAAACGACTGTGAATGGTTTCTCGTAGCCTAGGTTGTACAGTTCTTCTTCTCTATGTTTTAGGTCTATGTTCAGGGTTTGAATCGCTAGGTCAATTTGGTGGTATTCACTGCTTGCAGGTGCATATCTTTGGTCTATTTTCTTTAATTCAGCGTCTATTTCCTCAAGGGAGCCCAGAAATTTTTTCCTCTCATCTTTAGCTGTGGTTATTGAGGTTGATAGTTGTTCCTTCATCTTGTTTAATTCGCGTAT